>Ga0307517_10000881_pt1 | contig 51096 bp, 72 predicted proteins | sample 23_EM_MG_FD_194515 | JGI IMG/M metagenome (GOLD analysis project Ga0307517, IMG submission 194515) | Populus trichocarpa ectomycorrhiza microbial communities from riparian zone in the Pacific Northwest, United States - 23_EM | ecosystem: Host-associated > Plants > Roots > Unclassified | place... | reverse complement strand
ATGTGATTATCCGCATTTCGATTCGCGATCGCTGACCCCTCCCATCAGTCTCGGATCCCATACAGAAATTCCAAGTTGACACGTATCCTACAAGATGCCTTGGGCGGCACATCCGTGGGCCTTTTGATCGTTAATCTCGCTCCCGGTATCAAGTTTCGCCAGGACACCCTAAATACCCTTAAGTACGCCCCGAGGCTCGTGGGAAGGTCACATGTGTACTGATTCCTTTTCTAGTTTTGCAACACGAACGAAGAATATCGAGAACAAGCCTGTGATCAATGAACGAGGTAACGATTCTCATCCCGGTGCTGGTACGTTTTGCTAATCGGGGGGCCTAGACAACAAACCCGCACCGAAGCCCCACTTTGCCGCTGTCCAGCAAGCGCCGCAAAAGATGGCGGCAGCCGTTATCCCTACTTCTCTTGCATCAAACGGCCCGGCACAGGCTGGCCCCTCTCGTGTCACAGTCAAACCTCCTTCAAGGTCGAGGACGTCCATGATCCCGGTCCCAGGGGCGCAGTCCTCCAAACCTCCCACCCCTCTTCCACCTGTCATAGAAGCCCAACCTCAGCAAATGACGCTGGAGATGAACGAACAAATCGCCGCTCTCGTGAAGGCGGAGGTCGCCAAGGAGTTGGAGAGGCAGGAGAAAGAGAGACTCGCAAGAGAGGAAGAAGTTCGGAAGGAACGTGCAGAAGAGGCGGAGGTGGAACGGAGGCTATCTTTCGATATCAAGCCTGAACCCCCCCAGGACGGTGACATCCCTATGGAAGCAGAGCCATCGGGGTCTGCCAATCCGGATCAGATCAACGACGTACTTGAAGATCTACTCAAGCATCACCGAGATTTGGATAATGAACTCCGGGCGAGACTATCGGAACTGGAGAGGAAAGTGTACGTGATTCGTGGGAGTATTGCCGCTGACGATCTTTGACTGATCGCGTGAGCAGGAAGGAGGATAGCCATTCGGCCACTGTGCTTTCACCAACATCCAAGAAGAAGACTGGGAGAGCGTATGTTGCCCTTGCCAGGGAGGCCTCGCAGAAGTGAGCTTTCTTTGTTATCTCTGACCTCTGCCTTCGTATTCTTACCTTTCAAACAGGGGCCGTTTGGAGATAGCTCTAGAACTCTACCGAAAAGCGCGGACCTACGTTCCAGACAACGTGAAGCTTCAAGATAGGTGTGTAGATTAAACGCTGCCCAAACCGACCTCCTGACACCAGAAACGCGGAGAACAGGATCATCGAGATGGAATGGGCCGTCAAGAACAATAAACCTCTACTTCTCTCTCCAAAGCGCGTCAAGAAGACTTCTCGGCGCTCGCGCGCGAAACGGAGTGGTAGGGCCTCAAGGCAGAAGTCGAGCCTCCCGTCGTCTGCGGGTGCTCCTGTAGAACACATCAAAGAGGAGGATGGCGATGAGAACGAGGGGGCTGATGATACATCAGAGAGCTGGCGGTCTAGAACGAGGGCTGGAAAGCGCAAACGGGACCCATTGAAAGAGGAGGTGACAAATAACCCTCAGAAAGCAAGTGGGTCGCTAAAAGATCAGTTGCAGGACGATCCGGCGACCCCACCCAAGAGACAGAGGAAAGGGAGGCCTGGAGACGCCGAGGAATCCGATGGGGATGGTGATGGAGATGAATGGGTGCCCGCGACCTCCCCCAGGAAAATTCGGAATGGTCGGGATTGATTCTTTGTTTTTTTGAGGCTCTGATTTGGATACCTTAGTTTTTCTGATGTTGGGATGTAGCGTCCTCGTTTTATAACCCTGATTACTATTTGCTCTATTGATCCTCGCGTTCACCGGGGCGATTATAATTACGGTACTACTACGGATCGATGACGCAAGCCCAAAGCGTAACCATAGTTCTGCCTTTAAGAATTTGATCGGCCGACCCCAAGTCACCGATACTGAGTGTCGTACTGCATGAAATAACTGGGATCCCTTTCCGACTTGGTCCGGCTGTATTGCGCGCTGGAAGACGGGTTGGTGGACGGGTAACCGTACGCTTGATGAGGTTGGGGGTAGGCCGCCGTGTGTGGCGCAACGGTTGCTTGTTGATATGGCGAAGACGCTCCGGTTTGTGGTGGAGTTCCGCCAGACGTAATGGTATCAAGGAGGTCAGGGGTCATCAAAACCGCGCCCGCGAGGAGAGAATCAGCTGGAGTTAGCACGGAAAAAATCAGCACCCCTGGGCCGCGTCTGTTATTGGGGTCGAAAGGGGCGAACGCGACCTGCCGCGGTAAATGGCGATGAGCAGGCTTTCCCGATAGGGCACTGTTATCGATAAATCTCGAGACTCACGAGATTGTTTCTGGAAAGCATCTGGGATAAGGTGTGGAAGTGCTTTTGATTAGCCGAGTGCGCGGTGGGGTCCGGCAGGCGGTCCGGCATGAATGCGCAGAGGGAGACGGATTGACGCTGCATCATGAGCGTTATGTCCCGCGAGGACATCTGGGCCCTAGTGACATGGAGAGACAGGCGTCTCTTCCAGAGGTCCACGCGACTATTTCGGGAGATCAAAGTTGTGAGGATGTATTTGGAAGCTTTGTGGAGACGCGACGCACTTATCGCCCTCCGTCTCTGCAGCGGTGACGAATATCTCCTGGAGCGTTGCGTTCCTCGATGGCTGAGCCTGAGGATACACAAACGATCCCCTCCAGGGACGGGCCAGCGTCAACTGCTCAGAGGGTGGGGGGATGAACGCATCAGGACTGGTTGGTAAACGGAAAGACATGGTAAGATGAGAGGTGAAGAGGTCGAGAAGATTCAGACTGCTGGGCAGAAGGAGGGCCAGGCATCCTCCTCTTTTGAGGCATCCAACAAGTCCCACGAATGTTTCCAGGGTTTCACGGTAAGACACCGTAAAAGTGGTGTTGCCATAGCGTAGGCCCGGATAAATCGTAGTGTGAATCCCGGGGGGACAGTTAGAGCGGTCAATCCCTGGAAGTTTGCGAGGCCGGAGGGTAGCGAACTAAATGCTCAAGCGCCCAGGCTCGATTGTCTGTGTTATGCATCTGAAACGACCATGCTCACGCTCAAGTGGATCACTCCGAAATCCGATCACCTCGGTCATTTTTTTCTCAAGTTGAAATGTACGGATGGGCAACCCGCGGCAGGGTAGATCTACTTTCATCGAAACGCAAGGCGAAAAGGGGCAAAGGGCAGAAAGTGTATGCTTATCGTTTAAACGTCTTCCGGACAGCCTGACGCCCGTGCAGACCGCCTGGAGCCAGGCCAGGCTTCCATTCTACCACTCGCCTTTGTTCTTATCTCCTCTGGATGTCGTGCGTTGATGACTTCCGTCCACACCGCTTATGTCAGCCGCATTCTTGTCTCCGGATCATGCCCACAAACCCGTCCATCTCGGCCAGACACTCCGTATGCAACTTCTGCAGCTTGTTGTAACTCGCGGTTGCTCGCCGAATAATCTCTTTGTCAGCCTTTTTCGCCGCCTCTACCGTCGCAATTTTTTTCTCCACCCCTTGAACCCGCCTATTAGCCTCCTGCAGAGCATCCGTGAGGACCGCCGACTGCTGAGCCTCGGCTGTTAGCCGGGCTTGAAGCCCATCCACCTCATTACGTTTCCCATCTAGTTCTTCGGTTACGTTTTGCAAAGTAGGCCTCAATAATTCACGGGAACTTTCCAGACGTTTAGCCGCGCCACGGGACTCCTCAAGGGACCGTTGTAGGGAGGATATGTCGGACCGAAGGGTATTTCGTTCCTCCTCCGTTGATAAAGTTATCGTCTTCAGTCTTTCCTGAAGCTCGGAAAGACTAGATTCTGCAACCGCAAGAGAGGACTCGAGTCCAGATACTCGTGTCTGCTTCTCGGCGAGGGAAAGCGCGTGGGCATCCCTAAGGTTTGAGAGCTCTTGTGTGCTTTCTGCCCGGTGTTGTATTAACGATGACTCAAGGGAGCCGACCTGTGCCAAAAGTCCGGCTTGTGTGATTTGCGATATCGCCAACGAAGTAGCCGACCGCGAGGCCTCTTCCTGGGCTATGGAGAGCTGTTCCTTCGTCTCGCCCAGGGTAGTTTTAAACCCCGACATTTCGGCCAGTAATTCATCTTTGAGAGTGCCATATTCCCCGATTTCCCGCCTGAGCGCATCGATCTCTTGTCCAAGTTGTAGTATTTCCTGATCCTTCACATTCGCAACTGCCTCGAAGACATCTCTTCTTTCCGAGGCTTTCCAGAGGTCATCCTTGAGGCCGACGGCAGCCGACCTCTCAGCGATTATTGCTGTCTCGAGGGACCGGACTTGTTCCCGTAAAGAAGCGGCGTCGGCCAGATCGCGGTCGAGCGCCGCGCGCCCTGCGATCTCTGCCTTCTCAGTGGCCTGTTGTTCCAGTGTCGAGATCGTCCTGCGGACTTGGTCGAGATCCTGGAGAACGGTGGAAAGCCGGGCGCCTGAATCGATCGACCGGTGGTCCAAAGAGGCAAGTGGGAGTTCTTTCTGCTTTGGTGAACTTTCGACCTCCTGAACCTTCGCCGAGGAACCCCGAGGCCCTGGCCTAAGAGAGACAATTTCGGCGTTCACAACCTGGACCTGTTGGGACTCGATCGCTTGTATTCGTAAACGATACATCTCCGTTTCTTGGGTGAGCTGCGCGCAACGCCTCTGGAGATCGGTGATCCCGGAATCACATCCCCCCCGTGGTTGCCGCAGCATTTCTTCCGCCCTCTCTAGTTCCTCATGGACACCATAATGAGAAGCCGTGGTGGCGTCTCTCTCCCGTTGCAGAGCTGTGAGGTCGGAGATTTCTTGTTGGTAACCCTGAATCTCCTGTCGCAGTCGAGCAACAACGTGGGTGAGAGAGCGATCTTCTACGCGCTCCCCAATGGACTGAGGTGGCGTCCAGAAGTGGTCATCGGTGACACGATCAGTTAAATCGGGATCCCAGAAATCTTGTGCGTCCGAACGTCAGGTCTAAGTGCGATAACAAACGGACGGACTAGCTCACCGGGGTTGTGGAAATCTCGGTGGATTTCTCTGCGGTCACCTTAACGCTGCCGGTGGAGCGCCGTTGAATGAACTCCAAGAATGAATTGGGACTTGCGTTGACGTCCGGGGGGGGGCGAAAGGATCGTCAGAATCGCTTCCATCATCCACGGGGGAAGCGGGAAGGGTCCTCTTTCTGAACGGCGGCAAGGCATCATGCTGGTTATCTCGTAACGCAGATCCAATACGCATCGCCGGAGAACTGTGGAGACGCCGCCATCAGGAACTATTTCTATCTAGAAGGATGGGTGGTACGTACGAGGGGGGCTCGGTGGAGCGGTACCCGACGGACCGGGGCGCCACATCTCCAAGAGCACTGGATCGATTCCTGGTATCATTGAGGTCTAAATGGATCCTTTAAATTTCGTTTTCACGTCTCGCCAATTCTGCCCTGAGTGTCTCGATGTCCTCAGCGTCCCTGGTGACTGCTTCGAGCTTCGCTTGGGCCACATTATTCACCTCTCTCAGACGCACCAACTCTTCCTGGAGCTGAGGTGTCGTGAGTCCATCTGCAGAGGTTGGTTGGGGCGGGGTATAACAACAGTACCTGGGCTTTGCTCATTCCTGAGATTCCCTCGTGCAGTTTTCGTGAACGCTTCGTACGGCTGGTTGGGGTATTCAGGAATTCGTGGTCACTGGAGTTGTGGATGCCGCGCGCTGATGAGCGACGACGCTTAAATGGGGTAGATGGTGTCAAGAATCGGGGATTGATGGACTTCCATAGATGTTCCTCCTGGGTAGTATGGACATCTCGGTGAACGTTATTCAACCTGCCATACACGTGTCAGCACCGCCAAATTGATTGCTATGACCACCTTACGCCTTCCTTGCCCGTGGGGTAAGACAAATGTTCCCACTCGCACAGTCCTCTTGTAAGACGCCCTGGTTTTCCTAAGATGATGTGAACATAAGTGAACAGGAATAGCTTGATGATTGATACCACCGGTGCTCACGAGTTTTGTTACCGCCCTACCGACCCAAGCTGTCCATCGAGGCCCTAAAGAGGTTTCCTGGAGCTGTGCAGTTCTCCGAACTTGCAGCTGATCAGTATTTGGATAATGGGAGGTAGGTAAACAGATAAACCTTGGGCACGGAGGGTGTTGATGTGGATTGCCCGTTTCTTTTGTTCTCTGCGGATTGTGACTACGGCCTCGAGAACACCTGTATTTGGGGCAGTTCAATATGATGGATTACAACGGAACAGGGGACTCCGCTCACGGTCGGCATAGGACAACCCGGTAGCACGCTGAATCTTATTCGTTCGGTTGCTTCTCATGGGGGAGGCGGATATGGTGGATGGGAGGATTGAAGGAGCGTTGTGGGACTAGAGGTTTGATCCAATCTCGCTTAAAGGAAGCATCGAAGGCGTACGGAGTCAGATATACGGACATAGTAGGGGTATACCACGTGACTAATTAGCAAGGCCATGATCATCACGTGCAGCGAATTTGAATCCGTCTCATCATCAAGGTTCATCGGAAGCGGAGTCAGAATCCTCCTCCGACACGACCACATGGTTGGGGTTGGAGAGACCCCAGTCATCTTCCCCGTCCTCTGTGAAGGGTATGAGTAACAGCTAGACATTTGGAGAGGGAATGTACCCTTTTCTCTTGCTTGCTTGTAGTCCTGTTCTAATAGCGCGATGATCTCAGTTTGCGCTTTTTCCATATCTTCAGCATCTTTACAACCCTTGTACCTATCAAGGAATTGACTAAAAGCTGTCAGCGATTGCAGTGTAAGTGAGCTTATCAACTTACATGTTAACCTTCCAGAACGAATCTCCCCACCCAAAGTCTTGTAAGAGGCGTCTTCCGTAATCCTCGTAGCCCGTGATGTAGAACGCCGCGGCAAGGGCCTCGACGCAGTTCAGTTTCCACGGCTTTCCGTAGTTGACGGGGTTGGTAGCGAGTAGGTACGGCACTGTAAAAGATGATTGAGATGACCGACTTGGAGCTAAAATGGCTTGAGCATTCACATATTCGCTCATGGGGGCTAGATATCTTCCCGAAAGGGACTTCGTCAAGCCGCGCCCATGAACACTCGACAACCGCGAGACCACAGGAGGAAACGATATCTTTGTCGGCTGGGGAGACGATGTCTCTGCCTTTGGGTCTACACGGGTGATTAACCGGCTATCTCCCACATAGCCAGAAACAAAGACGCACGATAAGACGATCCCACGGAACCGATTTCCAACTCGAAGCTCCCTGATCAGCCCTAGACGAGCAAGCTTCTTCCCCGAGCAGCGTTTTGGGTCGCAATGTCCGAAGTCCTAAACTCCCTCAGTAAATCGCGAGGAACACAATGCAGAGCGGTCTTACAGACCCACATCGCCACTGGGACGTCGATTTTTATCCTCGGGCTCGTTGAATTATCGTCCTCTTGCTCCTCGCCACCAGGCTCTCTGTCAATTGCACTCTCTGGGATATAGTCATATGTTGATTTTCCAGCTGAACGACGCTTGAAATTCTTGTTGTGGCCTTTGGAAGGACCAGCTTTACCCTTTGGCTTTGGCATCGGAGATGTTGGAGTGTGCGGACAGACGTGGTGATCGTGGGAACCCCGAACCTTCCGTCCACATCACCCTTCCGTCTTGGCTGGCCGCCGCATACAATGTTCAAGGCCACAGCTCCAGCTCTCTCAAAAGCCAGTAGGCGTGCGCTGACGCCAAAACGCGGAAACAAGGATTTCTACAAGGGTGGGTTCGTCGAGTGTCGCGTCACTACCAAGCATGGAACGATCCGGTTTCTTTCTCCACAGGTACACGTCAGGCATACCTCCCGGGAGGTCTCCGCACCGGCGCCCCCGGTAAACACGTTGTAAATGGCAAGGCGAAATACCGTTTGGTAGATGAGCAAGTCCGGTACTTTGTCGCACCCTCGATCGAGGACCTAAATAACACTCCGGTGCGTTAATTTACCAAGCAGTGGATTGGCTATCTCTTCTGACTAACCCCCGCGTGTTCCCTCAGTTAAAACCATACGTGTATTCGAAAGTGAAGTTGACGAGGGACCAGAAGAACGAGATCTACGGAAAACTGCCACAAGGGGGGTTAACACCGGAGCATTATCTCAAGGTTGCTCCTAGGTTCGGTTCTGAGTCTTCGCAATCCACTTCATGAACATCGAGTACGGCTTGCATAACCCAGCGATACTACTACCTTTTGCCGTAATACTAATCCCCTCCATCTTCGACTTGCACAATCGCTTCAAGCCGTGGGAACTGAGTCAGACTTTCCTTAACCCCATCTCTCCAATTTTCCCGTTGTCCCTCCCCGTCGCTCACGATCCAAGATGCGGTATTATGAACAACGGTATCCCGAAGTAGACGAGCTTGTCATGGTGCAAGTCCGCCAGATAGCCGAGATGGGTGCATACGTCAAGCTGGTGCATACTCTTCTCTGGAGGTTGTCGGACTCGTTTTACTTAACGAAACTACGATCACCCAGCTCGAATATGACAACATCGAGGGAATGATTCTACTCTCCGAGTTGTCTCGGAGACGTATCCGTTCGATTCAGAAACTTATCCGTGTGGGAAGGAACGAGGTCGTGGTCGTGCTTCGTGTAGACAAGGAGAAGGGTGAGTCGACATCGCACTGATTGATAGTCCTTGGTCTTGACTGTTTCGACTAGGATACATCGATCTTTCAAAACGAAGGGTCTCCCCTGAGGATATCACAAAATGTGAAGAGCGATACATGAAGTCGAAGACCGTTGCGTCTATCATGCGGCATGTTGCCTCCAAGGTCCCCTCGATTGCGATTGACGGGACTACGGAACCACCTCTCGCGACTCTTGACCCAACGCAGGCAGAAGCTGCGTTAAAAGCTGAAGCCGACGAGAAATCGGCAAAAAAATCAAGGAGGGCAGCTCGGAAGCAGGCTGCCGTAACTGGCACCCTTCCAGAGGGAGAGGATGGCGTCCTACTTGTCGCTGAGGAAACTGGTGGTCCCACCGGGAGTGTGGGTGAGGAGGAGCGCCTCGAGGCGCTTTACGAACAGATTGCTTGGCCATTGGGCAAGAAATATGGTCATCCCTATGACGCCTTCAAGCTTGCATTAGCGTACGTATCGTTCCCAAGAGCCTTTCATGACGATTGACGGAGATTGGATATGCAGCGAGCCCGAAACCGTTGTTTCTTCCCTCCCTCAACCTGTCCCTGCCTCTACCCTCTCCATCCTCACCGCTACGATCGCTCGCCGTCTGACACCCCAGGCCATCAAACTCCGTGCAGACATTGAGCTTACCTGCTACACACCTTCCGGCATTGACGCCATCAAAAAAGCTCTTAAGGCTGGGGAAAAGCAAAGCAACGACACCGTCCCGATCAAAGCAAAGCTTGTCGCCCCGCCACTGTACGTGCTGAGCACAAATGCCACCGACAAGGTATTTCGAACAATGCTGGTGGTTTTGTGTGGTAGAATTAACCCGATCCGATATCAGTTCGCAGCAGTAGACCGACTGGAGAAGGCAATCGAATCGATTCAGAGTACGATCGAGGACTTGGGTGGGTCCCTCATTGTCAAGATGAAACCGAAAGCAATTTCCGAGAGCGAAGAACAGGACCTTGCTCAGCTTATGGCGAAGGCCGTACAGGAGAATGCCGAGGTTTCTGGCGACGAGGACGAGGAGGACGAGGCCTTGTGATTAGCGTGGTTGTAGCACATGTGTATTAAATCCTTGTACTCCGGACACAGGATACAGACGTTGACATCTAGAACGTCCACAGTTCCGTCACCACGTCGCCTTGTACACTAATAGCCTCCTCCGGTATCTGCCCTTCCTGGTCGGCGGTGAGGAACAGATATTTTTTCAACTCCATTCCAATGGCCGGATCCTTCTTAATCTTCCGCTTCGCCTCGCTTTCGAATAACTAAAGGTTGACGGAGTGAATTGGAAGGGAAGAAAGTGTACAGATCGTAACAACGTACTGTTCCATAGGTGTGGTCCAGGAAATCCTCCAAGGTATAGTTGGGTTTTCTGAACGCCTCTTGGAAAATTTTGGCCAATGTCGACACGGAAGGATGGTAGTGGTTCACGTGCGATACCAGCTCCCAGAGTGAAGAATCCAGTGCATTTGTAAGCATCGGGTTCGCCTCTTCAGGGTCGAAGGGGTCTAAAATCGTGTCACATTATACCCTCCAGTTGGCATGGCGTTGGGAAACATACCTGGTTCTTCGATGTCATCAACCCGATTGATCATGTACATTAAAGCAGGGTGCCTCTTGAGGATGTTGTATGTAAATGGGATTACCATTATGATCCCTGCGGGAGGAGCAGATATTGATAACCTTGATAATCGCTTGATAAACGAAGCCAATAGAGCAGCAGGAAGGTGACTGTACTGAATCGTAAGCAACGGTGATCAATCGTGTAGCATGCTCACTCACGTAGAGCTTAGAAACAGCTCGGTCAGACGGAAGAAGCGCGCACGATGTTTGTTATGCAACAAATCGCGATCGAGGAAGGCATATAATCGCGTGTAGAAGGACGGATAGTCACTGGGCCGGCATCAGCCTCGCGGCACGAGAGATGGGAAATACGCCCACAGGTTGTAGTCCCGAATCAGGATAAATAAGGCATTCAGAGCCAACAAGCCGATAGTTCCGCCTTGTGCCAATAAACATCAACTTCGAGTGGTTCCATGAACGGAAGCAACGCACCATAGTCAACGCAGGACCCTATCCAGTCCATGATGAGGACGGGACGCGTTAATCGCGGCATCACTCCTCCGTGCATCACGTTCAAAACCCGGGTTGCCAAGGTCTTCGTGGCCTCGATATCTCCACTTCGCGATAAGCGTGGTAACAGAGTCATCCAGGCCCGACTGAACACAGCCCTGTGAGATTGCAATGAATGAAGGCTCTGGTGGACTGTCATTTTATGAAGCCTCTGGTTTGGACCTGGTTTCTTGCTCTTGTCGGTGGGCTCTGGCTCGTCAAAGAACTTGCGCCAGTCGTCCTCATCCCCCTCGGGGTCTTGGGTATCCTCCTCTTCGCCCTCATCCGCATGGGAACCTCCGGAGGACTTGAGTGAGGCCGGCTTCTTGCCGAGGTCTGAAATCCACCACTCCGTGATGTCGGTGCGCTCACTGGGAAACCTTTTCAAGCGTTCGAGAATACTCAGGAAATTTTCCGCAACGTGGGGATGAGTGTTCGCCGGGTACTTTGAAACGAAGGTACTGAAGGCGTGTAAGAAAGAAGCCGAGGAACCAAAGCACGGAGCGACATACGCGGCATCTCGGAGGAAGAACCATCTGATGTCGTCGTGGGCGTTAAACCAGGTTGATGTGAAGACTTGGAGAACTTCGGCATCAAGCAACCGGGCTCGGAACCGATCACGCGATGAGCGGGGGCTTGGAGGGCATTCAAGCAGCCCAAGGATGATTTTGTTGAAGTGAGGGACGTGAAAAGGGAGATTAGACGAAGTAGAAGGGCCCGTGGCATCCTGACCGGATAACAAGGAAGAGGACAAGTGCCTGAGGAAGGAGAAGAGAATTTGTAGCGCGGATGTCTAGGGGGTTTGATTAATATCCGGGGTGGGGTCACTATTGCACAAGACTCACCCTGAGAGATTTTTCCGAATCGCTCATAAGACCGACGAGCATGTCTGTGAAGACGTTGAGTCTTTCCCAAATCCAAGTGCGAACGGCCTTCACGCCAGTATCTGGAGTAGGCACCAGCATCCCGGTGTCTATGACTGAGGCGAAAACACGATAGAGGGCATAGATGGATTTGAAAAGGATGTGCGGATCCCCTGCATCTCTGGCGGCATCAAGAAGGTCGACGAGAGGGTTCAGCGACGTCCTTTCTGATACGGCCGTGAGCAGGAGTTTTTCGAGACGCTGGATGTGTGCGAGGCCGTCGTGCTGCTCAGGAGCGACCTTGCGTTTTTTAGCTGGAGGAAGCGGCATCCTGGAAGAGAAGCGCCGCAAGTTTGCGATCAGCGCGGCTGCGGCAGTTGCCGGGGCTGGAGATCGAGACTTGGAGGACCCGGCCCCGACGGCGTCGCCTAGCGGACCCAGTTTTAAAATCATGCCCCTATTCTTCCGTGTACCCCAAGACCGCACCCTCACCAATGACTGGCACCGGAATGACCTCCTTTTCGTTTCACCGCCTTCGAGGGCCCTACTTCTTGGTCCCTCTTGGAGTGGCAGTAGTACTCTATCTGATTATCTGGTCATCAGGCATCCAACTCCACCGGGTGTCGCTGTTCCCCATCAAAGAGGACACCAACGACACCAATGATACCACCGATGTCTCGGTACTTCTCGTATCTGCCTTTTTCCCCCTGACAAAGTCAAAACACTCCCACGAAGACTACGCCGGTTGGCTGAGAAGGTACCTCACAAAGGTCACGACGCACATCTACTTCTTCGCACCCCCAGAAATCGAGAGCATGATCAGGGAACTCCGCGGTGACCTCCCGATGACCCTGAACATGACCTTTTCTTCGCCTTTTGATATTCCGCCCCTCCGAGATTTGAGAGGACGCTATGAAGAGATGCACGAGCTCGACTTGGAGAAGGACATCCACTCCCCGGAACTGTACGCAGTTTGGACTGCCAAGAGCTACTTCCTCAAGGAAGGCCTGCAGAACAGTAAAGCCAACAACTTTGACTTCACTTGGGCGTTTTGGAACGACGCCGGAAGCTTCCGTGATGATCAAGAGTTCACAGCTTGGCCAGATCGACACCGTATCTCGGACATCTTCCGTGAGGGGTCCCGCCTCGCCGGGACGAGGGCCAAGGATCTCTTTTTCATGCCAATATGGGACAGCCCAGGAGATGACCTGAAGGGATGGCAGGAAGATGATGGGCCAATCCAATCGCCCAATTCTGTTTCTGAAGGTAAGTTGATCCGTTCGCGGCTGGGGATTTCGACTCGATCCAACCTCCCCCACTTAGGCTCGTTCTTCGGGGGACATGGAGATGCGATCGCCTGGTGGAACAAAGCCTATTTTGCGTAAGGAACTCAATCTACCCGCCCAACGTCCACAGCTCATTCCCATTTAGGTATCACGACTATTACCTCTTCAAACGCAAGACGTTCGTCGGCAAGGATCAGAATCTCTATACCTCGTTGTTCCTTCTCTTCCCAGAGCGGTTCATCACCGTGTGGCAATACGACAATAAGGCGCCCGAGTACGTTGGACTTGCTGAAGGTCCGCTCGGGAATTGTGGCGGGACCTGGTGGTACTACCAATTCTTCGTAAGCAGTAAGCGGGATCAGGCGAAGATGCGGAACGTCTGGACCCCGGGCGAACCAGTGCCGTCAAAGTTCAATCCGGTGCCAAAGGCCTCGACAGTGTGTCGGGCGAGCAGAGTGTTGGATATGGAGGGTGTGATCAAGAGGAAATATGGCATAGACTGGGAGCCTCCGCGAAGGAAGGTTGACATCGACGCTTCGCAACGAGACTAGCGCGGTTGATCAGGTCAGCTGGGTGTCCAATGCCATGCGCTGTTCGCTATTCAGACCTATTTATAGCACTCGTCGCTTCTCTCATCCTCTCTAATCTCTTTCCGGGACGCGACCAACCCAAAATTGTACCTACTACCAACGTGCCGCATGGTGGACATAATACGATACTAGACGCTTGTGCTCTCCCCATGTGCTCTGCAGGGCTGCGTGTGCTCCACCCTCGTCCACAGAACAAGATCGTCAAGAGCCCAACGACGCTGAGCCTCGGCTCCCGCAAATGGAGCCTCAGATGCACCATATGGTATCAGTTAAATCTAAATTCGACCGCCGTCTTATCAATGCGGCAGTTCTCCCGTGATAAGAACCAGCCTGCTTCGCAGAAGTGGCTTTTGTCCCCCTTCTCCCACCACTGGTACAATGGCCGGCCTTCAGACAGACGTGGACGCCTTCGCTGCCATCGCCCATGCAGAGAAGCAAAAGTCGCACACCCTCGATTCTGACTCTTTGCACGACCACAAAGGTGACCCGGAGGCACCGGTTCAGGATGGCATCCACGACGGCCTTGAATTCCCCACCGAAGAGGAGAAGAAGACGTTGAGGAGAGTCGCAGATACCATTCCCTGGAATGCATACCGTCAGTACTCGATAATCACATAACCATCCGAAATGAGCTCATCGTCTCGCTGTCCAGTGATCGCGTTTGTTGAACTGGTCGAACGCTTCTCTTACTACGGCACCACCGTCGTCTTCACCAACTTCATTCAACAACCCCTCCCGGAAGGCTCCCGGACCGGTGCAGGCGGTCAAGACGGTCAATCCGGCGCTCTGGGGAAAGGACAACAGGCTTCTACAGGTAATTCAACTCTGATGGAAGTAATTACCTCTCGCTCACGCGATCATTTATTTCAAAGGACTGACTACATTCAACTCGTTCTGGTGAGCTCCGTTCCGGCTTTCGCACTTATAGCCGAATGACCGGTTTTAGGGTCTACGTTGTCCCCCTTTTGGGCGCATACATTGCCGATGCCCACTGGGGTCGGTACAAGACGGTCTGTGTTTCGGTGGCCATCGCGTTGTTTGGACATATACTCCTGATCATCTCGACCGTCCCCGGGGTAATCGAGCACTCTAATGGTGCTCTTGCCTGCTTCGTTATCGCCCTTGTCATCATGGGATTGGGTACTGGTGGCTTCAAGCCGAATATCTCTCCCTTGGTTGCTGAACAGTACAGGAAGACAAAGCTCTTTGTTCGGTATACAAAGTCCGGGGAGAAGGTCATAGTCGACCCGAGTCTCACGACGTCCCGTATCTACATGGTAAATGACAGTCACCTGAACTTGGTCAAGCCATTGACTCTGCCGTCCCAGTACTTCTATCTGTTCATTAACGTCGGCGCCCTTGTTGGCCAAATTGGAATGACGTACTCGGAGAAGGTAGGGCCCCTCGTTGCTGATCCTTAGGTTCGAGTTCGCTTACTTTTGTTTTAGTACGTCGGTTTCTGGCTGGCCTACACGCTTCCAACTATCATGTTCCTGCTTTGCCCCATCGTTCTCTTCTACGGTCGAAACAAGTACATCCGGTCACCTCCAACCGGATCTGTTCTTGCCCAAGCCGTCCGTGCCTGGAGATTTGCTGCGCGTGGCAAATGGTCATGGAACCCCGTCAAGTGTTACAAGCAAATGAAAGCTCCCGGTTTCTGGGATGCTGTCAAACCAAGCACGCTCGCGCCCGGAGGACGGCCCGCCTGGATGACCTTCGACGATGTCTGGGTCGACGAGCTTAGGAGAGGATTGGCCGCTTGCAAGGTTTTCGTCTGGTTCCCGATTTACTGTAGGTTCTCCATGTTCTGTTTTTGCAAGTATGGTCGGGTGTCTAACACACGGTTGCTCAGGGTTAACATACAACCAAATCAACAACAACCTGACGTCCCAAGCTGCCACGATGGCCACCCACGGTCTCCCAAATGACGTGTTGTCTAATTTGGACCCCTTGGCATTGGTCATCTTCATCCCAATTTGCGACCTCTTCGTGAGTCTATTGAGCCCGACATCAGCGCCCTCCTTTTGGCTAATCATCTCAACTCAGTTGTATCCCGGACTCCGTCGCCTCGGAATTAACTTCTCTCCGCTCAAGAAGATCACGCTCGGCTTCCTCACAGGAGCAGCTGCAATGGTCTGGGCTGTCAGTACCTCAGCACCACCGCACTACCTCCCACGAAATGAAGCTGACAACCCATTGATTTAGGCCGTCTTGCAACACTACATCTACATCACTAATCCCTGTGGATACTTGGCTGGCACCTGTGAGGAAACCTCACCGCTCAACGTCTGGATCCAAACCGGCTCCTACGTCCTGATCGCGTTCAGCGAAATCTTTGCGTCGATCACTGGCCTGGAATACGCTTTCACCAAAGCTCCGAAGAACATGAGGAGTTTGGTTATGGCCGTGTTCTTGTTCACCAGCGCTGTCAGTTCAGCTCTCGGAGAGGCCTTCGTCGGTGAGTTGTTTTCTATACCTTATTTCACTTGTCCTTACGTCGTTGGCTAACATGATTTCTATAGCTCTATCAACTGATCCCCTATTGGTGTGGAACTACGGCTCCATGGCCGTCCTCGCTTTAATTGCTGGAATCCTCTTCTGGTTTATATTCCAGGATTTGGACGCCAAGGAAGATGAACTCAACGAGATCCCGGAAGGGAGATACGAGAAGCCATTGGCTGCGTGAGTGGTACCATAGGTTTACCCATCAGTAGATGGTAGAAACGCGGGATATTACATTTCCCTATGAAACCAACATGAGGCATCGTCACGGAAACTGTATAGGAGACCGTCCGAGTGAAGAATGGTTCTGTGGGCTGACCACCGATCAGCCGATCCTCGACTCGATTCCCTGAGAAGCCGGTGTCACCCCTTTTAAAATCCGTAATCCTGCCTTGTTGTCTGGCCAGCCGGCGTCCACAATCCCCATCAGCGGGCTTTCATTCCTGTTTCCCGGGCCGCTGCGGTGTTTCCCCTACTTATCTGCGGGGAAATTCAGTCGCGTTCTTTCATAGGGCACCAACCGTCCTCCCAGTTTCTTCGATTAAACGACGGCGTCCCCCGTCATGTCTCTCGCATACTAGTACCCACTTCGTATGGTGATTGTTTCCCACCGTTTCCCTCCTCCCTTCTTGTACGACGGCGACTGTTCGGGGACGATGATCATCCGCCGTCTGTCCAAAGTCCGCACGGACTCGGGGGACTCGTCGAGCCTGCCAGCCAGGAACGGCAACAACTCCTGGCTGCTGCCCGAATGGTCCTGGAGATCTTGGGCAAAGAGGCAGGAGGACATCCCCCTTTTTTCTGTCGTCGGCTCTATACCCTCTACGCCATCCGTCGTTCCACCCTCGCCCCCTTCACATTTGCCTGTCTTTACCGGTTCCACGCCCTCGCCTTCCTCGCCCAGTGGACTTGACCCTACGTCACTGAGTCCCAGTATACCACTCGAAACAATTGTATCAAGTAAAACCCCTCCTCCAGAGCCCACCCCCATTTGGAGCAGCCCTCCTCCGGGGTCTGTTATCTCTACACGGGAGGTGCTGGAGGGCTGTACGAGTACGTGACTCTTCTCCGGGGATAGCAATGCATCTGAGTCGTAACAGCATTAGGAACTACTACCCTCTCATCTCCATCCACCCTCTCACCTGCTCCGACCCCCATAACTTCCATCCTCGATGAATCTCCGGTTTTGCCATCAGCGATGACGCACACAGATGCCAAGTTCGATACGGTAATCAACGACGGGTAATTGTTGTTATTTGACCCGCATGCGTCATTCATGTTCACCTTCAAATTCCAGGTTCGATTCAAAAGCTAGACTCACCTCCACGGCAACCAACACGAATGAGATCACTCCTGACGCATCCCTGCACGCGATTGGGCAAGAACGTACCAAGATGATTGGCGTCATTATCGGTTCGGTGTTGGTGGCCGGCCTGGTGCTATCTGGAGTCTTCTTTTTCCTGAGACGCCGCGTGAACAGGTCACGTCGGGTCGCTGACACGACTCGCGCAACGTCAATCGTGCCATCATATTCTGCGTCATTCCAGATGATGGAGCGACAGGGGGACGGTGTAATTGTGCAGCACCAAAACCTACGACTGGATCACAGCTCTGGTGCGGCGAAACACGACACGACCCTGACAGTGGCTGCAATTGAGAAGCAATCCGGCCACTCAGGCAGATGCAGTCAGATTTCGGCAACCTCATCAACCTCTAGGTCCATACGGTTTGCGGTATCAGGGAGTCACCACTCCTCTTCCAATTCCAATTCTTCCCGAGCCACCGTTTCAGTTGTGATACCAGAAGATGGGGCTCACACACCCACCACCGATCCTTTCGCGAATCCCATTTCACACTGGACACCTGTCAGCCTCAACATCAACACGACCACCGACCACTCTGCGTCCTGGAGGGGCGCAAACCTTTCAAATATTATTAATGCTGCGCGTGGGATCAAGGCCTAGCGATTTCGCAGAACCCCAGAAGAAACGCGTTTCCATTGTGTATAGGATTATACCTCTCTGTTTCTATTCCTCCGGTTAGTTGCTCTTGCAGCGGATCTTTGTCTATACCTGCTTCTTTTTTTCTTGTTGTGCTATAGTTTACGCTTAGCCGTTTACCCCGTGTATTCCTGCAACCAACGATCGTTTACTCCGAGGTCGATCATTTTTGACCCGCGGAACGCAGAATACCCGCCCCCCTGTTTTCTGTGACGTCGGGAACCCAACCTCCGGTGATTGGGCATCCGAACCCGAAACGCCTCGCTTGTTGTGGGACGCGAAGATGAGCGCACGAATCCAATCTCCCGATGGGATCACACACAATCAACCCGTTGACGAAAGGGGCAACCGATGCGCAGTAGAGTCGCGCTTTGGTTCGTCTTCAGGGAACAACGATGTACCTGGCCATGCCTCGCGCGAGGGTCTTGTTCTTTGCTGCCATAGCCACCCTCTGCATCCTCTCCTACTCCTTCTACGACGCTCGAGGCTACAATCACCACTACGACGCCCCCGATGTACTCGTGGCTGAACAAGTTCTGCCAGCCAAAATCCTGCTCGTCTCGGCCTTCTACCCCCTCTCGAAATCCAAACACTCTCACGAAGAGTACTCTGCATGGCTGTCCAGGTATCTCTCCAGGGTATCGACCCACATCTACTTCTTCGCCCCTCCAGACATCGAGCCCATGATTCGGCAACTGCGTGGTGATTTACCCATGACCCTCAACACGACGTATGCTTCCCCTTACGACATTCCTCCGCTCGTCGGTATGCGGCCCGTCTACGAGGACATGCACGCTCTCGACCCCGAGAAGGACATCCATTCCCCGGAGCTGTATGCGGTCTGGGCGTCAAAGACATTTTTCCTCGACGAGGGACTGAGGAACATGGAAAAATTGGGTATCAAGTACGAGTATGCCTTCTGGAACGATGCGGGCAGCTTCCGCGGCGATCAGGAGTTTGATCAGTGGCCAGGAGCATACAGGGTTCCAGAGATTTTCGAGATCGGTTCGCGTTTGACTGGTACTCCTCGAAAGGATCTGCTCTTCATGCCTATCTGGGGTTCCCCTCCCTACTCGATGAGACACTGGAAGGAAGAAGACGGTCCGATCAGCACTGACAACGCCATCTCCGAAGGTTTGATCCCCTGTCAGTTTAGCCGTTCTCTCAATAGGACTGACCGACGACGTTTCATTCTGTGTAGGTTCATTCTTTGGTGGGCAGGCAGATGCTATTGCTTGGTGGCGTAAGACCTACTTCGCGTACGTACTATCCCCCAACTCTCTCAGGAATGCAGCGTAGCAACTCTCTGTGTCACTTCCAGGTATCACGATTACTACATCTTCAAACGAGGAAAATTCGCAGGAAAGGATCAAACCGTGTTCACAACCTTGTTCCTTCTTTTCCCCGATCGTTTCATCACCGTGTGGCAGTTCGACCGCAAGTCCCCACAATACATCGGCGTGTCAGAAGGCCCTCTCGGCAGTTGTGGCGAAGCGTGGTGGTACTACCAGTTCTTCGTCAGTAACCGAAACGAACAGGAGAGGATGAGAGACATCTGGACCCCCGACCGGCATGAACCTACATCTAGCAAGTGGAGGCTGAGAACTTCGAGGGTGTGTCGCTTAACGAGGGTGCTACCGATCCGTAACGTGCTGGAGCGGTCTCTTGGCGTGTTCTGGAAGCCCCCAAAGGCGACCATCGATACTGACCGATCCCAGCGGTCATGATCGGGTTTCTATCTGTTTCCTTGGTCGAGGGGCGGGATCACATACTGGGGTGCGTTGACCTACGACTCACTGACAGGACTCTTTTTTTATTTATCGTTTTCCACGTGTACTTTCCTCATAATCATGTATCGCTTTCGGAGGTTGTACAAATTGTGAATTGTCTTAGACTAGAAGCAAGAACGGGGTACGAGAGTACAGATGAATGTTTACATCATTATTTCGATAACATCATCTGCCGATGGAGAAGATAGGTCAACAAGACGCACACGCCAGGTAAGCGAGTAAAAGGGGAGTACCTTGACGAATTCTTCATAGTTGATCTGGCCGTCGCCGTCCACATCAGCCTCACGGATCATCTCATCAACCTCAGTGTCGGTCAACTTTTCCCCTATAGATGGTGTGGTGACAGTAAGCGAGGACCCACAGAAGAAAAAGACTGAATGCTTACCGAGGTTTGTCATGACATGCCTCAATTCGGCTGCGCTGATATAACCGTTTCCGTCTTTATCAAAGACCTTGAAGGCCTCCTTGATCTCCTCCTCGCTGTCGGTATCGCGCATCTTCCTGGCCATCATGGTCAAGAACTCGGGGAAATCGATGGTGCCGTTGCCATCGGCGTCGACCTCGTTGATCATGTCTTGAAGCTCGGCCTCTGTGGGGTTCTGGCCCAGGGAACGCATGACGGTGCCGAGCTCCTTCGTGGTGATCGTGCCGTCTCCATCTATCATCGGGCGATTAGATATCGATTATGAAGAACTGAAGCGCATCGTGTAACCTTTATCGAACAGGGAGAAAGCCTCCTTGAACTCTAGGGGTGATACGTTAGTGCCGAGATTCCTGGTGGCGAGATGGATCACGTACCGGCGATCTGCTCTGTGAATTGAAGAGGATCAGTATTGGTACATGGCTCGAGTGTGTTGGCCAAGATTGCCAACGGGACTGGGGCGTACCTTCGGACTGTGGTGAACAGCGACAAAAAGGGGTGAGATCAGTTCATGTCTCTTGTCAATCGCAAGTGTTGGGCGCGAGAGAAGGGGGCGGGAGACAAGAGAATTCATCTTACCAATTGGTCGGCCATTATGTATCAGAGGGTGTGGTGGGGTGTTGAGGGTGAGATGGAGTCGAAAGATCGTTTTTATCCGGGCAGCAGCGCTGACTACTATCTTCGGCAATCGCCTGATCTTCCTTTATTCCACAGTGGGCTGTATCCGCTTCCAGTGTTCATCCCCTTTATTGTGTGAACCTATCTACGCGGGAAAGCACCATGCCCTAGACCCTTAGTATGAACATCACTCCCAACTATCATCGTCGCTATCCTCGTCATCACTCCCGCGCATCTTTCTATTCCTCTCATTGAGCGCCTTTGCCAGTGCGGATGTTAGATCTCCACCGCCAGAGGTGGCAGCCTCGGTCGCCACCTCTTCCGTGGGGACGGGTGGGGGCGCGCGCCCAGGTGTATCATCAGACTTCTTGAGCGAATGAATACCCTTTCCTTGAATTGATTCCAACAGCGCATTTCTGCCTGGTTGCGGTGGTGGGAGGTCGACCTTGGGTCCGCCGCCATTTCCTCCGGATATAGGAGGTGGTGGTGGCGGTGGCGGAGGTCCGCCAGACGTGCCCGGGAGAGGTGGTGGGGGAGGCGGAGGAGGGGGAGGTCCACCGGACGTGCCAAAAAAGGGTGGTGGAGGAGGCGGCGGCGGTGGAGGTCCGCCAGATGTGCCCAAAAAAGGTGGTGGAGGCGGCGGCGGAGGAGGAGGAGGTCCACCACCACCCGTGTTCATTGGAGGAGGGGGAGGGGGTGCGGGTGGAGTGGTCTGTGGTCGCTGAGGAGGAGGAAGAGGGGGAGGTGTGGGCGTTGACTGCACCGTGGACTGAGGGCGGGGTGGTGGAGGCGGAATGTTCGGCCGAGGTGGGGGTCCAGGAGTCGACCTGTTTGGTGGTGTCTGGGGAGGTCGAGACGGTGGGGGCGGCTCCGTTCGGGTGGGAGGAGGATGTTCTACGCGTGTAGGGGGTCCAGGAGTCGACCTGTTCGGTAGCGGTTGGGAGGGTCGAGACGGTGGGGGTGGCTCTGTTCGGGCGGGAGGAGATTCTACACGTGTAGGAGGTGCAGGAGGACGACTGGGCGGCGGCGGAACCCGTTGAGGTGGCGCAGAAATCCGCCTCTCATCTACTGAGCTGGTCTGGGCATGACCCCGGCGTGGCACCGGGGGAGGAGGAGCTTTCTTCTTACCTCCCCCAGTACCATCACCGCCCGCTTGTTGTTCCCGGACGAAGTCCTTGATGAAGTCCATGTTCTGTTCGATGACCTCCTTCGCCACTCCAGAGCTCTCGAGACCACTCAAGAATGCAGTCCAAGAGGGATCGACATTCGACGATGTAAATCCTTTCTCTGAATCATAACCCATGTGTGCAACGTGTTTGAACGAACCGGCCGTAGGACCGGAGATCATGGATTTGTCGATCTTGCCGCCTTTTCCAGGTTTCTTCTTCCTGGTCTCAGATGATTTGGGGTTATCTGCACAGGGATCCGGTCAGAGTGAGGAACTGTCTCCGAGCGACCATGGGTACAGTACCGCTTCCGGACTTGTGAGCTTGCACTCGTTTGTAAAATATTTTGGCTTCACTTTCATCTGCGAAGACAAATCCAATCGTGCATTCCTATCGAACAGGGGTTAGCGCCGGTGCATAAGAGCTACAGATGAAAGCCTCACGTCGCCCGGGAAGGAGTGAAAATATGGCCGGTCTTGAAAGTAGTCAAAGTTCTGGTAAAGCTCGTGCTCCCAGATGACGCCCCGTGTCCCATCCAAATCGACCAGCTTGAACAGAAGAGCCCCCTGAGAGTTCTTCGCGAACGCGAGGCCACCCTGTAGTCCGGCGTACGACCATTCGTTAGGGTTGGGGTAGGCATAGTAGATCCTTGCGAGTGACGCGATCCATATCTTGTTTGAGCCTTTAGGAATCGCACTCGTTACTTTCGCCTTCTCCTCTTTGGAGAGTATGGTTTGTGCGGGCATCAGAGTCTGCAGATGAGTTGCAGGGGGAAGGTTATGAAGGTCGCTAAGCGGTGCTGCGGCTGTGATCGGCGAGGGATCCTCCTCGGGTGGGAGCTTACTGGCACTGGTGGAGCGGCGCCGGAACGCCAGAACGTCATGTACATACGAGGATCGCAGCAGCTGCGAGTTACAAGAACTGTCCGTGACAACGATATTACAGGTAACAGAAAACACACAAGACAGGGTGGTTGAAAGCAATAATTAAGCTCGTTCCAGGGGAGAAACAGCTTAGGCCGTCTTGACCCCCTCAGTCTCTGTAGGGACCGCTTCGGTGGGAGCATCCTCAGCCGAGCCAGCTCCCGTGTCCGAAGGAACATCCACAGCCATCACGTCAGCTTCCTTGTCCAGCCCCCCGATAAATTCAAGCGCAAGTTTGGGGCTGGGAAAACGGATGAGGGTCGCGATCTGTGCACTTGGATGACAGAACATACCTGTCGGCGGGTTTGACGGGGATCTTTTTATCGACAAGCTTGCCGCCTTTCTCGAAGATGAAATGGCTTCGCGCCGTTTTTGCCCCGCCGCCGGTCAGCGCTTTGATAAGCACCCGCTTAGGATCCGACAGGAGCGCGTATGGAAGAGTTTTCTGCCATCCGCAGCATTAGCGACCCGTCGGCTCCGCAGGGGAGACGGAATATGAAAACCTTGGTTTGCCACTTGGTTTGGGCGGCAGGGGAGTCAGCACTGAGGCAGTACACCTCGTAGTTCAGAGCCGCGAAGTCAGGGTAGACATCCCGGAATCCACAGGCCTGTGTTGTGCATCCGGCTGGTAACGTCAACAACGCGCTGAGAGTGTTTGGGGGGGACGAACTCACGGGTATCCGCCTTGGGGACCAGGAAGAGAACAAGTCCCTTTTCCGCGGTCAGAGTCGAGACGTCGACGTCCTCGTCCTTCTCGTTCTTCAAAATATGGCTGGGAAGAGAGTCCCCGATGTCAACGGTCGCGAGGTCTGCGCTGGAGGACCCCTCTGCGGACTCGTCGAGCTTAGCCTAAACAACGACGCTGAATACCAGTGCCCGTGAAATATTAAGCTGAAATATTCCGACCTTTTTCGCGCTGTCTTCCTGGACGGCTTCGTGCTGTGTGTCGGCTTCATCGGCAGTTCGCTTTTTGCGGGGTGTGGCGGGCTTTTTGGTTGGTTGCGCTGGCTCCTCAGCCAGCTTTGGCTGAGAGGAAATTCTGGTAGACCTGCGGGGAGCCTGAGCCTCTGCTGGGTCTCCGGCCTCAGTGAGTTTGGGCGCGGCTTTGCGGGGCATATTTAGTAATGAGTGAGGCGAGGCGGAATGGGTGGTTCGCCTGTCAGCACCGTCGGAACTAAACAATGTCAGATCAGCCGAGACAGCTTCAACCTCGCCAACTGCTCCTCGTCGAAGAACCACTCCGCCCTCATCCCCTGATCGCTGCAACCGACGACGGCGGAAATACAGAGAAAACACGAGATAAACTCCGATATATGCAACCTTTCCACACGTTCTCCTAATCATCTCCAATGACAACCCTCACCAGCCATTCCCCACGCCCCGCATCCTCTTCGGCTGTAACGATACCTGCACCTGGAAAATCAATCCTGAAGCGCCCTCCACCTCCCCCCCAGTCTCTCTTCTCTCGTCTGACGAAGCTTCTGCCCAATCCAAATGCCGCCGCGAACGGAATAGTCGAGGATGAGTCAAGGACGCTCAAGAGAGCTCACTTCATCTTGCCTCAGATGGCGACAGTCTATCCCATAATGGCCGCAAACCCGCCGTTCTCACCCGCAATCAAAGAGGAAAAGAAGCTTATTGAGGAGAAGGAAGCCGAGCGTCGGAAGCGAGTCGTCAGGCGGAATTCTGTCAGCTCAAGCTCACGCGAACCTTCAGAATCGGACGAATGGTGGCATATGGACCAGGTCGAGTCCTTCTACAGGGAGTGCTCTATTGGGCGGGAGGATAATCCGGATCTCGCAATTTCTGCGGCCTTCAAGGTATGACTACTTTATCGTCTGATTTCGGTCACCTGTATGTGTGCGGTTGCCGACCACGTCAATCCTCAGTGTGCATCGAGTCCAGATTCAAGGACTCTTGACCTTTCAGGTGTCCAGATAACCGTGTCATCTGCTATAATACTGTCAGATGTTTTTACAATCGAATGGGGCCTCCGCAAACTTATTCTCAAGGAGTGCAATCTGGATGAGCATGTGAGCACGCCGTTTTATGCATCCCTCCATGTCTGACCTTTTGGATAGAACCTCAAACCCCTGCTACACGCATTGCTGATACCAAATTCTTTACATTTCCTTTCTGTTTCCTCAAACAGACATTTGAAAGTGGGGGCGTTTAAGCTCATCGGCGTCTACGTGCAGAGGGTTCGCGCTTAATTTGGTTTCGCGTCATTGTGGCTGACCCCTTGCATATAGTCGATGAGCCTCCAATTCCTCGATGTGTCCCAGAATTCGCTGGATAAGAAGGCCGTCGAGTATCTCGCTTCAGCTCTTGCGACCAAACCCAGTCTCGTATCTCTGAGAATGGATGATTGCCTACTTCGAGCGTCAGCGCTTGAGACACTCGGTGGGTTTCCCCTTGATCGCTCGCGCCCGACCGGTCGTTAATTTCCGTTGAATTAAGCCCACGCAGTGCGGGACTCGACATTGCGAAACATATCATTGCGATACAACCGTGTTAGCGCTGCTGGCGCAGTGGCCCTGGCACTAATGATCAAGGACTACCCAGATACAATACCGTCTTCTAATACGCTATCTCCTCTACTCAGCCTTTCCCCGCCATCCACTCCTCTCGATACACCGACCCGCGAGTCTTCGCCTCAACTACCGCTCTCTCCGCTTCCCAAGGCCGGTCCTGTTTTGCCTCCTCCGCGGCATCAACCCAAACCGACCACCCCTACAACTTACACACCGTATGTTCCGCGCTCGAAGCGCAATGTTATTGGATCAATGTCCCCCACAAATAATACCATCCCCATAATCACCTCGAATTCCCAAGGTGGAATTACAACCGCTCGGCACCCTCCAACATTTTTGACACCTGGCACCATGCCTTCAACACCTGTCAACAATCACGGACCGAGTGCTGCACTGCTCGACAAAGTCAGGGCATTGGATGCACTTCCTCGGCTCGGCGCGCTCCGCACTCTTGATCTCAAGGGGAATGACATTCGAGTCAGTAGACCATATCGAGACGTGGTGACTGTTGAAGAATGTTGACGCCCATCATTAGGCTGGAATCACATACATCGCGCAAGTTCTGAAGCGGAACCGGACCCTGAAGGTACTCAACCTGAGTGAGAACAAGTTGGACATTCAGGGGTTGGCGGCTGTCGCGGAGGCACTGGTAACTATTTTTTCTCTTTATTGTTACGTCAAATGCCAGCTCATGTGTCACATCTCTAGAAGTACAATACTTCGTTGGAAACGCTGGATATGAGTAAGAACCCTTGCTGTGGACCAGGGTTGGAAGGGGTCAGTCGGATCACTGTCGAGTTTGTTACGACATCCTGATAGCAGAACTCCAGATCCAAGCACTGCGGACTGCGTTCACACTCAACAACGCGTTGAAGAGGTTGTTCTTGTCATCGACGGGAATGACTTCAGCGGGTGCCATATGTCTCGCCGAGTTCTTGCCGGAATCAAATTCACTATTACACCTTGACCTTACCTCGAACAATCTGGAGCTTACAGGTGTGATGGCTCTTAACCAAGGGCTAAAGTCAAACCATGTGATGAGGTGCTTGGACGTGAACATTCCTCCTGGAGATGAGGAGATGGCTCGGTAGGTTCCTCGGTTACGTGCCATAATGTGAGTGGTGGTGTCTAATTACTGCGCAGCATGTGTCGGGATATCCTCAACACATGTGTGAGGAATACAGAGGATGCCGAAAAAGCTGCCGCGGGTGGAAGCAACGGTGACGCAACGCTAGGAAAGAAGACTGCCGTGTGGGGAATGATCGAGGAGAGCGAGTTGGCTAAAACCATCCGAGGGGGCTTTGACAAGGTCTGGTGCTGCAAGCTCGTGGTCGAAGGGTCGCTAATACCTTCGTTCCCAGCCGCCGTCCCCGATCGGAGAAGAAGATGCACTCGTCGTCAAAGTCCGCCAGGTGATATCCGATCTAGAGGATCTTACGCTTCGTTCGCCATCGGGTTCTTCTGATCAACCAAGCCTCAGCGATATCGATCCCGAGGTTACGAGAAGGGCTGACAGTTTGAAGCCCAGATTGCAACGGCTGATTGAGAAGTCGCTGGGAGATGACAGCGCAAAGGTTGACGAACTCCTTGCCTTGAATGATTCCCTGACAAGCTTGCTTGTCTTTCCCCAGGGGGCGTTGACATCTGCAATTCCTCCTCTCTCCCGGAGGGTATCCAAGGACAAGGGGTTCGGGCTGACCGTCGATATTCCATCGTATGACGGTTTCCTTTCTCCCCATAGTACACCTACCCCGAGTATTCCCAATGGTCACGGTTGCGAAAGTCCCACCGCCACGGATGATTCCAATGAGGTGCTTTCTACTCCGCGGTTGGATAAGGGGAAACAAAGAGCGAAAGAGGAACCTGAGAAACCCACACAGGTTCTCCGTCGGCCATCCCTGGTGCTAGACGAAGAGGATGAATTTGTGCAACCTGAGGCGCACCCTGAAGCGGGGGTTTCGCCGACGGTTGACAGGTCAGTAGTCGGAAACCGCCTGTTCGTGTTGCAGTCCGATGTTGATCCGAACACGCTGACAGGTCTCGTAGCTGGGTCGAGGAAGAAGGAGAGATCTTCCGTAAAGGTACAGTCCTCCTTGGCCCTGAGGAGATGGAGGGAGAGTATGCGGGCGAAGACCTGCGAAAAGAGGTTAGCTTCTTCTGCTTCGCAACTTAAATGACGATCGAACCTGTTGACGGTGCTTGTCTTAGCTCCTTGAGGCCATGGTTGAACGTCCTCCTCCCAGGGCTGTCCTGGATGACACGTACACGCCACCCGAGGAAGCCGATGTTGCCCCCATCCCGTTATCTCCGCAAATCGAATCACCAAAGCCGTCACCAAGACCGTATGTAAGGCGCTCTCGTTCGTCGTCTTCGGCCCTCAATTCACCCGTAGTTGGAGTAACGGAAGTGTCAGGGAGGCTGACCCCGACCTCCCCTATTCCAACCGTTTCCCCATCCCAGATCCTTCGTCGCGGTTCGGAGGGTAGCCTATAGGAATGACTGGGTTTCTGAACAGACGTCAGGCTGAGATGATGTGTTGTGGGTTGGATCACACTGCACTCTCCTTTCCCCCGATTCTATGGTAGTAATTTCAGTTAGAATGACTCATAATGGGGCGCGGGGGAAACGGAAAGTCGTTCCTCGGTCAGGCATCATCGTCTATCATGTACCAGGACATTTTTTTTACGAAGGAAAAATGGATATTTCTATTGCTGGAGTACTCGACTACCAAAGTTTTGGATTATAAATACGATATTCCTGAAATGACATGGGAAACTCCTTGTGTCAAGTCGATTACAACGGCGAAACGAAGGAGGGAATACGACTACTTCGGAATTAGTGTGTTGGTCTGCCCGAAAGAAACACATTAGGGGTGGGTGGAGCATGATAGATAGATGGATAGATACGTGTGTAATCTCGGTGATGGGCGAAGGAGAGAAAAGAAAAAGACATAGAGGGAAATGAGTATCATGAGTGGATGAAACATAGGGGTGAAACAAGGGATTGTGAGAATTCAAAAGACATCCATGTAATCGTGACAGCGTTCCCACAACCTCATCCAGCGGCCACCATTCCATTGGCGGATCCTGGTCCAGCCATCCTGAGGGGCGACCTTTTCGATCCAAATGAGGACTGCGCAAAGGGCAAAATCTGCGTAGGTTACTTCGCGACCCATAGCGACGACGCCATCACCGTCTGCGCCGGAGTTCTTGTCGAGGAGATCAGCGAGAGTATCAAACTGTTCCTTGACGGCTTGCCAGGCTTGCTCTCGCTGTGCCGGAGTAAGCTGGGAGGGAGGCTGATGTGCCTGAGGTCCCATAAAATGGGCTCGGCTGCGCTCAGGGAGTCGGAGATGAGTCATGGGGACCATGATAGGAAGGAGGGGTTTTGCGAAGACTTCGTGTATGTAGTGAACGAAGAGGCACTGGAGAGCGCGAGATCCTTCGGGAAAGATCGGTCGAGCGGGGTACGCATATTCGAGGTATTCAGCTATGTGGTTGGCGTTGGAGAGCGATTTCCCACTGCGGGGATCGTAGATAACCGGGAGAGTGTAAACTGGCCGGCCGTCGGAACGATAAGAAGTCGGGGAAACGTTCAGTTGACGAAGAACGTTCTCAACCTCGGACGCTTCGATCCAGTGCGTACGATATGGAAGACGTTTGTAATTGAGAACAAATCTATGCACGACGGTCATTATGCCGTTCACGATGAGTAGAACGAGATGTCAGTGCGTACCTGATCCTCCAAATATTAGGAGCCCATGGTTGGGGTATCGTGGACTGGATGTCATAGAGAGTGATGACGGGTTGGGACATTGTGGGTCTGGATTCTCGTGCGGACGAGTACTTCATTTTAATAGCAGACAAGACCAGAGGAGAATACGTGATATGTAACCCGACCGGGCTCAGAACCGGCTTATATGGAAACACGATACCGAGTCATGGACGGTAATTGTCAGACAGAATGGATCCACTAAGCGATGCTGAACAAAGATCTGGGACCGGCAAGATGGAAAGATATCGGGCCAGAGACGCGTCGCTGACATCTTTGAAGGGCGTCCGAAAAAAAAACACGAGGAACGTCTAGCCAGAGAAGGTGAGCATCCAGGTCGTGCGGCCGTTGCGGCCGCAAGTATTCGGTTCGCAATCAAAATAACATTGGCGGTGCGATGACTGACGCCTTTGCGCGACTAGTATGACACGTCGAAAGGTCAGAGGATGAGAATACTGAAAAAAACCTGTGCGAGGATCAGTTTACTTGACCAGCCATAGTCACGGTACGGGAGAGGAGGCCGTGACATCACGGTAACGCACTGCCTGTTTTGATCATGTTACTTCCCTATCAGGAAGGCGATTTCTAGAAGACGAATGCGGTGTTTTCATCTGTCCTGGGTCACAACAGCTTGGTGTCTTTACTATCTCCCCTCCCTGACTCACTGGAAAAATATAGAAAAAATCCCCAGCGTCCGTGCTGGCGGTGCATTACCACTTGGAGCATTTTCCTGGCGAACTCCGGGTGTGCTGAGCCGGTACTGCGATGAAACGGTGTAAATAAAGCCTATCCTTGGGTCTTACGGCTACCCGGGCGAACCTTGGCCAGGAGTCAGCCGGAGTCGACAGGCGGAGTCCTGTCCAACGGTTTTACCGGAACACGGCGAACTTGTGAGGATCCCTCCAAATGGATCCGGCGCTCGAGGCTATTTGAAACATCGACCATCCGCGGAGTCCCGCCCCTTCTCCTAATTCTGTCTACCTGTGTCGACACCCTTGGCGCGTGCGGGTGCGGATCCGCCAGGCCGGGAGAGCGAGGTTGCCGGAGAGTGGGGAAAGAATGACTGGACCCACCCCGTTGCCACAGGTTACCGATAGCTATGTGGATCGCAGACTGGCTGCCAAATTGTCTGTCGAATGAAGTAAAGGCAGCGGACCACCGGGGATGAAGCGTGTTTCATTGCGGCGACGAGGAACGTTGTACTTGGATATTGCACAGCGGGAGTTGTGATCGTGAGAATTATACAGTCTATGATGCGGCAATGATGTCATGCTCCCCTCCCCCGCTCCTGGTGTCCAAGATGGAGCAAGTGGCCCAACTCCCTCTCTTTCCAAGAAACCCAAGAAACCCAAGAAACCCAAGAGACCCAAGAACACAAAATGTCTCGGTCAACCAGCGATTCTAAGGATACGGGTCCCAGTGCACCCCAGGACCCTGACTATCCCCCTCAACTCCACGCCGGAGCCGTTGGCCTCGGTCCGGAATTCGGAAAGGGTGCCGTACGTACACATTCCCTTTCCCAACAAACCTTGGTTGACAGATAATCCGCCTGTGCAGCCCATCAGCGAAAAAATCGGCGGCTTGACGCAGGAAATCAAGGGAAAGATCAAACATGATCCAGAACTCATCAAACATGGTCGAGACCAGCGTACTGGAGAACTAAAGCGGAAGGAGATGAGACAGGTAAACTCCCTTCGGCTCTAGTTTACCAACTATCCCATCTAATGTGCTTTCCATAGGACGCCTCTCCCCCTGGTCAGTCTGGTCAGACTCACCCCGACGAGGAGAAGCACCAACAGGAGTATGCTAGCCAGAAGGAGCCCGACATGAAGATGATTGGTCACCCCGAAGATGAGCAGTAATCATACCACACCTTGATACGACACATGTAATATCAGTATCACCACACAACGAACTTGTATCTTGAATGCTTGGCATCCAGTACTCTTTCTCGGCGTGAGATGGCAGCGAGGCAAATGTCTCCAGGAATGTCCAAGCTCAGTTCACGGTACACCCCTGAATATGGAGCCGAGGAGTGCGGGGATCGCAGCACAATTCCTGTCGTTACCCAACCAAGACAGCTGGTGAACCAGTCGCATCGTGAATTACGTGGAAGCAACGTACAGTCAACCTTGGCCTGGTGTTTCGCCGGCTCCATCGAGCGCCGCTCCAATCGTGGCGAAGACTGATAGGGTGATAGGGACCAACGGCGTAAATTATGGTACCCGGGGTGGAAGCAGGGCGAGGCGGCGAATTGAATAGCTTAGGCCGATCAAGAGCTTGGGATCCAGGCCACTTGGGTTAATAGGAAGCAAAGGCCTCTTCCCGCTCATTCACCGCCCAATGAGTCCTGAAACGAGCCTCATAGATAGCTCTGATACGCGGGATACACGAGGGTCCCGAAAGGAACGTCCTGGGACCTTAGTCTACACACACCGATCAGATAGATGCCGTTCAATTGAGGATCGTGCGCGTCACCAGCAAGAGGCTGTTTGGTGCAGATTATCTATCAGTACACAGAGATGCGCCGTCGGCATCTCACAGGGCAGTGAGGGTCATCTAATGTGTACGGGTCCGCCACACGATCCATGCATACCCACGATAAGGAGATGGGTGGCCGCGCAGAAGCACATTTCAGACAGACGAAGCGATATTACTCACCACGGCTTATGATATCCGTATGGGATAAGCAGCCGACGGAATGCCAGTCCGCAGAGTCTGGGGTCGATGATGGAAAGGGCGTTCGTGTCTCTCGTAAACGGCGGCTACGAAACGCGGACCTGATAAGATCGAGTAACACATGGGATCGCAAGAAGGCGGCGACCGGCGACCGGCGTGGGAAGGAGCGAACCAATTGTCACCACGGGCGGGCGGATCACGATCGCGAGCGCCCACAATACAGCGAGTCGTGATTGCGGCACGCCAAGTTCCTATGCCTTCCTTACGGGGGTAAAACTGGCGCACTCCAACATAAGGACGGGCGGGTCGCGCGAAAAACTGGGACGCTGACATGCAGAAGAACTCCGCATTCTATTAATGGAACCAGAATATCTTCTTTAGCGGGGTTGATACGCCGAGATCCTCTCTGCAGCACCCGGTACAGATGAGCCCGGTCAACGTGTAAGCCCACGTGGCAGTGCGTGTGGAAACGGACAACTAGAACCGAACCACGGTACCGAGGGTTTAGGCCGGAATCAAGGTGACAACTGAGGTCTAGGGGAGGCTATGTGAGATCAGAGTAAGTAGCTGTGCTCCAGCACTCGTCAATACCACCCTCAAAGTACTGAGATTGTTCACCACCTCGACCCCTGTACGATACGACGATAGGCATCAACAAACCCAAACCACAGTCACATTCAGTACCTAAACTCGGGCATGTGTAAAGATATTATTTGTGGGAAGCTAATTCTATGCTTAACATCGGGAGAAAAGAGCGGGCGGGACAAACGATTGTATGGATTAAACGTGGGTTGCAAAAAAACAAGTAAAGTAAGAAGGCTCTAATGGTTAAACCCACCATGAACTCCGGAAGGTAACTGGACGGGTTTAGAGGACATTAACACCCAACCCCAAGAACTGCTTGAGAGCAACTATATCGGTTATTTTCACGATCAAGCCCTCAACGATGAGCAGCTTCAAAAGGCTGTCGACGTCGAGAGCATCAATCTTGATACCCAAAAACTCCTTAAGGGTCAAGAGATCGTGGAACCCGACGATCAAATCCTCCTTCAAGAGCAGGCCCAGGATACCGCCGACGGTGTAGACAACATCACGGCGGAGGATGGTGAAGTCGAGACCGAGGCGGTCCTTGAGAGTGAGGAGGTCGTGAATATCGACAAAGGCATTTTGGAGCAACAACAGCTCGAGAACATGGCTAACATCGAAAACTTTGAGAACGGCGAGTAAATTCTCCTTGGCGGCGAGGATGTCGAATCCATCAACGAAGAGCCCTTGCTTGACGATGAGGTCGAGGAGAGAGTCGAGGTCGGTGATCTCACGGCGGAGGACGGAAACGCCAAGCCCGAGGACTTCCTTGAGCTTGAGGAGATCGGTAATGCCGACGATGGCACCTTCAGCGAGGAGAGCCTTGAGGACGTGATCGTAATCGAGGACCTGGACACTGGCAAGAAGGTCCTCCTTGGCGGCAAGGATATCGAATCCGCGAACCAAAAGTTCCTGACGAACGAGAAGTCCCAAAACTTCATCGATGATGCCTACGCCTTGAGCCCGACGAACGCGGTTGAGACGAGCTTTAACGCAACTATCATGGGAATCGGAGAAGATGAAACCAGACTTGCAAGAGAGAACCTTGCAAGATCCGTTATCGCAGAGGACCTTTTCGACGTGAGGGATGTCCTTGCAGTTCTTGCCGTCGGCAACGTTACCCCCGAAAGGAGAAGCAACAGTGCAACCACCACCTACAGTCATGCCATTGCTCAGTATCACAATAAACAAGACTAGAACAAGATCACTTACAACTCTCAGGATCGCTCTTGATATCAACACAATCATGACCCTCATTACAGTCAGGGACGCCACAGATGGTCTTTCCAGCAGGGCAAGTAGGACCATCGCGCTTCCTCCGAGAGAGACCTTGGGAGCCGCATCCATGTGGGAAAGACCCGCACACCCCATTACACTCGCTGTAGGGAGGCTTGCAGACGCAATCGGTGGGGTTCGTACTTGGAGAAGGTGTGTAGCCATCCCCGCACGTAAAGTCGCAAGGATAACCGAGACTACAGAAGGGACGCGCGTGCTGCGGGTAGTGGCACTCTTGTTTGCCCTTTTGGTTTCGGATCTGCGACAGATAGAATAAATCAGGAACTGTATGGTTGTAAGATGGTGAAAAGGCTCTGCTTACGAGTTCGGCAAAGTAATCGCGGGCGCCATCCCTACCAACACCGTCGATAACCTTCCTTGCCAATGGGTGGCTATCAAGGAAACCAGGAAGGACAGATAAACAGAGACAGAGGTTAAGGTGCCCCGTGACGATGTTGTGGCCTACGGAGTCGGACACGGTTAGGCTTCCGGAATGGCGATACATACGTAGTATCACATACCAGCAGGAGCAACCTGGATGTCCAAATCCAAAGCAGCACAAACGTCAACGAGGCTCCTCCTCACATGAGCCTGCCTCGCCCGGATAACATCTCGGGCGGTCATAGCATAGGCCACGGAACTGGAGAGTAGAGGGAGCAATGTTACCAACGCGGAGAATTTCATGACGAAAACAATAGTGTGGAGGCTTCAAGAAAAGACAGTGAGGGTAGAGAGCCCAAGAGAAAGTGTTGGTCAAGAGAAGGGAGAGGGCGCGAACAAACAGAGTCTCCGAAGACCGAGCAGCCCAAGCTTAAATACTCTTTCGCACCCATTCCCTATCTCATAACAAGTTCTTGAAACGTCACAGAAGAGAGGACGCAGCCCCACTTTGCAGCCCCACTCTCCCGTTGGACTGCAGGCCGCGTGTTGCGAAGGGCATGTGAATCCAAACGACGTAAGGAGAACTGACGTTTCAGCATCACATCCCAGCGCGTGAACAGAACGACGAATAGAAATTCCACCCACCCTCCCAGTCGTCACTCCGAAGCCATACATATCGTTAGAAAGGATAATCCCTTCAAGCACATTCATCCAGGAATGTAGTCACCGATGGGGGAACGGTGCACCTGCAAGACAGAGCCGTAAGTCACCGTGGAAACAAAGACTATTCGTCAATGGAAGGATTACCCCTGTCAGATGAATTCCGAAGCGAGCGGCAAGCACTAGAACCATGGGAGTCCAAAAAAAGATGGTCGGTGGTGAATCGAAGAAGGCGCACCAAGTCCCGAAAAGGTGGCCGCTTAAACCATGGGAATGAGACGACTCCAAGGCTCCACAAGTGCAAGCGGAAGTCGCTCCAAACGGCCAGATATTGCAGAAACCACCGCTCTCTGACGCGGCGTGGCGGCACCCCCCAAGGATCATAAGGCCCGGGCAGAGGGTAGGTTGTCGCCAGGAGGAACTATGTGGCGGAAACTGCGATCAGACGAATCAAACTGACAATCCATCGTGAACAAAGGAGTGTCGTAGTTTGATCATGTATATAGGGGGAGCTGCACTATAGCAATGAGACGCAGGCCGCCGGCCGGGGCATGGAAAGGATCCGGGGGGATGGAATACACAGGAAAAACTTCTTGACATTACTGGCAACAAAGCATACGACTAATCCATTCTACCCTTGAGCGTGCGTGTTATAACTTTGTCGGATGTACTGGGAAGAAACGCGGGTGAATATCACCATGGCTTAAGCGGTGACGGTCAGGCACCTACATGACGTGTACGATAGCACCCCAACCCGAGTATGCGTCTCTGTCCACTGCATTCAGCAGTGTTTGAGAGATAGTCTCGAAGAGATCCTCGGGCTCCAAGTCTGGCTCCCACAGTCCTTCAGCCACACCAAAAAGCTTTGAGCTTGCTGTGCCGGCGACTACAAAGTCTTTGGCGAAATTGAGGCAGCCGATCAAATCTGATGCCGCGATGAAAGGTTGATACTCCCCCGAGGGTTTCTTCGTGAGTCCGGCCATAACCGGTTCGATGAAATATGGACCAAACCGTCTCTCATAGAGAGTGGAAGATACGAGATGGGCAAAAGCCTCTGGTTCGATCTCTCGCTCCTCTTTGATAGTGTACATGTTGACACGGTATCGGAACTGTTCTTTGCTGATATTTCTGTTAGTCCCGCATTGGCCGTGGATGGGATGGGATAGGTGTTCACAGTGTTGTTACATCCGTAGCCAAGCCGGGGAGACCAAGGTATATACGATCTGTTATGGGAAATATCTACATATCGTTGTTATGTGTGAACGCTCGCGAACAAGATCCCGTGCTCACTTTCTGGAAGTTCGAAGAGATTCCCAAAGCCTGGTTTCCAAGCCTTAGGTCTGAAGCGATTGCGACGCAGCCTTTGCCGACCATGGCCACGACGGACCCTCCGTTATATTCCATTATCGACTGAGGAGATTCCTGTGAGATCGGCGACACTGGCGACGATGAGCACGTAGATGTACCATGATGGGCGAACTGTCTGGGGGTGACGAGGAGAGAGAGGGAGAATGAGAGAGAAGAGGTTACGCGTCCCTCAGATCACCCGTCTTGTCGATCGCGTCCACCTCTGTTGATAACGGAACTGCTCTTGTGTATAAAGTTCACTATGCTCGCTCTCTCTCGTTTCCCATCTCCTTTCTACTCGACCACACTGTTCTAACCACACAGACACACTCCCAGGCTAGCCATGCGTTTTTCGTCCATCTTATTCTTCCTCTCCGCATTCTCTGTCTTCCCCGTCTTCGCTAGGATGAACCAACTGGTTTCTAGGACAAGCCACGACCACCCTGCTATTGCCCGCCGCCAGCACCATCCAAGGAAATCAGCCCCGACTGACGTCTGTGCTTCCATCGACATCTCTGTACTCCTGAAGGTCTCTGCCGCAAAACTGCTTGAGGCTAGCGCTTCCGTCGAAGTTCATATCTGTATCTGTATCACTGTTGTGCCTACCTTCGTCAAGTCCGACGTCAGGATCAAGGACTATGTCGACCGCGTTGGGGAGAAAAATGCCATCATCGCCATTAGAGAAATGGTAAGGCACGCGAATAGCTTTGCGGATCGAAATGTCTGACCGAACACTGGACCATCTACAGATCAGAACGGCTGACGGTAAAGAGGTTTGCCACTTCCCTCACCACTCAACCCCCATAGTTTCCGTGGGGAATGGATGTGGCCCCTGCAACTACGAATGCGACGAGACTTATCACAAACGTGACGGCAAGTGTGTCTGCGATGCACCCATGTTCGAGTGCAACGGAAAGTGCGCCTCGGTATGTAATTCACCCTGGTCATTCGAAGCGAACACTCGTCTCACGCCCTGTTAGGTTTGTGGATCGTCTACGCCACGGATTTCTTTGGAGTCGTCCAATCGATGGCCTGAGTCGGAGAGCGTTTTCTGAAGTCCGATTGTTATTAGGTAGAGGTGTCCGGAGTAACATGACTAGAACAGATCCTAAATAATTAGCATTGCCACCCGAACCTTTTCCCTCTCGTGTACGCTGACCGGTCAGCTGCGAACCCGACTATCCCTACTGTTTCCCCGTATTCCCTGATGGAATTTGACTGTCGAGACAAGCTGCCAACCCCGCCAGTATGTCTGTCCTCCCCGTCGCCGTCGAGGCAAGCGTTCACCACCGCTGCTAGGATGAAGAGCGACCGCAGGCAGTCGTCTCTATCTCTACGGTATTCTTCCCCGGCGCACCGCACTCTGCAATCCCTTCGGACCTTGTTCTCATATCTGCGGATCGCGTCCTGTTCCACCTACACGCCCATCGAGTCCTCGGACCGTCCGTCAACGGTTTTGCTCACAAATGGCCACCTTACTCTCGCTCAGCAAACCCTACGAACGTGCCAATAATCCTCGTCCCAGAGTCCTCACCGGTGTTGAACCTCGTTCTCCATTGCGTATACGACCTCCCGTGTGCCCACTTTTCGTCGAGCATCGAAGATATCTCGGCTTGCGTCGCGACAATCATCAAATACGGTCTCCCGCTCTCCTCATACGCCTCACCAGGTGGCCCGTTGTACAATCTGGTGCTCTCCCGAGCGCCCACCGCAGGGATCCAAATGTACACCCTCGCGGCGCAGCATAAACTGGAACAATTCGCGATCGCGGTCTCTCCGTTTCTCCTATCCTTCGACCTCGCGACGCTGACCGACGATATTGTAAAGCGAATGGGTCCAGTGTATCTCAAAAGACTCGCGTTCCTCCACCTCGGGAGGAGCGCGGCACTGAAGAGGCTCTTATCTCCCCCGCTGAATTTTCATCCCCCTGACGACACCTGTGGGGCCACGGAACATGACGCGCTTCTGAATGCTTGGAGTCTAGCCGTTGCTTCGTTGGCTTGGGATACTCGGCCAGGTACGCGCCCTCACTTCTTATGTAATGGCCACTAGCAGTTGTTCTAAACCCACCGGCAGACTTGGCACCGACCGCCATAACCACCGCCCTCGGACCCCTCGTGGGCACTGTCTCTTGTTCCCAATGCAAAGAAGGCATCCAACAAACAGTTAAATCCCTGGTCGCCGCTTGGGCACGGGTGAAGGTCGGTTTCAAAACTCTACAGTCCTCGCACGTTCCTGATCACTACTTCTGCAGACCACGATATGAGATTTCCCATGGCCCCGAATCACGGACGTATACCCTTTATGTAGCAATTACACGAGTCTACCGAACTAACACCCTCAGATCCCTCTGTACACTGTTTCTGTGACTCCCTACCACCACTGCGGAGTTTATATCCGTATTTGTATGTTTATTGCAGGACGCTTAGGAACACGTACACGGGTTGTTCCTCATATATGCAGAAACGTAGTAGCTCAACGAGCGATGTAAACACGTAGGAAGAGCTCGTTGAAGCACGAATGAATAAAGTAACCAATATTTGTTTCATGGCTTTCCCTGTTTCCTCGCTTCAAAAAAAGCTTCAATGTCACTTTCGTTCACTTCTCTCCCTTGTTCTGCAAATGGTTTGAGATATTGCATTAGGCCATCCCTGTCAGAGAACCAGAATTGGATTACAAGTGTGAGAGGTTTTGTATAGTAACAGACGAACCTCAAGTCCATGAATGCTTGGATACCGTCTATCGCCCGGTCTCGCGGAATCCGCTCGAGAGCGCGTAAGCCGAGCTCTTCTAACGACAGACCTACAATCCAGCACATGAATTAGCCTGGACCAATCAACAGAATTGAAATGATATCGCCTCACTTGAATCCGGATCTGCCGGTGGTTCGTAGGTTTCCTCCTCGGTGACGAGGTAAGGGTGAGCACTCAGCGATTCCGAACACTGGAGAAGAAGTCCCGTTCGAGGGCGGTTCTACGCAGAGATCTGGCGGTTGGACGAACCGATGAGCATTTACACCACCTGACCCTGAAATCGTCGGCTAGGAAGAGGTCTCCTGCGAACAGTTCGTAGTCCTCCTTCTCCACCCTCTGCATGAGGGACCGAATTTCCTCACTCGATTTTGGAGCTAGGCAAGGCAAACTGGATGAAGAGGACCCATCGTTTTTGACATTGTCTTCGTCAAGCCTCATCCGCTTCGATGCAGGCTCGCCATCCTCCGAGGCGGCTCTCGACCGCTTTGCCCCAGCTTCAATATCAATTTCGACGTCCGCGTCCGCATCAGGTGCCCCCCCAACTACAGTCCAGGGGTCCTCTCCGGACTTCCGGACAACGACAAGCGCATCCGAAGTTCCGGCGTACGCCCATAATATTGGCGTCTTCAAAACGCAACTCCGACAAACCAGAGCCTCGTATTGGTCGGCTGTAACGAGGGGAAGTGGTAGGCCGGATGAGGAGGCTTCGGATGTGTTATCGTCAGCGTCGCCTTCCCCTCCCGTTGGTTCTTCGTTTGTTGCGGAGTGAGGAGGGTGCTCCCCAGCTTGTGCGCGGGGATGCGGGTGATGCGGGTGATGCGCGAGAGCGTTGTCGGTGTCATGGACCATAGGTCGTTCGCGAAGGTTAAGGCATGATTCGTGGTACCAGTCCTAGAGTCCGAGATCATAATGATGCTGTCCTCTCCAGAGGCAATGATCGGACGAACCTCACACGCAAGACACTGAATCATCGTCTCCACCTCCGTATGCGCGTCATACGCTCTTCCGCACCTACAAAACCTCCCCTCAAAATTCTGTCCATACGCGTTCTCCACATTCATCTCTTCAGGTCGCTTATGCAAACCACAGGGGTGGGTTAACGCGCCAGTCGGACAATCACATCTAAAGTGGCGTTTTGGAAATAGTTCGACCTGTTCGTGATCCGTATGACACGCAATAGAACACGGATAACAAATCCCTCGAGGTGTAGCGCAGGTCAGACAGAGGTAGACGGCCTGCCGGATGTGCCCTAGGTGGTAGGTGCATTGGGAGAAAGAGTGTGGAAGCGCGAGGGCAGCTTCGCGGACCAGTTCGTTTTGTGAGGCTAACAGCTCCCTCAGCGTGTTGGACATGGCCACTGCCGTTTTGAGCCCAGATATTACAAGGAGTTTGATCCTGGGAGGCCAAGTTAGAGCCCGATCAGATCATTTTGGTAAAGATACCGGAGGTGCTATCAATTGTCTGTGGTATACTGGTACAACATGCAAAACAAGAAGCAAGTAATTAGGGGAGGAAAGGGGCGGAGATTACGGAACTGCCTAGTGAGGTGACCAGACTATCGAAGTGCAAGGAGGTTCGAAACCATCAAACGAGGTAAGATCTGCCTTCATAAATGTGATTTGCAGAGCCCCGGCACGGTTGAACGGGAAGCAGTCGGAGGAGGTCCGGCGGACGTGATGCGCGAGGAAGGGTCGCCAACTGTTGGATGAGGATTCTGTGGGGAGGGTGGATAGATGTAGACTCATAAGCTTTGAATCTGAACGATAAGGAATTGTTTCTCATCCTGGAGTACGAATAAACATCAACGTTCAAAGTCGACCGCGTGCGACATACCGTAAATTGTTCATCTGCAAGGCACTTGTCAGAGAACAGTAAAGTGCAAACCACAAAAGACACACCCTCTTTGTCGTTGTGGAAGTTCTTCAAGAACACCAACAACTTTTCCCTATTCCTCCTCAGGATAGTCTCGATCTGTGGCGGCTTCTTGGGGTTCGCGACGAAGACCTTGAAGACATGGAACGCTTCGAACTGGATGTTCTTGCTCTTGTCACGCAACATGTTCATCATCATCTTCAAGTTTCCTTCGTCAGCGATGTACCGTGTCATGACGTTGAAGTTGGCCCGATCCAGCAGAATCTCTCCAAGTAGCTTCAGCGACTGCCGTTTCGTCACATAATTGCTAGAGGATATCAGTGTCTTGAATGAGGCAAAGAAGCGATCGTAATTCTTGTCCAGGTATTCCGCAACCATAGGTTTGTGCCGCGTCAAGGTCTCCTTGAGGTTCGTATATGCGTCGCACGAAACCCCGAACGTTGTATTCTCGATGTAATGCGGGAATGTGTAGAACCTAGCATAAAAATCGTTGTAATAAACCGTCAGACGTGCATAACCCGGAAGTGTGTTGGTGCGTGACACGCACTGTTCAGAGTGAAGCAAGATCTTGCACAAAGGCTCGTATCGAAGCGTCTCCCTCAGTATCATCCCCGTATTGAGCGCGATGTCCTCATTCTCGTATCCTGCAAATGTTGCGAACAGTATCTCTGGTTTCGCGACCAGGTACTCTACGGTCGGTGACCTCGAACCGATCTGTCGACGTAGTAGGTTGTTGAATATTTGGACGACGTCCTTCCTGGATTCGAACTCCAATCTGTGGATATGAACGACGAGGTGGTAGAGCAGATCCGTGTTGTAAGTTTCCTGAGCCAGTTGCGCCACCAGCTCAGGGGCAGGTTCTGCATGGGGGGCGTTCTGGTCAGTCCGTGGCCGGCGAGAATGTCGGGGACTAGCAGACAGACCTCCGTCTCCATACAATATTCCCTTGATCTGCTGCAGATTCTTCAGGACCTCCTCGTTCGCCTAATCAGTACAGCTCAGACGTTGAAGCCAACACCCAATGACAAATTTCGATTTACTCGCCTTTCTCCTCGCTTCCGAGCCCGGCGGGGCAGATTCGAGCTTAGGTACTGCATCTCTAAGTCCGCGAACGAGGTCTGGAGGCGTGCGCGGTTTGGTCTTGAAGAAGTTCATGGGTGGATAGACAGTTGTAAGTCGTGGAAGGTCGATAAGAGTGTACCTGAGACGCTGTGCCACACTGACGGAAAGCCGGGCGCAATTTCAAACCCGTCTAAAGGTCGGCAATTTCGTCGGCCGTATCTCCAGACGGCAGTGTTCCTTGGGACAGTTTAAAAACCGAAACATGATTATTGGAGCCGCTCCTCAAGCGAGGGGCACGAAATTACACAGCTGAGGTATCGTGGAATACGAATACACGGAGACACGTAGGAATACTAGATCACACTGTTACACGAGAGAATAGTGGTACATGGCGAAGAGGGAAACTAAGAAACAATGTTGAACGCCTCGCTCTTCCAGCCTTCGCCCTGGTGGGCTAACTCCTCACGCTCAGCAGCGCGTTTCACCCAACCGGAGGGGTGGCCGGTCTCAGGGAGAAGGAGGCTGTCCCGCTTCGAAACAACCTTAAAGTGACTCTCGCGGGTCCTGGTCGTCGAGGCGGTCGAAGAAGCCTCCTCTTTCTTCTTTTGGAAGATCTGGGGTAATGTGTCAGTGTCACATTACGAGAAGAGGAATGAAAAGAAACCTACCTCTTGGAGAACCTGCATCTTGGTCTTGGTCTCACCATCTCTGCCCTCCTCAGCCTTGGCCTCAGCCATACGGTCACGAACGCCGACGAGTTGTCCGTCGACATATTCGAGACCCGTTCGGACGCCGTCCTCGATTGCCTTCTGAATCTGCCTCTTGACGAGACGCGTAGCGAGCGGTTTGAGAGTTTTGTACAGGAAATCGTGCTTCGAATCCCGGATGGAGAATTTGAGCGAAGCGACCTTGGCGTGGACGGTTTTAACCTTGAACACCGACGTGTGGTCCTTGGAAGAAGACACGAGCTTGACGTTCACGGTAACTCCCTCACCACCGAGCATGAAATCGGCAAGGCCAGAGTCCCTGAGCTTGGGAAGACCGGTCTTCTTCCTGAAGTAGAAGGCGACGTCGTGAATGTCCGCCTGAATCTGACTGAAAGAGAGTTCGACCTCGTGTTCAGCATGGTCGTTGATAGCGTTGTAAGGCGAGAATTTGAAGTGGTTCCTTGCAGACATAGTTATGATGTTGGGGAGCAAGTTCTTGCCAGAAAGGGTGAGGTTCTCGATGACCAGGTCGAGAGCATCGTCGGTGTACTCAATACGCGGGATGGGGATGTAACCGACTTGGCTGATGATGGTCGGTAGAATAACCTTGCGGATGTCATCCCAGAGTTGGGGTTTGAACTTTAACGAGCCTTCGCTATCGAAGAGGAGGTCTTTTGTGAGGCGAGCCCAGTCCTCGCCAAATCGCTTGTTCAAAGGGTCCTCGCCCATCTGCTTGAACCAGTCACCAACGGTCTGAGAGAAAGGGTTAGGTATATGCCATTGGCGGTCAGAAGAAGCACATACATGGAAGAGATTGTCAAAGTGGTCCCTGTACTTGTCGTCGTAGAAATGACGGCCGTTCTCGCGGATCTCCCGCCCTTCGGTATTGCACTGTGGCTCGAGAACGTATCCCGGCTGGAGGAGGACCTTACGAGCGTATTGGTCCACTTGCTTAAACCAGTTCCTCAGTTCTTCGTCGCGATTCGCGTCCTCGTACAAGACATCGACCGCGCCCTTGATCTGGTCCATGCTCCTGCCATTGGCGAACCGTTCGAGAAGCGTCCTCAACTCTCGGGTGGCCTGGCTGAGCGCGGTATCCTATGTATGTATGAGATCAACGGCTGTGGTTGGAGCACAAAGGCTAGAAAGCTTACCTGAGCAACGTCCTTGCCGTGGGAGTGGGCATCCCTCGCGACTCCTTTACCATGGGTCGAGTAGGCCACGAGGGTGTCGAGCAACCACTTCAAGCTGGCCTGATAATCATCGTGTTTCTGGCACTCGATGATCACCTTCTTTCCGCGATAGATGAACTGGTCACGGCGTTCCTGGGGGAAATATTCATCTGACAGGAAGGTCTTAGCGTGATCGTATTCATCGCTAATGCGATCTTTATGCTCTTGAGGGATCTTGCCAGACACGCCATCCTATAACGCAGTGCGGGTGAGTTACCTGAGAAAAGAGGAGAACATCTAGAAATCACCCTTATCCCGCGGAATTTTCCAAACATGCCCTTACCTCTGGTCTCGGAGCTGGAGGACTCGTCTTGGACATCTTCAGGAATTCTCTCGTCGGTGGACTGCTTCACGGCTTCCTTCGTCCTGAATGCCCTGTCAAAAAGGCCTTGCTTCTTCTGTTGGGTGGTGGTAGAGGGATCCGTGGCGACACTATACTACGTAAGTGCGAGGTCGCAGGGAAGGCAGACGCAAAACACTCACTCCTTTGCGCCAGCAATGTGAGGATCCGCGGCATCCCTGACTTCAGAAAACTGCTGACGGCCAGAGTCCACAACATCACCAACGCCACGAACCTCTCCACGCCTTTCCACAGTGGGCTGAGGAGCATCGGGGTCGTGTTTGAGGGCTGTGTCGAAGGGTAGCTTTGTTTCAAGGACCGGTTTTTCTCCGGGTCCGGTTTCACGGCCACCCTCGGTGACAAACTGGTCCTGAGGAGCGGAATGATTGACCTTTGACAGCTGCTCCTCGCCCGGTCGAAGATTATCTGCGACCTTGGCTGCGCCCCTGGCAAGGAGATCACGTCCGATGACACCAAAGTCGGAGAGAAGCTTGCGAGCCTCGGAATTTGTCAGGATGAGGTTGAGGAGGGTACGCAGATGCCGGACAGCTGCAACCACGGGGAAAAAATGAGCGTGTGCAACATGGTGATCACTAAAAATATGCAAACCTTGTTCTTTATCAGCGGCGGCGTCTGGTTGTTTTTCAGGGAGAACGTCTTTGGGATCCCGTTTGAGCTTATCGGTATCAACGTCCCGAGTGTGCCAGATGAAGTTCTGGAAGAGCTCGTCGTTGTTTTTATCCTTCACAATGACGCGGGCGGTCTCGATGATATCTTTAACATCTTGAATAAGTTTGCGACCGTCAGGACTAAGCTTGTCCTGGTCGACAGGGGAATGGTTGAGGACATATTTCAGCGTGTGGTCGACTTGGGCGTTGTCGGGCAACCTCCCGTCACGGAAGGCTTGGATAACGCCATAAAGTCGTAGCTAGGTGCGAGTAAGATGGTTAAACCGTACAGCAAGGACTGTAGTGGTGGGGCACGGACGAACCTTGCGATCGATGTCAGCAGCCTGGTCATCCTTGTTCACAGGCTCAATGACAGCGCCAGGAGCTGGTTTCTCTGTTGTTTGTTTGGAGGCGGCGGGTAACGACATTGTTCGTGGGGAGTGTAGAGTGGTAGGGAGAGATGGTGGGAAAAGGAGCAGGTCCACCCCCCCTAATTTATTGTCCCGCGAGACTCCATGAGAGCATGATGACGTCGTGCTTGGAGACCCCTTCCCCTGTGCCCCTCCTTTCGAGTGATGTAATCGGGAGGTGGGTAATTCCCCACGTGTGGCGATCCACCTTTGATCAAGCCTTTGGTAAACAACCGACAACAGCTGACCACGTCGCTTCGGTACGTACCGAGCTGAATTCTCGTACACCCGCCGATTCCGCGCGCGAATCAGACACTAGTCAGGACACCTGATAGGGCGTACTCGCGAGAAACAATACTGTATGAGAAAGTGACGTCCTAAGGATCGATTTGCGTCCAGTTAAATGATTCTCCACCTTCCCATGGAGCGACCATAGCTGGCGCACTGACGACACGAATGCCTAGCAGGCTGTGGGTCCAGTGGAGAATCGCGTCATCAACAACCTCGCATCATCGTGAACCGCTCGGGATCGACAAAGACCGGTGGCCCAGAACATAGTGAACGGCAGCATGAACCAGACGGTCGCAGGGCTCTGATTGGGTGCAGCATCATGTCGACGTCCTCTTTGACGTAGCCAGCGGCTCACCCAGCCCGAATTGGTTCGCCCGCAATTGATGCGTTGGGCGGTGGCAACCGTGAAGGAAGGGTAGAAAGAGCTCCGCGTTAATAGCTATGCACCCCAAACCACACGTTCCGGGGACAGATGACGATTTTGGGGATGAGGGTGGAAAATGCGGATGATTGACGCTTGTGCATGGTGAAATCCGGAACCGGCGCCTGACCACGGAAAGATTCGCGTGTCCGCCCACGACCACGACGATGAACAGCCGGCTGTTTCTGCGACGGTTTGCCACCGGAAGACACCGTCCAGGAGCACCGCAACCGACGCCAGGGCCACGACTCAACACCCTCCTCCGGGGTGTCGGATTTACGGCATCTTTGACGACCGCATACACCGTCGGGTCCCTCTATCCTCCCGATCTCGCAACATTCATTTCTCCTCGCGTCTCTCCCCCTGCACCCTTGCTTGGCACCCCAGAGGCCAAGGTGCACACAGACGCTCTGGAGGATCGGTTACAAAATCTGCCACTTCTCAAGTCACTGCGCAGTAGGGAAGACACCCAAGACTGGTATGAGAGCCGCCCCTACACCGAGCTTCCGGACGGAATAAAGGTGAACAACCTCACTGCTGGCGCTCTGAGCGGGCCGGGGAAGCTCGCACTGCGGCCTCTGGTCCGGGTTAGGAACGACGAGAGCGAGGCTTGGGGTTTCATTCATCTCGGGAGGAGTTTGTGTGGTCACGATGGAATCGTTCACGGTGGTTTGGTGGCAACGTTGCTTGACGAGTCTATGGGCCGAGTCGTAAGTGTCGATGATGTGTCAAGAGACTGTCGCTCACCGTCACCTCTGGCAGGCGTTCTTCAACTTGCCAAACCGCATTGCTTTGACCGCCAATCTTACCTTAAATTATCGGGCGCCCACCAAAGCTGATCAGGTGCGTCTCAGTTACCCCGTGTCGGAGGCTTATCGTCCTGAAACACCAACTCTGTCTGTTTGGTCCAGTTTGTTGTCATCAAATGTAAACTAGAATCACAGAAGGGCCGTAAGGCAGTCATCTCGTCGAGGGTCGAAGATCTACAAGGAAACCTTCTGGTTGAAGCCTCGTACGTTATGCCCTCCCTCCGTCTTCTTCGCTCGGACTAATTGTGCTCCGGAAGGTCCATATTCATCGAACCAAAATTTGCAAATTTGCTAAAGGCCCACAGCTCTGTCGGCCTCTTGGTGGGGAATAAGACTGACCCACCTGTGTCCGCATCGGCCTAGATACTGTTCACTCTGAAGTTCCCAACATCACACCATCTTTCCACCCGCCTGCTCGACCAATCAGATGGTCTTTGAAGTTGTGAGACGTGTTACAGTTTCTACGACGTTGATCACCGTGATCCGCCCTACGAAATTCGCATGGAACTTTATCGCATGATGTACATTATATTACATTGAGATATTATCATTGAATATTGATATCTAATCGCTGGGCATAACTTAGAAGACTTGTGGATACTTATAACGTCCGCTGGCACGATCTTTTCAACCAAGAAACGGAGGAAACAAAACAAAAAACGGCTAGTCAGTACAAATGTGCTCAGGCCATTGGAAATTATCATGATGAGGGGAGCCGGAAACGACCCCAGTATCCAATAGAAAATTGTTCCACCGGTTATCCCCATCCCTCTCAGCGGGGATATACGCGCCCCTGTAGAGGGTACCGTCGTCGAACATGTTTCCGTAAGAATCGAACGAGGGGGCAATGCCTTCGGCAGGTACCCAGGACGACATCGGTGCCTGTAGGTGTGTAGGTGGGACGAAATTCGGAGCGAGATCTGGAGTCGTCGATACCGAATGGAATGGTGATGACGGAGAAGAGGCGAGCCGAACCATCGATTTAAACTCCTTATTGATATCCGGGGATGGGGTTTGACCAGGTGGATGAACCGTCAAGTGCTCGTACTCTTGATGCGGTACCTTCCAGATGTGAGACGCTTCGTCGAATGAAACAATCGCAGGATACCCTGCGAAGGCCATGAGGTCTCGATTTTGGTCGCTGTCCCCGAAAACGGGGAAGTCACCGTCAACCGATGGGGAGTTTGGTTTGACCCTGGCGTAAGCGGTGAGGGCGCTTTCTCTCAAACGTACGAGGTATGGCTACAATGAGGTGGCAGGTCAGATCTCACATATCTTGCGCAACCGAGAGCGATTAACCGACCAATGCAATCGCGGCTCGCCTGCAACCCCTCGCTTTCCCTTTTTGGAACAACTCCACCATCGAGCTCAGGTCCGCAATCGCGTTTCCAGCCAGGGGGCACCCCGGTGAACGGACAGTAATTGATCCCGAGATCATCGCGGCACAAAAGCCCTGAACCCATGGAAACCAGAAGCGAACGTATGGCTCGGGTTGCTTCTCGAATTGGCCCACCAAAGTTTGTGCTAAGAAGGAGGCACATCGGTTCGCCGAAAGTAGGGAAGGAGCGAATTCGGTGGATAAGGGGTTCCCTGGATTCTCCAACAGTGCTGCGACGAGGGCAGGCTTGTGCAGCAGGAGGACAGCTATGCGGGTGTGAATATCAGCCACCTAAGAGCAGAGTGTCAAGACGCTTACTGTGGAATTGGTATTGCGAACAAAGGTAGCTTAACATGAGTGATGGCGATTGATGTGGTCGATGATGTGAGAGGAACGAATTGAAAGTTGCAGGTGTTACGTCGCGGAGCTTCTGGCTGAGTTTGACGATTTCGCTGTACTTTACGCTCTTCGTCCTCGAGACGTGATCCAGGATAGGAGTGTACACATCTCTGGCCAAGTGGTACTTGATGTCCCATACTGAAATCATTTCTTAAGTGGGTCTAGCTTTGAGAACAGAGAATCGGCTCACAGTCCGGGTTCGGTTTGCCACTTTCATCAGGAGGTGCATCCTCAGGCGTGGGAAGCTTACAGTCGATGTTACACGTGGTGATGCAAGAAGGGCGACCAAGTATAAGGCACTGGAGCAGGCGTGTCAGCAGGTCCAGAAGTTTCAAATGGAAACTCGTTACGTGATTGATCTCCAGCGCATAGATTTCCCAGAAGAGTCTCCGCCTCCTATCAGCATCTTCTCCCGTCCACAGGCCATCCCATTTCGTAGGCTCGCGATCTAAAGAACATGAACAGATGATATCAAGTCAAAGCGAGGACAAACTCACGAAGTCCGATCTAGATAGATGGTAACTTGAGTGTCAGGCGTATCATAAAAACGAAGATGCCACTTACGCTAATCGCAAGTCGAATAGCAATCCCAAGATATGACCAGCCTTCTTCCACGGCGCGTTTTCCACCACAGTTGCTCATGTACGCCGCCATGAGGGATACGGCCTGGATGGTGTCCAGTCGAGGGGCGTCGAACACGGAACGCATGGACAACGCCATTCGGCCGAGCTGGAAATATCTGTCGGACTCGGAGGCACGCGGCTGGTCCGTCCATGTGGCGATCGCAAAGATGAAGAACAACACAGCCATCCTATGCGGTTGGACGAGCCTATGTCCCGTACCGGGACGACCACAAGAATTTCTGTCCGAGAGGATCGGAGCGAGAAGCTCTTGGAAAAGTTCGCCACGGGATAGGGGTCGGAAGAACCAGGTGTAGTTGTTGACGTAGCCTTCGCATAATGACGAGGCTCTGGCGTTGTCCGGGAGGGACTCCATCAGCATATACATCTGGTCTTGGTAGTTTTGACCGCCTGGGTGACCGCCTGGGGTGAAGGGAAAGTTGTGACCCGGCCCATAACCCCCGCCACTCACACGGTCGGCAATGGATTCGTCGCCAGCCTAATGAAGTCTCAGTTGCCTTGAATCAGCGGGTGTAGAGGGGCATACCAATAGTACGGTTTCTAGAGTTCGATGTGAGCGATACGGATCAAAATACAGCGGGATGTAATGCCCACCTGAGCCGCCGGAAGGACCAAAGTACTTGGTGCTCCCGTCGGGACACCTGAAGAGCGAACCCGGGGTAGAGAGACTGTGGTCGGCCTCGGCCTCGTCTTCATGTGAGTCCGTAGACAATCCCCCATCCGTTCTGGTCTCCGGTCCGAACTTGATGGTGAGCAGATCATCGGAGAGGAGTGGGTGAATGCCAGAGGCCGTATGCTGGTTTGTGGCGATGGCCAGGGCGTCCTCCAATTGGCGGATCCGTTGGCTCATTGTGAGGATATGCTCGTGAAGTTCTTGCGTGTCGGATAGAACAAATCTACAGAGGGTGGGGTTAGTGGCTGATCAGTGGGTGAGAGCGATGGGGTTACCTTGCTCCTTTCCCTGCGGTGAGAGTGCCTGATTCCGATTATCAGTGAGAGGAAAGATGGAACTCGGAGAACAAATCGCTGACCATTAGGACACAGGGTCACGCAACCACGCCTGGTACAGGATCCGCACGGGACCTTCTTGTCACAACGGATACGACACCTGCACGGAATGTAAGACTCAGATGTTGGCGCGGACGGCGTCAGGGACGCACCGTCTGCATTCCGCGCATGAGATATCGCCAAGAGCTCGTCTCCGACGAAGCTCAGGCTCAGACATGGCCTTGATGGATGCAACTCGAGTTCGAGTTGTGGGTGTTGAGGATGATGCAGCCATGGGAGACAAAGAAGGATGGTTCATGCACAGTCGAGCTGAGGTCTCGATATTTGTAGTGTGGTCGAGTGCTTGCATGTCGGGTTGATACTATTGGGGAATTTGATATTCAATATCAAATTCCCCAATAGTATCAACCCACCCGACATGCAAGCACTCGACCACCCTACGAATGTCGAGACCTCGGCTCGACTGTGCTTGAACCACCCCCCTTTGTCTTCCATGGCTGCATCATCACAATCAGCACCCAAAACTCGAACTCGAGAAGTTCGGGGTGGGGTCGAGTGCAGGGCGGATCCACGCAAGCATTGAGCACAGCATGCGAAGGCCGACACCGCATCGTGGTGGGGATCAAGTCTTTGATTCAAGACGTGTGATCGAGATGTAGTAATCTTGGCGTCAAGATGCACTGGCGGCTCCGGTGCCCAGTCCGTTCGGCATTCCAGATCAAACGAGCCATTGGATGGGGACGTGAGAACGAGCTCCCACCCCATATTTACCGGTCCTCGTGTTTGGCGGGCGGATTACTCCGCGGTTGGGGATCTGGGCGTCAGCACAACGGCCCGTTTCCTCCTCGGCTAATGGCCGAGCTGAAACAACGGAGCGTAACCACGGTTGGTCAGGAGAAAGCGGTGGTCAGAATGGAACCCGCAGAAAAACAATGGCGCACAGTCGGGTCTTGCCTGGGCGGGGTCACGTGAGACACCCCGTCCCCT
>Ga0307517_10000880_pt1 | contig 51166 bp, 62 predicted proteins | sample 23_EM_MG_FD_194515 | JGI IMG/M metagenome (GOLD analysis project Ga0307517, IMG submission 194515) | Populus trichocarpa ectomycorrhiza microbial communities from riparian zone in the Pacific Northwest, United States - 23_EM | ecosystem: Host-associated > Plants > Roots > Unclassified | place... | reverse complement strand
TCGTAGGAGATCGTTGGTTGTCTCTATCAACAATAGCTGCAATACACATTTCACAATTATTTGCTTGAATATCTTCCGACGCTCCGTGAGAGATGCATGTCCTTCCGGTCTTGGTGCTTGTTCGCTTGTTGGTGAAAGTGGAGCAGGTAATATAGTCCCATTGGCTTCTGAACAACATCTGAGTACAATAATGCCAGAATAAGTGACGAGTGCATATACCAGAATTGGACTCCATGGCCTCTGGTGATGGGTCAATTTCTACTCTCAGGCTTTCGTCGAAAAGTTGGTATGGGGTGGTTGTGCGGAACAGTCGAACAAATGTCGTTGTGACCCGCTCCCACCGGGTGGGGCTTAATTTGCTGACGTTGTTTTCGAGAAGTTGTTGCAAGCATGACGTCCCAATGCGAGCAAGAGTGTCGTTTTCTACATCAGAGTATTGGCAAACCTTATTGGAACACTATGGTGTAACTTACCCTGACAAATGCATACACAGAGCAGATCCAGCAAACCATCTAAAAATCGTTCCAGTATGTCGAAATAAAAAGTGTAGAGATCTATGAGATCTCGGAGCGCTTGGATCATCGTAGTCGATAACCAGACGCTCATGTCTTCTTGCGTGGTGAAGCGGGAAAGATCTTGACTCGACTTAAGGACAGAAAAAATGGGGAAGAGTAGCTCTTGGCAAACAGTGTCCCAAAACTCGACAGGATATGTTTCGCCATATGTCTTGAGCGTGGAAAATAAAGAATCGAGTGCGCTGAAAGAAGTCAAAGCAGTTGAACGATATCGAAAGAAATGAACATACAGTCGGCGGATCTCCAGGTCCTCTCCATTCATGATGATATCGAAGAAGCCTAAGAGCACGGGGAACCAGAACTTGATCATGACATCGTCCATTGCTTGAGCAGTAGAGCCGTTTTCAGGACGGCTGCTTAGAGAACATTCGGGCATTTCCGACATCACAGGTATTACTCCTCGAAGCATAGCGATAGCCAACAGACTTATTTTTTGATATTTGCTGACCTTGCAGAATTCAGTGATACAAACTGTGAGATCAGCAAAGGCACCGTATTGAACGATTGCAGGGAAGTGCTCCTTATTCAATCTTGTAACAATTTCAAATGCTGAGTTGGCGATTCGTTCTAATAAATTACTTCAGTGATCAGCGCCACATTCCTCAGAATCGAAATGACCTGTTAAGACTTTGGACGCCGCAGAGAAGACGCCAAACATGGTTCTCCATCCAGATCGCATATTCTGAGAACGAGCCTGTATCATCTGCTGTAAACACTGAAGGACCTACAGGTGGATGAGCTTCAGATACGACCGAGGGTACGAAATGGAAGACAAACCAAATCACGAATTTCAGGGTTGTGATTGTGTGTCATGGTGTATTCGAATGGTTTCAGAAAATTCTTCTGAAACTTAAAATGGGGCAATTCTTCTTTCTCGAGAAAACGCATGGCCAATTGGCGTAGGGAATCGAGCGCAAAACTTGCAACTTGGGGGTTATTATGACAACAAACCTAGGAAGAATGTTAGCTTTAGATGCTGCCAGTTGCAGTGGCAGATAAACACACCAGATTGAAATGTCCACCCAATATGTCCCACAGATTGGTCCATTCAAGACGTATCCTTGACATGTTGTAATATGAGATATCGACCAATTTCTGAAGACTGAACAGCCTTGGATGTTGAGACAACCCTGATGACTGAATTTCTTCCCAAGACACGTTGCATAATGCACGGACGAAGTCCACGATAGCAGTCTATCAGGGAAAGACTCGGAGTTGAGTAATGGTTTCTACAAAGTGGAACGACGTACGCCTGAAAGATAATGGCTTAGGGAAAATACCATATCAGCTGCAACCGTGATATGTCGGGATCGACTTTCGTTAGCCAGTTCCTCGCTGGGTCCTTTTTTAGACCGCCTTACATGACATCAATTCGAAGCAAGCGAAAATCAAACGGAGAACCTCACCCCCTCTTCCCAGAATCCAGTGCATCAACACCGCTACTAATCAACTGCATGTGCTCAAGCTGGCTCACACACGTTAAAACTTCATGCCAAGATCCTTTGAGATTATTGCCTTCAGTGACGGCGACGTCCAGGAGTGCCTTGATAGCTTCCATATTTTTGGTTTTCATTTCTCCAAGGTTGTTCAAAAATGTGAACTTTGCGAGAGTCGTCACAAAGGCATTTCGTTGCAGTTCCAGATCGAAGAAGCAGACTATCCGGATAGCATTCTTGAAGCCATCCAGGCACAGCTCGACCACTTCTAAATCATCCGTCTCCTGCAACGGTCCAGACAAGCCCGCCAGGAATGGTATCCAGGTCACCTCAAACATAGGACGAACATGAACGAAATGCGAGGCACTGAAGAACTGATCGGTCCCCTTGGAACCTTTCTTTTGGCCACGCATCATGGTACGGAAAAGAGCCTGCAGGAGATAACGAGGGGGAATGAAAATACAATGAATTTGACATACCTCAGTTTTGTTTGCCATTCCATTTGACAGCATAACATACGCCTCCTTTTGTAAATCTCTTCCAACGCTATAAAGTGCATTTGCAAGGCCCGGACCTGAGGCTGCATTCGTTAGGCCGGCCTCAATTTCATCCTTCATCCTAATCTCATTGTTGACTATGTCATCATAAATCGAGGATAAGAATGCATCCGGTAAACTTTCTCCATTGTTGATACCGCGAGTATTTTTAATGAAGTCCGGTTTGGTCATTCGCTTCTTAATTTGAGGATTGTGGGCATCAGTGTTTAACAAAATGACGGAATAAGCCAGGACGTAGGCGGTATCTATCGAAAATTTAGAACATGGAAAACCAAGTCAGACGTCGCTCACCTGCACTGGCAAAGGGTGTTTTATTTCCGGCCATGTAACGTTCAGCAAACTTGAGCATGAAACGATCAATTTTTTGAGCTTCTCCTGGTAGGCGGAAGGACTGAAGGAACATCCGTAAAGCATCAACGAATGGCAGGTCACGAAAGTCCAGAGAGTCTACGAAAGCATGCATGGTTGCAATGTTTTCATCGTCACTAAAGAAGTCAGAACACGATTCGATTATAAAAGGGGAGTAGCAAATACCCTTCACCGAGGTATTCTCCGATCATCAACTTGCTCAGGCCATCCGTGTTGAGAAGGAAAATGGCAATGTCTTGTGGTGCATTACTCTTAATAAAACCAGACTCAACGAGGAATTGAATGCCCTGTTCACATCAGACATAAACAATATTCGATGCCGAGATATTCACGTACTCGCTTGGGTTTAGAATTGAATTTCTTAATACCTTCAAGAAGTGTCGTCTTCTTCTGTCTCGCGCTCTCGAAACGAGACGGGTCATCGTTTAAATCGGGTGTCGTTGCATTCAGTCTGAACGTCTCAACACTGCCAGCAAACGTTGACAATCGGTCAAGGTTGTTTTCCAATGTCGCAGGATCGCGTCTTAATTCGTCCGTCCGCGAACGAGATGGAGTGGGTCCCCCATCATCTGGTCCCTTGTTCATTGCGGTGCCCCAAGTAACTAGAGACCTCAAAACGGAAATGAGGCACTCCAGGGCTTGTCTGCGTAATTGTTTTTCAGATAGGCCCAAATTTGAAGTATCCATGCTCCCAGGAACAGTTAATCCTGCGACATTCCAAGCTATATGTGCATTGGGGTTCCTTGGAGTGGGACTTAGAGCTGGACTCGGTGGTTCAGACGCTCTCGGTTGGTTAGCTGACGGAGCAGCAGACGTGAATTTCGCAACAATATTCATTAGACTGAAGTCACCAGGTAAATAAAAAGGTGCAGCAACTCAGACGGGACGGGGCTTACTGCTCGTAAATGTTATCGGCAGCTTCACTGTCACAGTCGTAGTTCAGGTAGATCTCCACAAGAGCCTGCGGATCTTGACATAACCTCGATAGCATTCCCAGTATGACGGCTTTCTGTTTCAGAGTCGACGTCTTCATTTCCAATATGGGAATGAAAATTTCGTTGAGTACCACTTTGATTTCTTGCTGGAATGCCCAAATTAATCAAAAGTCTTTTGAAGATGCAGTGGAAGTACCTTCAATTTTGTTCGCATCCCAGAAAGAACTCGCCAGAATATTTCAACGCTGACTTCGAAGACCAGGGGCACGGGACTGACTGCATTTCGGCTCAAACAGAGACACAAATACTGGTTAATAGCTTGAATAAAGGTTGTTGCTTCGTTAGTTGTACTAGAATAGATAATCGCTGCCGGATCCACGAAAAGGTTCATGTGCGAATTGAGGACAGTTAGAACAAGTTGCAGCGATAACAATTTTGATCGCATTGGATGGGATTTGAGGTCTCTTTCACTGTCGTTGAAGTCAGCGCAAAAGAAGAAACAATAGACATTCACCGACCTCTCGGTATTGAGTGGTTTCATAGTCAATTTACATAATGCCCTGAATACTAAGAAGGCATCTTTGACAAAGAGGTCCTCTAATGTTAATTGATGCAAGTCAGCTCCGTTTTCCGGCATAGAGTCCAGGGGATTCCTTGATTCGAAGCTCTGCCTAAATGTGAAGATTAAACACACGTTGTTAGATGCAACGAGGTCACGTACAGCGTGAGCGTTGGTTTATGTGATGGTTTTTCTGCAGCCTTCGAATCTGGTGGAGTCAGGTCTGACCCATTTGTATCGTCAGAGTTCCCGGAATAAGTACCCTCCAAGTCGGAACGAGATAGAGCGAAGGGCAGGGAAGTAGATGGAGACTGGTCCCCATGCTCGGTAACAAGAGAAGTCCGGGATGGTTGCGCTACTCGACATCGAGTGAAAACGTGATGAACCATCTGTGTTAAGCCACCCTGAGCAACCATTTGATTGACAGGATCCGTACTGAGAAGGAAGATGTTGTATACAGTTCTAACTGCTTTTAACAGAGAAGAATGATGTACGAGGATTGTATGAGAAAGCACCAATGCCAAAAGAGCCTTGACGATCTGAAGGGACACTGCGTCCGGCGTTGCTTCTGAATGACAAGAAGTTATTGTATGGGCAACTAGATCAACGAGTGATGGAAGTGGGGCCGATCCTACGGGGTGCGGAGATGGTGGCGGGGATGGGAGGGCGTGGACACTAGTCCCGTCATCTTCAAAGAACGAATACGATATAAGCTTGGAGATGCAGTCCAAACTTGCAACCATGAGTTTGTCATTCCGAGTCTCACAAGCCAATCGCAGAGGCTCGAAAATCTCTCGTGGCTGGTCTCCAGCTTCATTCGAATGAATGAGTTTCAACGCTCTCAGCGCACTTTCACGCAGATGGGTAGACCGTCTAGCTTCCTTGGAAGAAGCAATTGTATCCAGTGCCGTAGTAATAAGAACGATTGACACATTAGTTCCCCTGGACATTGTCAGGGACCGTCTATGTGCCGAAGAACCATCTGTGATGGAGGGAGCCGGCGAGTGTAGACGAGAATCCGGTCTGATATCCAAAGAATCTCTTTCAGGAGGTGGAAGGGGTAAAAATTCGTTAACCTTTTGCTTGTCAAGGGATTCAGGAACGGGTGCAACAACAGCTATTCCAGAATTGCCTTGTAATGAAGATGGACCAGATTCCCCTCCTTCCTCCAAACGTTTCTCCACGATTAGGTCGCTGCTTGAACTTCGGGGAGGTGATATGTTTGGCGCTGGCATGTTGTCTGGGATTATCCTGGATATTTTGGTCTGAACGTCGTCATGGCTCGCAGTGGAGTCCGGAAGTTCGTGCAGTTGCGGAATCATCTCGCCGTTTTCCATGTCGCGATTCAACCCGTGGAGTGTGTTGTCGTAGTTATGAGGTTTCCCAATTACAATCGGAAAGTGACATGTCTGTTGGCGTTCAATAATTTTAAATTATGGAAGTGAAAAATTAAAGATAATAATAATAAATATTAAATAAACTTTAATTTAAATTAATGAATAATATTCATACACTTGATACTTTAAATAATAATTCTATTTCTAATACTATTACTTTAACGTTTAGCGTAAGATGTTGCGCGTTCGAGTCGTGTCTCCTGTCCTCTCCGTCACCTTCCGTCACGAATTGTCACTGAGCCCTCCTCAAGACTCCTTTTACGGCATATTCAAATTGTGTCGGAGATTCAATTAAGCTGTTGTCACGGCCGTCAATTCCAACTGCCGTTGGGTTGCCGTTATGACGTGTGATTTATTGTGACCGGCAGCAAAGCCGTTACATTAGCATTGTTGACAATGTAAGTATTAATTAATTTGTAACGGGCTTCGGCATTACACGTTGCTTTAAATAAGATCAAGTAGTAACGTTTGGATGTCTTGCTACCGCTTAACTAACATTGCCCAAGGCCTTTCTTTACGATGCCTACTAAGTCTCTGGATGAACTGGAATTGCTAAAAGTCAATTCAAAGCCTTTCTTTGGTTTTATATAACATACTTACACTCTTCGTGAGCTCAAATAATCTTCGCTGTCCAGCGAAAAGAATCGCTGCGGTCAGAACACTTTGTAGCAATTTGTTGCCAATGCCCCTGTACAATCCTTCGATCCCCTCATCTCGCAAGATCGTGAGAAAACCGTGGAAAGAAGATTGATATTTCGAGGAATTTTCAGTTCCTGCTTGCAAGCGACTCTTGATGACACTACTATAGAGTGAGCTCAGCAAGGAGAAACTATATCAACAAACTTACATATAAGGGTATGTAAGCCCGGTTGCCACTGTTTATAATTTTAAATGGAATGGGAAATATAAAGAGCGGGGATGCAGTCACCTAGTTTAGAGATGGCACCAAGGAGGAAGAAGTCCCAATCCGACAGAACAGCAATGGCACGGCGTGTACTAGTACCCGCACGAAACCTGGCAGTACGCGTTTTGACTAGAAAGTTTTTGAATTGCTCAAATACTGTGTACTGGATTATTGGATTGACAACCAACACCAGCGCCGGACCAATTCCCCGCCACAAAGCGCTAAAAGGGTATTTGAAGGTGTTCTAGCGGACATAGTTTGCCAACCTACCCAGGACCACCTTTGATCAGGATGCTCCTTAAAGTGTCAAAAAAACCAAGCTGCTTAGATTCTCCGGATGATACGCTTAGCGTTTGCACGGTCTGTACAACCCAAATCGGGTTGCTAATGATGGTTGTAGCAGAACCTGAGTTTGGATTAATTAGCAGGTAAGGACACAACGGCGACTAATCACCAGCAATAAACCCAATCAGCATGGACTCTGCTGTGCTAAGAGCTTTGCCTCCAGACCGGATGCGCAGGATAATTTCCCTTGAACGTTCGTAGAAGTAATAGTACACGCTGGTCAAGATCAGGAAAGTGAGTCAGTGAACAATTCCGACAAGGATGCCTACCAACCCATTCGTCACGGCAATTCCGAGCAAGCTAGATTTCAAGCCGCTGTAAAGACCCGAAACTCCTTCACGCTTGGTGATATCAACTACAGCTTGATACGTGGACTTTTAATTTGCTTGAGCACACCAAGACAAAGTCACGATCACAACCAGCTGAGTGACTGAGCTGACCTTTTTTGTGCTCTTTGTTTCCACAGCGGCAAGGGTTGACAAGAATACGAGAGGGCTGACCAGCAATGAGAAGTCAGACTTGAGCAGACATGAGCGAAATGCACATTACTAGGTCACAGACATTGCTACAACGCCTCCAGTTGCTCCTGCAATGGCATGAATAGCAGAATCACTCATCTTCTTCTTGTAAAAGTCAGGACAAGAGTTTTGCCGAGGTCTGTGACACAGTTTATATATAGTTTCTGAAAATCACATGCATAAAAGAATTGAAGGGAGAGTAAAAGTCCAAATTGCTACAATATTTATCTTACAGGGTAAGAATTGGTCATGGATTTCAAGACATTTCCAACTCCCTTAGCAACTGTTTTAATTCTTCAACATCCTTCGCAAACCCATTCGAACTTGTGGAAACTTCTGTCCGATCGGAATAAGCCCCGCCGTCTGAGGATGTTGCCTTCCCATCATCCGATTTCAACCATTCATCCAGTTGAACAATTATTGAACGAGCTTTCAGACGAAAATGAGTACCAATGATGTCACCAAAAGGCTCAGGGGGGGCTTTCAGGTTTCCAAGCATCTTAATATTCAATCGTCAAGGATCTAGTTATAAATTGAGTCGAATTCAAGTGGCGTACCGCAGTCTTTACAACCATCCGACGAACATTGGCGGAATCTTAAGAACAAGAAGTCAAGTATCAAAGACTGTAGAAAAGAACAATAGTTACACGCTTTCGATTGAGGTGTACCGGAGCTACTAGCCCACGCTGGCTCGTTCAAGTACGGCTCGTCGCAGAGGATCATAGATTGGATGGAAATGAGTACCTATAAATATTTCAGAAGGACCCCATGCACCAAAGAACTCCCAAATACTTGTAGTAGAGTTGACTGGCCCGCAACCCAGCCAGGTCCTTGCCAAGTCCCAAGGAGGGATAGACAAACTTTACCATCCTGCGAGTAGTTGCACAAAATCCGCAAAATAAATACAATAAATTCCACTAACCGCGTAAAGATTGGGATTGAATCGAAATTTTCCACCATTCGTCTTCGAACCATTGTCAGTATTAGTACTCGTGGGTGAGGTGATACCTTACTGTCATGTATTTCACGTTAGGAGGTGATTGATTGTAGCTTGGGCCAAGAAATATGTCAAACAGGAAGCTAACAATCCATTGAGATCGAGTCATGGGAAATGGCGACGACTCACCACCCGTTGTAGTAGCTAGTTGAGACAAGGCGGTGAGAACTTTTGCTAAAATATAAAGGGTCACAGGCAAGCTTACGGCGTGCTATCAGGGCCTGTAATTAAGGCCTTGATAATGTCCACACGCGTTTCATCAACCTTAAGGAAGATAGACGATCCCCAACTCACAGGGAGGTTGGTAGTCAAAATTGCAAGCTGCCAGATGGTCAGTTCTAAACTGCAAAAGAAACTCGGGACAATACCTCTTTTGCGATAGCTAATGAGCGCTTAGGAATGTCAGATCTCGCGAGCATCCGAGCCTCGTTGTTGAAGTAGAATTTATAATGGGGTGTAGGATCTCCGAAAGTTTCTTGGCCAGATCGACTTATCGTCAAATCACAATACTCGAACCTAGCCCGTGTGGCCCAATCGATGTAAGTCATTTGCACGGCCTCGTCGGACGCATTGGCCTCGACATGGTATTTGGTTGTAGGCGCGGTAGTTCTATTTGGTAGTGACGCATGAAGGCGGTCCACGAAAGCGTCTCCTTTCGTTTCGCGCAAGGAACGATCGATGGCATTGACGGTTGAAAGAATACGTCGACAGAATCGAATCAATTTCTGATTCTCATCCGAAAGTGTCAAGGCGATCTGCTCTTCGACTTCCTTTTCACGCATTGCCACAGTCATGCGTTTTTGGTCTTCTGTCAGTTCTTCCTGCGGCGCTTCCTGCTCCTTGTTGCCTTCCAAACCTTTCAGTGCAGCCTGTGCTTGGATGGCAATACCTTCTAACAATTCTCTGGGTCCTGCACTCCATTCGTAGATGATAGTGCGTTCCCGAACCAGCGGATTTTTTGCATTGAGGGCTTTAACACTAGTCGCAACCATGATTGGCATAGCCATCATGCTGGCAAGTGCTTCATGATTTGAGATGGTCTGTAGATGGTCATAAACTTCTGAAATATCTTTCAAGCGTAAGAGATAGTACCTCCAGCCATTCCAACAGTTCGAAATAAAGCACTGAGCGTTCCGACATATCAGCTAATGAATCATTTCTGAGGAGGGTACTGCAGACATGGTTAAACCGTCTGCGAAGGTGTGCGAGAGTGGTTGGGTCTGGCAGATAGTCGCTCGCTTGGCCACCACCCTCTCGGTTAATGTTGGGAAGGAAGACCCGAACTGCAGTTAGAAGCTTCCCGATCATTTGATCTTTAGCCTTTTGGGCAGCTAAAGCTCTAATTTGACCTGTAACCTTTGAAACAGATAATTTTCGAAATACAGCAGAAGGTCGATTGTACTTACATCTTCCGAGGCATCGCCATCATAGCCAGTCCCCCCTTTCTGCCTTTTCCCTACATTTGCATAGTAGACAATGTCTTCATCGTCAACGTCATGGGAGGAACTAATGTCGATTTTCCGTCGCTTACTATTTCGTGTGGACAGCGCAACACTGTTTTCCACTTGTTCTGGTTGCTCTTGGCCTCCTCCCTCAAACAATTGTTCCAACATCGTCAAGCCGACTCCCAGAATTACACCTTGTAGATCGGCACAATGGAGGAGAGGATCTTGTTTCTGGGGATCTGATGACGCAGATTCTTGGCAAGCGAGACACACTTTCCAGTGACATCTTGGACATGACTTCGTGATATTGCTTCGAAGATGATCAATGTAGACAGAGAATTGGGGCTTGAAATGTGGTTATCATGATGGTACTACGTAGAATCAATATAAACTCACATGTAATGCAAAGAAATCACCCATACTTCGGGGAATAGAAGCACCACAATCCTGTCGGCATTGAAAAGGAGTGCCCAACTTAGAATACAGACTGAAAAGGAAACTTTGTTCGGAGCCTTCGGGGCACCCTTTCATCCACTGGCCCTGTGTTAGCAATGTTACAACTTCGTTCGTTCCAGGAAGGAGTATTCTTTCTGGAACCTCCTCGATCTCTATTACTTCTTCCTTTCGGTCTTTAGAGAAGAAGATACCTAATTCAAGCGATACATAAGCGCTGATCTCTTCACAGGATGATCGGCTCACCAGCATATGGATCGGCATTGGTGACAGTGGCCGTAGAAGGCATCCCGTCGGGATCAGAGTCATAGTCGGCATACCCCACATCTGGCCGATGAATTAATGAGAAGGATAATAAAATAGAGAAATATCCACCATCACTGTCTCCGTCTCCGTCCTCCCTCATTTCCTCGTCACTTTCCGGTGTCTGATTCGGCACAATCCAGTTGCACGCACAAAACGGTTTGGACAACTTACTTACCTTGGCTCGACGAATTGGAAGATGGCATTCCGCGTCCATATCCGCCTGTACATCCTCATCTTCATCTTGAAGATGATCGAACTTGCCGTCGAAAATACGTTCAGCTGCTTGATCGACGTCTTTGTATTGCTTTAATGCAGCACGCGCTTGTGCACGGCTCGCACCCTATTCATACTCTGCGATCAATGGATATCTCTTCACCATGATATTGTGTTACGCACTAAATTGACCAGCTGCTGTATTTCTGATACTGACATGCTCTTGCTGTGAAGGGAGAACCAGATGAAATCGTTTGGACTTCAAGATGTGAATCACGATTACGTAACGTATATGAGAGACAGAATAAATAAAAGAGGCAAAAACGAGGTATAAGAGAATCAGTCTACAGATACAATTCAGATTGGCCCCAACGATAAAAAATAAAGCAGAAAAAACGTCAAATATGATTCACTTCTGGGAAGTTGGGGAACTGCTGCGATCAAAGCTGAGAGGATATGATGTAAGATCATTTGTGAGGGCCAGTGTATCTAGGCTTGCACGCTTAAGGCCATTATACGCAGTAAGAGGAGGAGTCTCGATCGCCGAACTTTCTGATTCAATCTGGAAAGGAAAGGAACCTAGTCCGGACGAAGCTGTCGATATGTTGGAACCTGTCGACATGCCCAACAATCGCCGATTTGGCGGTGCGGGGAGCGGGTCATCATTGGAAAAGCCCTTCGAAGCTGTCTCGCTCCTTGTATCAATACTGAATGACTGGTGTGTCAAGGGTGAAGGTGCTGCTAAGGTATTTGTGGGTGTTGAACTTCCACTGGCAGTAAAAGATTGTTTCGACAATGGCGAAACTGGTGGGGACCTGATCGGGCGATCAGATATCGGTGAAGGGGGTACAAAAGGGAACGATTCCAGAATCGAGTCGGCGCGAGTTGATGTAGCAGACAAAACAGATGATCCTGAAACTCTCCTGACATACAAACCCTGAGCTTGTTCTTCGAGTGCCCGCCTTTGCTCGTCTTGAAAGGCTCCAACACCAATATTTGGACTGACCAGTCTGCCCACTGTTGTTCTATATAATCCACCTGTACCTTGCGACTTGAACCCGAGATTGACACGCGTGGCACTGGCAATATCGATTACAGAACCTGCCTGAGTGCTCATACTAGCTGGTCGATCGTTCCAGGAAGTAGAAGGGACATCCAGTACGAGAGTTGATTGCCCTGATTCGCGATGGTCCCTAGAAGCACCAAATGTGGAGGCAGATGGTGCGGGAGAGATGCCGTAGTTGGTTTGTGTAGACATATTTTCGTCCGCAAAAGGATCATGAATTGGATTTTGGCCAGCTTGGAGTGTCTGGTTCGGACCAAAAGATTTCAAGGCTAATGGAGACCTGACGACTGGTTTGCTAAACGAGGGCGGCTTCAAGGAATCTGAAGCAGCAGTGTTGATGACTTCAGCCTTCACGACGCCAAGAACCTGCCGAACAGCTCCTTGGGTAGGCGTCATGATCATAGGCGCCTCGTTCAAGAATTCGCTTGCATAACTTGCGCTGGACATGTACGAATTCCTAGAAATGCCAGAGAACTCTGAACGCGTGGAGCCCGCTCCAGTACGAAGATTGTCGTGAGACACGTTGAGGTGTTCGAGATTAAGACTGACATCAGGGGTACGAACAGGTCGAGTAGGTGACGAAGGAACGGCGTCTGACTCTGGGGGTACAAGAGCAATCGGAATGACATTGGTTCCCTCGGTGATAGCAGTTTGGATGGAATTGACGTCGTCAAATGGGTTCATGAAAGTATTGACGTTGGAGTGGAGTTGAGGAATATTGGGTGGCGTTATAGGGCCTTGTTTGAAGGTAGTCAGTTCTGCAGGGGATTTTTCCGTGGTATCTGGCCTATTAAGGACCATCTCTGCAGGGGCAGGGGTATCTTTCACACTGCGCCGGACGCGGGCCTTGCGAGCACGAATCTTCCGTCGATAACCAAAGAAGAGAGCCAATGCTACAGCGAAGAACAGCATGACACCCACTATGCCACCTGCAAGGGCGCCTTTGCTGACCCCTCCATCAGCGGATGTAGTCTTGCCTGCTATTGGAACACATTTATTTTCGTCGCATTTTGAGCAATCCCTGTGAGGAGAATAAGGTTCTACTCGAGCAACAATAGTTTAGCGAGTACCTGTTGATCCGAATGCACTCCTCGTTGGCTTGACAGGAACAAGGCAGAGGTGAGGGGCAGACAACACAACCGTTTGCCTGCCTGGGAATAAATGGACGATAATCCATATCAGCAAGGAAAGGAGGGTAACGAGTTGGACTACTACAGGAGACGACGGGAGTCGTTGTGTGGGAAATGAGTGTGTCGATTTTTCTCTCACGGCTCACGTTTCTCCCGAAACACAGCCTGGTTCCATGTCCATCTCCGTTGTCAATCTAACATATTATCATAAATCTTCCGTGCTTCCAGCTCTCGTCGACATAAACCTTTCTCTTCCTCCAGGCTCTCGTACAATCCTCATTGGCGCGAATGGAGGTCAGGCCATGCCCTGCTTCTCTCTGGAAAGAACTGATATCGCCTCAGCTGGCAAATCTACTTTGCTCCACATTCTTGCAGGCAAGAAACTCGTAACTGCCCCAGGTGCACACATCAATGTAATGGGACGCGACGTCTTTCGCGACTTTCCACCTGGGATCGCCCTACTTGGTACGGAATGGTCTGTTCACCATTATTCCAGACAGCACCGCGTGTTCTATTCCATCATATTCCAGGGCAATGAACCCCCGTCGTGCGTGGCGACATTTCAGTATCCGCCTTCCTCGATTCTGTGGGTGGTTACAGGCACAAAGAAAGACGAGACAAGTTGCTCCATCTTCTTGACATAGACCTAGACTGGCGCATGCATACCATTTCGGACGGCGAACGTCGCCGGGTGCAACTTTGTTTCGGCTTGATGACTCCATGGGATGTCTTGCTTCTTGATGAGGTCCGTCCTTGTTTTTTTTCACGACCGTTTCTCACCAGTCATGTAGGTCACAGTTGATTTGGATGTCCTAGTCCGCGATGACCTTGTCAGATTTCTCAAAACTGATAGCGAAGCGCGAAACGCCACAATTCTCTGCAAGCCTTCTCATTTACCCATTCAAACATATCCCAATCGGTCATGCTTGTAGATGCAACCCATATTTTTGATGGCCTGAATGACTTCCCTACTCATATTGCGCATATGCGTTTCGGGGCCCTTGTCATGCCTCCAATTCCTTGGCCAACAAGTAGTATCAGTGTTTCAAGGCACGATATTCAGGTGGGCACCCCATTGTATAGAATAGCCCTAAATTGGTTGCGAGAAGATCGGGAACATCGTCACGAACTGGAGAGGCAAGGCAAGAAAAAACGTGGTGCACGAGCAAAAGATGTAGGCTTTTTTTCAAATTCAAGACTTGAAGCTTGAAGTCTGACCTTTGAGTCTTAGGCTGTCCCGTCCGATTCGGAGACTTTCTATAAAAAGTATGTGTTCCTGATTCCAATTGGTGATCTGTATTGACCCATCGAAAGATATGACTATACACACTAGTACATTATCAATTCACAACTTTCACACTGTAGCTCTTCAGGCTGGAGCTGCAGAAATTTTTTTTTTTTCAGGAATTTCAACTGCCATTTTCCTTTGCTTCGTCATATGCTTACGGAGAGGTCCAACCTGATCACCACGCAAGTTGTGCTGAGTAGTATTATTTAAATAAACAAGTAAGAGCCTGAAGTTCAACGTTCAGTCGTTGTAAACGAAGGAGGTTTGGTTCTGCTTATTACATAAGCTTTAGGTCAAGCGCTCGTGCCAAACGATGGCTCTCGAGAAACGATGGCACCCGTCGAAGTCATTGATCTAACTCTTCCATCGCCCGAACAGAAGATCCAGTCTACTCGACCGCTAAACAATGGCAAAAGGTGCATGTCACCTCCGAGTCCCTCCGAAACGAAAGAACACAAACGACGAGCGAAAAGAAAACGACGGTCCACTTTATACGTACCCAACACACCCAAGGCAGAAACCAAAGACAATGATGATGAACTGTTTTTTGTTGACTTGACCCCGATTGAACATCCTCCAACGAGCCAGGCAGTTCTTCCCGTGACCCGGAAGAATTTACTTTTGCCGCAACACGTAACAGTCCTATCAGGCACTTCAGTGGAGCTAGAAGTCCAGCCTCTATCAGATGAGGATGATGACTTTATTGACTATGTTGACTATGAGGATGCGAAGGTGAGAATCCGTATTCTTCGAAGGCCAAACACCCCTCATGGAGTATATCAGGCGGCGGCGCGGTATTTTCACCAGTCCTCGGATGAAATCACCTCTGCCAATCGCCTCGTCTGCAAGAATTGTGGTGAGGAAGGATTGCATAAGACATCTGCTTGTCGTATTCAAATTGTATCATCTTCAACGAATCTTCTGCTTCACAAACTCATAGTATTTGCTCTTAGTGCCTAACCTGTGGTGCACGAGACGACCATTCCACCCGCTCCTGTCCAATAAGCAAGGTTTGCTTTACGTGTGGGATGAAGGGACATATCATTGCGGTAATAAGCTGTCCATTTATCCAAGTCACAGTCTGACTTCCAGTTAGAACTGCCCCAATCGAAGAACTTCCAGAGCTATGTTATCTGAGCACGAGTGCAATCGTTGTTCGGCGCCAACACATAAAACCAATGCAAGTTACCCTGCTATGACCACCTGCTTTTCTTCTTCATCTTCAAATGCAGGAATGTCCCACATGGTGGAGACTATACGAATACTTCAGCGGCGAAGATAGAAACCGAGTACTTGACATGCGACAGCAAAAGAAAGATATGAGGCTTGGTGAAGGAGGAGAAGGCTATATCGCAGACGATGAATGGTGCTATAATTGTGGAAATGCGGGGCATTGTGGAGACGTGAGTGGCTTTACAACTTGCTCATGTCGAAATTTACTAATATGATTTTTAGGATTGTGACACATTCAGACACACATTTGAATCTGAAGAATACTCAGCATTTAGCAAAGCGAACGTTATGACAGGTCCTTTCTGTGATCTCAAAAGCCACCAACCATCAGCAAAATCACGTGTAAGAGATTGGGATCAAGTCGACAAATTGTCGGTAATGGCTGATGTCGGTCGAAAGGGTCGACTAAAGTCCAAGGTGGCTCTGGAGAGGCGAGCCGGGGAGATAGAACATGATGATGATGATGATTGGTTTGCCCAAGGGAACCGGCAAAAGGACAGGCCTACCATTCGCTCATCTCATCACCAAACACCGTCCAAGAAGCTCTCGTTTGACCGTCACAATGATCGACGTCCGCCAGACCGAAAGTCAAAGCCACCCAGTTTACTTGATCGAATCCAGATTCAACCTGCTCGAGAGGATTTCGGGTTAAAACGTTCTTATTCAAGAGACCCACCCTTCGACAAGAGCGAACGGAATCGTCACAGGTCTGATAGATGGCGTGATTCTGGACCCCGATATAGAGGAGGGTATGGTAAATAAGGTTGGGTTAATGCACTAGGATACTTTAGTACATGCAGATTCTACTTGAGGGTCGTCTTTATGTATGTAATTCAAGGATGGGTAGACGCAATGGCCGGCCCGCACTTCGCCCCTTACTATGATCATGAGCAAGCCACCAATTGCAGACTCTATTGCTCAGGAGTCAAGTTTTCTTGCTGGGACATCGGTCTCCCTTGATTATACAGCTTTGCTTCACGGAGGCCATTGTCCTCTGGGTATTTATGTAATACCATCCTCGACCAACTTGCTTGTCTGGGATGCCGTGTTTTTCGTTCACCAGGGTCAGTGTCCGAAATTCTAAGCTGAAGAATTGTCATAGACAAAATGCTAGGCTACTATGCGGATGCGGTACTCAAATTTCGTTTAATGTTTCCCAACAACTACCCAGAAAACCCTCCTACCGTCTTCTTCCTCACAGATGTGTTTCATCCATTGATTTCTTCCACTGGGGCTTTCAATTTAGCACCACGTTTCAGACCATGGAGGTGGATACTCAGTTCAGAAGATATGTCACAATTTCTTCTCCTGACACTTTCTTAGGCCGAGAGAACATCATGCTCATGCAGTCCTGCACTGGATAAAGGCAGCATTCAAAAAACACACACTGGATAGCCTTAAGGAGGAAGATTGCTTTAATAAAGAAGCCTATCGGTATGTGGTATTCCATGTTCCATCCTGACCTGCTCTAACCTAGTACACAGGTTGTGAGGATTCAGTACGCTGGTTCCTCTTGAACATTGAATAATCTTTGCACAGATACCATGATTCGACACAGTCATTTGCAGCATTGGCTTCTCAAACTGCGTCTTTGTCTTCCTCCGCGTCTACGCTCTTCGATACTCATAACCTTTCTCCGACGGGACAAAACGCAAGTGAGATAGTTTTCAAGAAATTGGATCCAGACGCTCTGACAATTGAACGGACGAAGCTGGGTTTGCAGGAGTGGGAAAATGAAGTGCAGGCTGTCAGAATGTGAACAAACGTTGTCTATGAAAGTATTGACAATTACATAGCATTCCTGATATCATTCATGAGCTCATCAGGAATGCAAGATTATTTGTATGCCGGCCAAGAGGAGAACCCAGCTCACCCCTGCTTACTACATGATAACATTATGTAACTAGGAATCCAAAATTTCAACAGGCGACATTATCAGAGGAGCATCTATAGTTTCGAAGAGCGGGCTATTATCCTCTATCTGTCGAACAAAGTCGGAAAGACCCAGATAATTGGTATTAACCCACTCACATCGGTAAGTCTATGGAAGTGCTTCGATAATTTCTCCATAACGAGGCTGTAAGGAAGATGTTGTGTGAGTTTTCTATTTTACAAGGAAGATCAGCTATGTGCCCCTAATCTAGTTTGGACCCCATACCTCCTTGGTTGAACATTCATAGAATGGCGAGCATCGAGTGTAGAATCCAGAACATTTGACGAATGGGCCCCTTCGCTTAAAGAAATCTTTATAGAATATTCTTTGTCTGAATTACCTCGACCATGGTTCCTCTCGTAGAGTTCGAAGGTGATATGCGACTGACACAAGGTCAAAAAAATCAACAGACGATGAAAATGAACATACGGCGTAGTCAAGCTCTGGGATACGGCGGTTGGCGATAGGGAGACCAGACAACAGCACAAGGTTGACTAAAGTGTGAATGTGGCTTTCTTTTGTGAAGTACACTGTCAATGAACTTTCGCCATTATTTCTAGCTGCTTCCAAATCAGATACGACGTTCCTCAGTAACGGAAGTGAAGTAAGAATTCCGATTTCTTCCCTAGTCAACATGAGTTTAGGTAGACTGATGTAATCGTGATAACAGACTTTTCATCCGGGTCGATGCCATATTCTTGAGGGGCAACCAAGTCAAACAGGGCCTTTGCGTGGCCATACAGCTCATGAATCTTGGAAAGGTGGGGTGATTGTGTGTCTGTCCGACCATGCTCGTTGAACATCCCAAAAAGGAAGGTCCTGTGGTGGAGGGCGCAGTATTTGATTGTGTCATACAGCTCTGATACCTAGGCACTCAAGGTTTGTGATAGAGTGAAGTGTGAGCAATGCCGATCACTTACACGTGAGGGGTCGAACTTCTTCTGTTCAACATCACAGAAGTCTTCGAACAGTTTCTCCCATCTTTCTCTGAAAAGGAATGGCTCGTCACCGCAGCACCTAAAATAATATATCAAGCCCTGACACAGGAGAGTAGAACACATCGTATACCATCGTTCTTGAATCTTCTCTACGTCAAGAGTCCCGAAATTGCGACGCATAATGTCTCTAAAAGAGCTCAAAAGTTCGATCACCTCCTGATACAGAATTAAGAACTTGTATGATAATCATTTGAGGGTCTGGAACTCACCTTGACAACTTCTACGGGTTCCTTCTTCATACTCTTTGGCCAAGTGAGGTCTGGTCTCTTCTCTGACTCACCTGGGCGGAGCAGGATCTTCAACCGTTTCTTAACGTCATCCATGAGATCCTTTGCTGCATTTGAGTCGTCTAGCAGATCCTTTCGGATGATAAGTGTTGTAAGAGCAATTGCTTGTTGGTTTTGAGGAATATTCTTATTAACAAAACCATTGTAACTGACATCGGGAGTGCGCGGAGAAGTGTTGGTTGGAGCTGAATAACTGGGATGCTGAGGGTCAAGCAATGCAGCAGCGAATATTTCTGCAGACGCGATGACCCTCCTTTCTGAAGAGGTGAAAATCTTTAAATATTAATTGACAAGCATAACTCGCAATGGAACGGTGCTGGAGTACCTTGACATTATGAAGGACTTCCTTGTCTGTCGTTCGCCAAGTTTGTCATCTACTAGCACTAGACAACATGATGACACGTACTCATAATTGAAATATCTTTCTTCAAGTTTTCACCCAGATCGCGAGACTGGTATCGTGCAGAATGAGTGAACTGAAAATCGAACAGCACCAGATTAGAGGATTGAAGAAGGAGGGAAGGCATACTCACTTCTCCGCCCCATTTGAATACCAAAGTCAATTTCGTCAATGTGCGGACTTGATTGAGCAGTCGTTTAGAATATATTGGTTTGAGTTGAGCCTTCGTTCCAGGAAGATCAATCTTGCTAAGCAGAGCATTGCTCAGCTGTGTCAACTTGATCAATTCTTCCCCATCTGCCCCGAGACTTCGAGCCTCCTCAATTGCTGCAGAAATCCAATTAAGCTGCTCTTTCTCCCGAAGGATGATCTCTTCTGTTTCGCCTCTTAGCAATGCGACGAAGGGATGTGTCCAACGTTCACCAATCGGGAAATTGAATTTGAGCTTTTGCTGTCAATCGTCATTTAGGGAGGCAAGGGTCATTGAAACGATATTGCGGACCTTAGGAGTACGATCGGCATGCCGAAACACTGTAACATTCGCTTTCAGGACCCATGTTGGAGAATCCTGTGATGGGGTTTTTGTTGCTGGCAGTGGTCTCTCAGTCGAAGACGATACTCTCATGCATAACGCAGCCAAAATATCTGCAGCTTTATCTGCGACTGGTGGGTTAGTTGTTCGCTATGTGTATGGTACTCATTTACCGTAGTAGGTCTCGTTCCCTTTGACGAAACTCCATCCGTTTACGTCAATGACTTGACTTTTGCGTCCATTATCGCATCTAAGCAAGTCAAAGCCACATACTCGTTGGCCAAAACCTTCGGATATCTTGTCAGCCCAAGACTTCTCTTCCTCAGAGAGCCTGGTAATGAATCTGAACTTTTATTGAGCCCGTGCAGGAAAAAATAGGGACAACTCCTTCACCGGATCTCTTTTCCTTCGGTATTCCGCCGGACAACGCCATCAACCACGGGCGATCTCCGTGTTTCTGCATGTGTATACTCCCGTCCTACAGTGTAAACTTTGATGTCTTCATAATTGTCCACATCGATGAATTGTTCATATATGTAGGAGCCGTCAGTTCTTGGGTGGTTAAGGTTCGGGTCGAGCTCGCTTGACTTATTTCCAACCTAGAACCACCTTAGCCAAAGCCCGCGAGTGATATCAACCGTCGAACCTTTCTAAATAACCGGCGTCCACACCCACCACGGAAATAGATGTATACATTGTGATCTTCGCCGCTAACCGGTTTCTCCACAAAAGGCTTCTCCATGACTTGACCATCGACTATTATAGCGTTACCATCCTCACGAAGCCTAACTTCAGGAGTTACATGGAAACCCCCAAGGATAAGACCGAGTCTATCCTTCATGGTTTCTATGAGATCCTTGTCGACTTTGGGTCCCCCGTCCCTCGAAACCTGAAGTCTCCTTGGAGTGGGGACACCAAGATGGTCGAGAACTGCACCAACAAGACGTCGATCCCAGAGCAAGGCTTGAGCCGGTAAATCATTGATACAGAGTGGTTTTCTTATCTTGACATAATTAATGGCCTTGTCGAGCGGGAAATCAGTTGAAAAGAAGGAAATCAGAACATCACATCTGGGCCAGTTTTCAACATCTAGATCGTGTGATCAATTGAGGAGCCATGGGACCTTCAGAAGCAGGGACCAACCTTCATCCTGGATGACTTTATCACCGAAAACTTTGACCTCAATAGCCCCCCGTGCCCTTTCGACGAGTTTTGTGAGTATTTCTGTCATGGCCTTGTTGCGGGCCTTGATATCCATAGCACATACTCCCAGCACCACTGACTTCTGAGATTGATTCTGGGGTTGTCTTTATATGCAGATAACTCAGAGTCATAAATTCATGGAAATGTGAACAAACCTTGATTCTCTCGAGTCGAGAGTAAGTGCAAAATCAGAGGCTGAGCCGATAGAGGACGGTGATTCTGAACGAGAAACGTTGAGATAATCTAAACTAAGACTTGATCTGGGTGAGGGTTTTTCAAAGTTGTGCAGATGTGCGCAGGCCTGCCTGCCGCGCTGGGACATTATTTGGAGTGGGCAGTGGATTGGAGGAGGTTCATAATTCAGCTGGCGGACTTTCGGAACGATATGTCTGTCGGCAATCAAGCAATGGCAGGACTTGTCACGTGAAATGCTGTGCTCTGTATTCCGAATCTTTACTCGAGCTATATCCAAATCCAACAACAAGTACTCATCATCGTGAGCTCACAGCCGTCGAGGAAGGGAGGAAAGGAATCAACGGTTGCCCTGCATAGCAACCCAGGGTTGAACTGTATACACGTGACCTGATCTATTACTGGTAATCTTGGACGCAGCACTGGAAGCAACTCGCCCCTTCTGCAGGATAACAGGGTACTCGTGATTCAGGCGCGCATGGATCTCTCAGAATCCCTATCATCCGATGCGTCTAATGGTCCTCGTTCAGCGGCCCCATTCCCGTACCAAACCCGTTTGTTGGAACGTGCATCTTCGCGGAGTGGTCCTCCTTCGTTATCCCGAAGCGACTCGCAATCATCGTCGTTCAGCCTACTAACGAATACCACTGGATCCTCTGCTCTATCTACGGCACCAAGGAGGTGGACATCCACGCATCGTGTTGCCAATAGTGTGGACGTCGTGCGAGGGAAATGGGAAGAGCGTACTCGGGAATCGTTGTATGAGAATGAATCAAGCTCTTCTATTCCAGGCAAGTCGTCGGCATCATCTGGTACTTTAGACAGTCGAACTCCCGCTGATATTGGTCGCCTGATTTTCCCTTACCTACCCTCGTCCAATCCAGAGAAGCAAACAGCCACTCCTAAACATCTCAAAAGACAAACTATGCCTGCTATCATCACTTCACCTCTCTCACCGAACTCCACTGGAGTATCAGTTGAGGCTGGTTCTCCCTTATCAACTACTCCTCAACGAATTCGAATTCCTGTGCCAGACTCACCCTCAAACCTTGTTTCTTGGCGTACACAGTTGAGAGAAACGAAGTCTAGTTCTCCCACAAAGGCCGCCTTTAACTCTAATATGGCGCCGTCTCGACGAAATCATGTCCCGGAAACGAAAAACAATTCCACATCCTGGTCAACTCCCAAGGACAGGTCCCGACCCGCCCCTACCACCTGGAAATCTGAGCTAGGCTCCAGCATTACTCCTGAGCAGCGTGTCCCTCCAAGCATTGAGAGTATACACGTGCCTTCTAATAACCGTCCATTGGGCAGTGCTACGACATGTACAACTGAAGCTCGCTCACATATTGTATCACCCAGTCAAGTATCGCCTGCATCGGTTATGCTCCCAACGACATATCGGAGTTCAAATTTATCCAACAAGAAGGCTAATTCTTTCGACGCGTTGTCAGCTGCTGGAAGTAGGGGTAGACTCGGAAGTCATCTCCCTCGGATAGCCAGCGGCGATGGGGAGGATCCCTGGGCAGCAGGAAAAGTTGAGAAGAAGCTCGAGGAGACATCTTCGTATTCCACGGAACGTGCTAGGCTACGTGATCGCCGTTTTGCTAAGGCCATTCAGGAGAGGAAGTTGACGCCATCTGGCGTCCTCACTAACAACGGGGTTGCTGGGTTGCCTGGTAGGATATCTTTGAAGGCTCCTAGCCAAGATTCAGCTAGCTCCAATGGTTACGTTTTACTTGGTGCTTCGTGGGCTGATAAACAGCGTCATCTTCTTCAGGCATACGAATACCTTTGTCATGTCGGAGAGGCTCAGCAGTGGATAGAAGGGTGTCTTGGAGAAGAACTGGAATGTGGTGTTGTTGAATTGGAAGATGCACTACAGAATGGAGTAATTCTTGCAAGGCTAGTGCGCGTTTTTCAGGGGGAAGCGGTTGTGCGGAAAATATTTGAAGTTGGACCTGCATCTGTCCTCCTCTTTAATATCTGAAATTTTCCTCAGGGCGGGAGCAAGCGTTTCGATTTTCGCCACTCGGAAAACATCAATTATTTCTTTAGATTTGTTCGTGAAGTTGGTCTTCCTGAGGAAAGTTATTCGTTTGGGTCTCGTATCTTTTCACTTAGCATTTCTACAGGGCTTTATCTTCGAGCTCACGGATTTGTATGAGAAGAAAAACCTGCCAAAAGTGATATACTGCATACACGCTTTGAGGTATGTGTCGATATTGTGTGTTGTTCGCCTTTCTAATTATGGGTAGTCATCTCCTTGCTCATCGAGGGCTTGCCCCGCGGATTGGAAATCTTCTCGGTCAACTACACTTTTCTGATGACCAACTGATTAGGACTCAGAAGGATTTGAAGGACGCTGGTGTGGCGATGCCTAATTTTGGCAATGTTGGGAAGGAATTGGCTAAGGAAATCAATGAACCCGCTGAAGAGGAAGAATCTGAAGACGAAAGTAAGTCAGAGGTCTTTCTATCTTTTTAACCGGCTGATCTGGGGTCCAGAACGGGATCGGATGCTTTTGGAATGTGAACCATCCATCGTTGCCTTCCAGACTCAAGCTCGCGGGTTTCTTGCTCGCAGCGGCGTGAGGGAGCTTAAAAACCGCACCCATCTAGCGGAACGCCATATCACCAAACTTCAAACACATTTCAGAAGTGCTCTGATTCGAAGATACCTGTCTAACTTAAGGCGTCTCCACACAAGCCTAACACCGTGGGCGGTTGTCATGCAGTCCAGGGCTCGAGGAATCTTGGTTAGAAGGCAATGGCTTAGCTATCTGCTTGCTCTCGGAAGATCTACGCATGATGTCACCAAAGTTCAGGCGCAGGTTCGCGGTGTGCTGCAGCGTCGCCGATACCAACGATTCAAATTAGCCTTAGAAAAACTTCAATTTCCGGCCAAGAGACTACAATCTGTTGCTCGCGGTCACATCCTGCGTCTCAAACGCACCGAAATCACCAAATCATTCATCTCTCCCGCTATTAGTCTAGCCGTCGTTACGTTACAAGCCCATGCACGAGGTGCGTTACTCCGAAGGGGTGTTCGAACCAAGATGCTTCGGTTGCACAAGTTTGAAGGAAGCATTGTAAAACTGCAAGCGCATTCCCGAGGTCTCATCATCAGGCGCCGATTGCGTGCGCAGTTAGCAAAACTCAGGAATGTGACCGATATCGTTGTCGGTATTCAGGCAGCAGCCCGCACATATCTTGCACGAAAAAGGCTACTAATTTTAATCCGAGGCCTGCGGCGATCAACTACGGGCGTCGTTGGATTCCAAGCACGCGCGAGAGGCAGGCTAATCCGCCAGCACAAACAGGAGGTCGAGAAGGCGCTGGCCCAAGTGCAGACTATCAAGGTCGTTGGGAAAATGCAAGCATTTGCAAGGGCAGCGATCGTTCGCAATCAGCACCGTGAACTCGACAAGAAATTGGATATTGCACTACCTGACGTCGTTCGCTTACAGGCCTCTGCTCGTGGTGCATTAATACGGACTGAGTTCTATGCATGGAGAGGCCATCTTCACGGTAACTACTTTGTCGCAACTCTTCTTCAAGCCATGCTCCGTGGGGTACTGCAGCGCCGTACTTTCCGACAGAAGATGGAATATTACCGCTTAAATTTGGGCAAGGTCATCAAGATTCAATCGCTTTTCCGTGCGAAGGAAACGCGAGAACAGTATCGTCAACTGACATTGGGGAAAAACGTCTCGGTTGGCACCATTAAGAACTTTGTGCATCTGTTGGATGATTCGGAAGCGGACTTCCAGGAGGAAATCAAGGTTGAAAGATTACGAAAGCGTGTAGTGGAGGCCATACGAGAAAACCAGGCGCTGGAAAACGATATTAATGACCTTGACAAGACAATCGGACTTGTGGTGCATAATCTCAAAACAGTGGAGGATATTCTCAAGGCCAAAAAGAAATATGGTGGGGATAACTCTGCCTTGAATGCTGCTCGAGTTTCGCTGCTTGCTGCCCACGGGGATATTTTTTCTGCTGCCAACACCCTTGACCAGGAGGCACACCGAAAGCGAGAGCTTTATCAGCAACTCTTCTACATTCTTCAGACTCGGCCAGAGTACCTGACGGAAATTCTTTCTCGGCTGGCTTCCGATGACACACCGGAAACAAATAGGAGGTTTGTCGAACGATCAGTCCTCACATTATTTGGTTACGGGCAGGATCGGAGGGAAGACTTTTTGTTACTCAAATTATTCCAGGTTGGCCGATTCTTACTGAATACGCACCACAGTTATTAACTTGTTGATCTCAGCATGCCATTAAGGATGAAGTTTCTAAAGCGCTGTCACCGGATGCCATTATTTTCGGTCACCCTCTATACATCAATATTGCTATTCCTTATATTCGGTCGCGACAGGTGACTTATGTTAAGGATGCATTACAACAAGTCATCCGTGAAGTCATCGGAACTGACGATCTGGATCTCGAAGTTGACCCTTCGAAGGCAAGTTGCTTACATTCTATTTATTGATTACGCTCATTTCGAGGATAGATCCATCGGGCTCGTATTGAAGTTGAAGAAATGCGATCGGGTAAATTATTAGATATTCCAAAGGATGTTTCCTTCCGAGACGCTGTAACAGACCCCGACACCAGAGCGATCTACATTCGTCGTGAGTGAAGTCTATCTGAAAATCAGGCTGAAGAGCTCATAAATCGCAGATCTTCAGCTTCTTCAATGGTGGACCGAAGCTTTTCTCAACGCCGTGACTCATTCAACTAAGAGAATGCCATACAACATGAGGTATCTCGCTAGGGAGACTTTAACTGCGCTTCGGGTGTGTTCTTACTTCGTCTGTTTCATTAGAAATGTTCGTAATCCTCCCTTTAGGATAAATTCCCTGGCCTGTCGCAACAGATCTACGGCGCCTGTCTTGGTAGACTAATTTTCTACCGCTATATAAATCCACCTATTGAGTAAGCCAACATATTTATATCTTTTTTGCTCGTTCCTACTTTTCCAACAGAGTCCCTGAAAGCTTTGACATCGTACCAAAGAATATGTCAATTGCCACCGGGAAGAAAAATTTGTCGCAGATATGCAAGGTGCTAGCTCAAATTTCAAGTGGGTTGGAATTTGGCGATGATGAACCAAGTTATGTGCCAATCAATGACTTCGTGCGCAATGCCACCCAACAATTGTCCGCTTGGTTCCTCGAAGGTGTGTTCTATCTCTGTTTGCTATTTTTTTTTTGGTCTAACGAAATATTTCAGTTGCAAATCTTCCTGACGCGGAGACCCATTTCCATGCTCATGAATTCATGGATGCCACTGTACAGCCCAAACCGATCTACATCTCACTGAACGAAATCTATAATATACACTCCATGCTTGTCCAGCATCAAAGTCATTTGGTTTGTCCACATTCTCTCAACCGCTAGTCGTTATTAAGCTTGAGTCCAAGGCTACTGGAAGCGATGATACACTGAGGGTTATTTTATCCGAATTAGGAGGCGTCCCGCATCTTGACAACGAAGAACTGAAGGACGCTCGGGATACTCAAATAACCCTTGAACTTACCAATCGGTTTGCACATGTCCAAGGTAAGTGAGACTTTCTGTCCATTCATGTGTTTGACAAACATTTTCTAAAAAGATCCCCATGCCGAAGAGAAGACACTGTGGGTACAGGCGAAACGTGGGGTTTTGGCAATTTTGCGGGTACAACCTGCTCAGGACTTACTCGAATCTTTGATGCAACCTGTTGCTGAGAAAGACGAACTCCTTTGGGAAGAGGTCCTGGAAGCCGAAATGGAAAATGAGATGCGTCAAATTCCAAGGAGGCAGCCGTCAACGATGGCCACCGACACTGCCTACCGTCTTGAAGACATCAGATCGTAAGAGAGAGTAGTTATTGTATGTGATATGCTTCTAACATTGTTTAGGCTCAAATTCGCCGCGGTCAAAGCACTCGCGATTTCCAACCTTCTCGAATTAGAGAAGCAAGGGAAGGTCTCGCGTGAAGATGGCTTCCAGGGAATTCTGAATGCTATTGCTGGTGATGTCAGGAGCAAGCACCGCAAACGTCTGCAACGCCAACAGGAGATGCAAAACATGAATGAAGCCCTTCGTCAATTGGCTGGGAGGAAGAGATACGTTGAGGAACAACTCGATAGCTACCATGCTGTTGTTGAGTCAGCTATGAATACAATGCAAAGAGGCAAAGGGTATTTTACACATCCCTCATCCTTCGTCTGTTTTGATTAAACTCTTCCTAGGAAAAAACGATTTGTTGTCCCATTTACAAAGCAGTTCTACCACCTCCGTGACCTTCAGAAGACAGGTCAGGCTCCGCAATTTGGCTCCTATATTTATTCAGCGAAGGAGTTGTATGATCGAAGCATTCTCCTTTCGATCGATCAGTATTCACCGCGACAATTCGATAGACTGCAAATTACGCTGTCATCTAATGTCGCTGGGGTTTTCAATATTTGCTTGGAATCTACCATACTTGGAGTCGCCTCTCGTCTCGCTGCTGAAGACATCAGGATGGAGGATCTCCTACAAGCGAAATATGAGAAACGGTCTTCGTTAACACTTCTTGATGGCAAAGTAAAAGTCAACCTTGAATTGTTTTTGTACCAGATTAACAAGAAGTGAGTTTGATTCCTTGTGTCGCCCGCGATTTGCTGAACATTGTCTCCCAGGTTCTATTCGTGAAAATTTGCTGATCTACGCTGTTCATCTGATTCCTTCTCTTTATAACTGCAATTGTAATTGTACTGTAACCCACAGCCGTTGCATCTTGTACCCTCATTTACACAGAAGTCGAAAATATGTACCTAATCTCAACTAGAATTTCTTCTCTTGTACTACGGTCCGGACTTCCGAAATTCAAGTCTCCCCATGCTTGTGGATAGGCATGTCTAATCCTTCTCTTCCCATTCAACCCCCTCAACCCCAAGGACAACCTTACTACCACAATTTAAATCTCGAGTCAACTTATGTACCCATCTATGCAGCTCCAGCCCAAACTTTTTCTGTTAAACAAAAGCCTGAAAAGCCCCTTTTGAAAACACACATTCCAGGAACTGACTGGCTCCGGATTACAACAACAGAGCGTAACATCTTCTACTTCCACAAGATCTCCAAAAAGAGTACCTGGGTCGTGTCGGATGAACTGAAGGCGGTCTTGGAGGCCTTTGTGGTCGAAGAAAAAGCAGATGAACAGGCCACAGGGAAATCCAAATCAAAACGAAAGGCTGACGAGCCTACCCCGACAAGTAAAGCTGTCAAAAAGGCCAAACTTCGCGAGTCGGAGGACAGTGAAGAAGAAACAAGTGATGAAGAGGAGGAGGAATGGCAATCTAAAGCCGCTGAACAACTTGCTGCTGAAGCAGAGGAATTTCGAAAGCTGAAAGAAGAGGAACAGAAGAAAGAAGACCTGCAGGAGGCTCAGCGTGCATTTGCTGCAAGTGAAATCGTTATGCCTCGGACAGTTGACCTTTCTGTTGAGGAGAGTAAAGCATTGTTCAAAGTATGTGCCATGATCTCAAACAGATTCTAATTAATTTCGCTTTAATGCAGGCATTACTTCGAGAGAAAGATATTAATCCCTTATACCCATGGGACACTTCTCTTCCGAAATTCATATCGGACCCAAGATACGTACTTCTTCCCTCTGTCACAGCTCGTCGAGAGGCTTTTGATGAGTACTGTAAAGAGCGGGCTAGAGAGCTGCGAGAGATGGGCATCAAGAAGGTTCCAGAGGTTTCAGATCCTAAGGAAGAGTTTGATCGTCTTCTGAAAGAGGAGGTGAAAAGTACCCGAACTAACTGGAACGACTTCAGAAAAACTTGGAAGAAAGAAAGACGCTTCTACGGATGGGGTCGAGATGATAGAGAAAGGGAAAAACGATTCAGAGAGTATCTGAAAGAGTTGGGCAATAGTGAGAAACTTGTCACTTTTTCACGCTGTGCCGTCTCTGATGCCCTTTTTAGTCAAAAAGGAAGCAGCACTGCGAGCGGAGGCAAACTTTTTTGACTTGCTACGAGGGATAAAATCTCTAACGCTGGCCAGCTCCTGGAAGGAGGTGAAATGTTTTTTTTTAAATATTTATATCATTGGTTTACTGTGAAACATGCACTTTTAGGTCAAGAGAGGCATCTCTAATGACCCACGTTATGATGCTGTTGGGTCATCTTCGCTGAGAGAAGAACTCTTCAATTCTTACATCAAGCAATTGTCCGGAAAGCCACATTCGCAATCCCTTAACCTTAACAATGAAAGTGTACCTACAGCACAGGAAGATAGACGAGTGCGCGCAATTCGAGAACGAGAAGAGAAGGTTCAAGCAATGCGCAAAAACTTGATTGTGGAAATAGAACAATCTAAGATTGGTATCGACATTGAAGAAGGGGAGAGAATCTTCTTGTGGGCTAACCATTCTTTCTATTGAATCTTGTAAGAGTTTTAACGATTACCCCCTAGAACCCTGCTGACAGACGCCGTCTGGGATCCTCGAGTGCGTGTTCAAAAATTTACGTGACCACTTTATATTTTACTTGTAACAGATTTCATGGGAAGAAGCATTACCACAGTTGGCGACAGACCCTCGATGCATTCACTCACCCGTCCCCTTGAATCGGCAGATTCATTTGTTCCACAGCCACATGGCCAAACTACGTTCAAAGCAGATGGCCAGCTTATACACTATCTTCGAAGCCAACACTTCTTCGCTGGCCACACGATTTAGCGAGTTACCTCATCAGTCAATTCTTTCATCTGCGCCAGTAGTTAGACTTGGGTTTGATGTGGAACAGATCAAAGATGAGTTCTCCGAATGGCAAAGGAACCGAACGGCCGATGCACGCAAAGCTTTCGATGAGATGCTTGCTGAAAATTCCTTTGTCAAATTCTGGGGTCGCCTCGGTAAAATGGGCGAGAGTGAGTTGGAAAGTTATGTGAAAGTGGAGGATGATGATATTGGGGAAGTCGATGACAACAAAGTGGATATGAAGACCCTCGCAAAAAATATCAACTTTGGCGAGATGGAAAAGGTTTTGAAGGTTGGGGTCTTCGTCCAATCGTTTGCAATAGACCTTGATCATCTTCTAGAATGACAAAAGGTATATCGTGTTCAACCATATTCCAGATCAACGAGAGCAGTGGCTTAGGGTAAGAATTAATCAACCTGACCTTCGCAACTGAATCTCATCTCAATCCATCAGGATTATCTGTCACAACTCTCTGCCCCAAAGCTATCTGTACATATTCCAGGTTGATGCCAGTTGATTTCAGGGAGCACCGTCATTGTGACTTCGTTATTAGCACAGTTATTCGCGCTGGCTGTTTTGTACGAGAACTACTTACAGTAATGAACTTCAGGTAATCGTATGTGAGTTGCCTACGTGGCAACGAAGGTCCTGACACGTCAGCGTGTCTGCTTATACATTATTAGGTACCTTGGGAAAAATTAGATTTGACCTTCTGACTGACCTCAACCAAGTTGTCTGTTGAGCGCAAAGTCAACATGCGCTTCAATTCATTCTTTTTCTCCCTTACGTTCATTGCGCTGCATGCACTCGCTAATGAAGAAGCCTCTCCGAAAGTGAAGTACAACTATCAGGTACGTTCCTTATAGCAAGCATTTCCCCTCTGATGTATTCGCAGAGCGACGTTGCTCGTTTGCGTAAGATAGTTATAAACAGGTACTGCTTGAACGTTTAAACATTGAAGTTCAACACAACTAATGACTGGTGCTGCTCCATAGCCTTTACTCTCACCAGTAAGACGAAATATGCCACTAGCCGCACTCTCCATTTAATTTATCTGCAGAGAGATTTTCCTGCGAGAATTGATTTCCAACGCAAATGATGCTCTCGAGAAACTAAGACTCACAGCCTTGACAGACCGATCTGTTTGGAATGGTTTCGACCCCCTCAACATCACAATTAAAGCCGAGAAAGACGACGATGGTGGTGGACGCTTGATTATTGCAGGTGAAGACCCTGAAGTCTCGAAGTTCTAGGGCTGGCTGACCGTGATAAAGACACTGGAATCGGGATGACTCCAGAGGAACTCACCACGAACCTTGTAAGTTCGGAACATTTTAGAGGAACCGGAAATTTCCTGACATTGTAAATCAGGGTACTTTAGCGAAATCTGGGACTTCCGAATTTCTGGCTCGCACTGAAGCTTCAGACAGTGCGGCAACTACACCTACGGGTAACCTTATTGGCGCATTCGGTCTCGGGTTCTACAGTAGTTTCTTGGTAGCTGACCGCGTCCGCGTCGCTTCGATACCGCCCAAGACTTCTAATAATCCAGAGCCGGCGCAATATGTCTTCAGCTCCTCCGCCGATGACACTATATTCGAAATTTATCCTGATCCTCGAGGCAACACCCTGGCCCGTGGTACAGAAATCACACTGTTTATGAAGCCAGACGCCCTGGAGTATTTGGAAGCATCACAGATCTCTGCCTTAGTGTAAGGCCTTTTTTTTCTTTGGAATTCTTTGTTTGAACACTGCCATTACAGACATAAACACTCTGCGTTCACATCTTCCTTCCCGATTTATCTATTTGAAGAGTGGACGGAAGAAATCCCCATTGAGGATAAGACAAGCCATGTTGAAGACTCATCCCCGACTTCACGTGTTTCTGAAAACAGCGACGACGAGGCAATCGTAGAGGAAGTCCTCAAAGAAGACAATGAGAATGTTCCAAAAATGCAAACCGTAACAAAGGAGAAGTGGAGTCACTTGAACTCGCAGCCTCCGCTCTGGGCCAGGTTTGACCGATATCTTATGTACATTCCCAGTCTAATACTTTGAGCAGGGATCCGAAAAACATAACAGATGGTGACCATATCTGTTCTCTAGCAGTCGTGCTAAACTTTGACATCTAACTATAGCGGAATACCATTCGTTTTACACTTCTTTTTTCAGGGACTTCAGTCAACCAATGGCTTGGCATCATTTTTCTGGTGAGAGTGATGGCGTTTCATTTAAAGGGATCCTCTTTTTGCCCGATAAATTGTACGTTCAGTAAAAATGCTTAAATTGGTCGTGCCAATGACAACCTGGAATAGGAGCGATGATCAGTGGCGCAAGTCTTCTGAACATAAATCTACGGGCATTAAGTTGATGGTAAAACGCGTTTTTATCACCTCCGATCTTGGTGAATCCGCTTTGCCTCAATGGGCAAGCTGGGTCAAAGTCGTCGTCGATGGTAAGTGGCCATCAATTGTCCTGTCACTAGTTGTTAAGATTTATCTAGCTGATGACCTCCCGCTGAACGTCTCTCGTGAAACACTTCAGTCAAACCGATTCATGAAAAATTTGAAGCGAGTCATCCTCAAGCACATAATCCAGCTTTTCACCAAGATATCCGAAGGTCATAACACAGATCTAATTCAAAAGGTTCGGGAAACGTACGGTTCTGCTCTTAAACTCGGAGCCATTGAAGATACCAAGAACCGAGAGAAACTGGCGGCATTAACTTCATTTGCTACTAACCATGGAAATGGGACGACCTTTGACCATGTACGTGACTTGCGTAATGCTTCGTTTCGGTTTCTTAGTAAATTCTCTAGTATCTCGAGCGAAAGAGAAAGGGCCAGAAACAGGTACAGGAGCGAAAGAGATATCAAATGACTTGCCAACCGTTGCCTACAGATCTTCTACCTTGCCGAAATCGGCAGAAAGCCAGAGGACCTTGTTGAGAGTGTCTTTATCGAACAACTTGATGCGCGTGGTTATGAGGTCTTCCTCTTAACGGAACCAGTCGATGAGGTCTTGGTCGGACACCTGCAGACCTGGAAGTGAGTTGCACAGTGTTTCATCTGAACTTACCTCACTGCCCTCCAGGGGTACGCCATTCCAAGATGCTGCAAAGGCAGGACTTAAATTTGGGGATGAGGGTACTGTCTTCGCTGTTCTTCCGCAACGCTCTCTTACCGGTGCAACTTCCAAGATATGAACCCTGAAGATGACGACGCCCAGCAAAAAGGACTGGAGGCAAAATTCAAGCCACTTACTGAATGGTTGACGAAGGAGGCTGGAGACTCAGTCCGAAATGGTGATTTCATTCGTTGTTGATGATATCGAAAGAATCTGACTTTTGAAAAGTGATTTTATCCAGTCGTCTGGTCAAGAGCCCTTGTGCGGTTATTGCTGATACTGGTGGATACACAGCCAACGTAGCCAAACTGATGGGTGAGTCGCTGTACATAGTTATGTCTTAACCACTTAACGATGAGAATAGCCGCATCTAATTCCAGGAACAATGGACCTCATCCGATGCATGAATACGCCATGAAAGCCAAGATTTTGGAAATTAATCCTCACTCACCCTTAATTGCAGGTCTGTTGAATCGCGTCAGCAGCCTTTCCACGGACGAAGATCAGCAAGATTTGGATGCTGAAGTAGAGTTGAAGGAGGTTGCTTCTATCTTAATTGATGGGGCTCTCATCCGATCTGGCTACGGAGTGACTGATAATAACCGGTGAAAATCATCCATCTTCTCGGCATGTCTTGCACTATCTCATTGTTTTACAGATTCTTCACGAGGATAGATAAAGTTCTGCGCAGGTCCCTTGGTGTTTCTGAGTTGGCTCAAGGCGAAGCCAAAGTAAAGCCTGCTCCTGTGAGAGGAAACAATGACATTGATACCCCGACCACTGAAAATATATTGTCTGACGAACTAAAAAGCAAGGTGAGTGTTACCTCTTCGTATTAGCAAAACAGAAAATGATCCCTTTCCGTAAGATCCAAATTGTAGACAGCTGGGATGGTCTGGTAAAAGAGCATGACGAATTGTAAATTCATCAGTATACCCAGGGCTAAGGTGGTACTAGATTATATAAGCTCTATATTACAAAAGTTGAAGTGCTGTATGTACATACTTCTTCTCTTCTACCACCGCATTGCGTAGTTTGAGGGTCAACCCCAGGTGATTGTTCTGAGATTGCCATGTCTCCACATGTTGCATTCTCCCGACTCCAGTTAGCGGCGGCTTTAATTGGTGAGTATGACTTAACAGTCCTGCCTCATTTTACAAATGATCTGTCCCAAGAATATGATAACGACACAGACGACCCTAACGTACCACAACGGTCTGCCCAGGAAAGCGTCATTTTTGCTCGTTTTCGTCAGAATCCAGCAATCCGCCCGAATCTGGGGTTGCGTAAAAGTGACTATCTTGGGGTATCCCTCCCCAGTGAAGCCTGTAGTACCGCAGGAATTGAGTCAAATCTGGCGAAAAGGCGATCGAGAAGCTCATTGCATGCTTTACGGAACCCTTTTGGAGGCGACAATCAATCAGAATTGGGATTGAACGAGGAAGACGAGGAAGAGTTAGAAGTCGACCTGGAATCTTGGGGTTTGGAAGCATTTGTATCGAAAGATGAGAGGAGATCTGCCAAGGCTAAGGGGAAGGAGCCAGCTATTAGCTCTACGCGCTCTCAACAGCCATTTGCCAACTATGAATCCTTGGCTGCCTCACCTCGACGTGGCGTGGTCACGTCGAAATCGATTAGCCTTGGGGGACGGGTGGAATTCAGGGACGCTCTCTCAATGGATCGTCGTCGGTCTTTGGCATCACCCTTAGAATTGGCTGGCATGGAGTCTGACATTCTCTTTCCTCCTCGAAGCCCGACCTCTCGGACGTCTTTCATGCAGCCAATGCCACATATACTTCTCGACAACTCACCACATAATGATGAATCTCGAACACAACTTATCGATACCACAAGCTCCAAGAATACCTTGGACGTTCCAGAACGGCGCCAGCGAAGTGCTTCAATTAGCACCTTAGAAATGCTGAGACCTACTGAAGATAACCCATTTGCTATTGAACGACCATCGCACACCTCTCGCTTTGATCCAAAAGCAACGGATCGACCACGTTCGTATTCGAATGCATCAATGGACTCTAGATTTATGCAAATGAGCGAACATATGCCCGAAAATCCTCATGCAAAAGAACGCCCTTACTCCACACTGGATCTTCTTCGTCCCAAGGTTCTGGTGATGCCGAGTCCTTTACAACCCATCGCCTATATTCCTGATCCAGAACCAACCAGCAAGGTCAGAGATGGATTTGAGTTGTCCACGGATGGTCCTCCTTTGCCTCCAGGTGCTAGATCTTCACGGAGGTTGTCGTCATTCTCTACCTTGAATCTTTCATCCAATGTTCCTTCAAATGCCTTCACCCCGAATCCTCTTCCGGATTTAAGTCTGTCGCAGAAAACGTTCCGCAATACACTGATAATCGGCGGACAACCATCCCTTATGGAGTTTGAACTTCCGAGAGCTACCCAGGATGGTGATCAAATACAACTGGACCCCCCTGTGGTGCAAGACAATTTTCCAGCAATGGGAGGGGAAGAACCATCAGGTTCCGGAAGGCCTGCTGGTAAATTATTTGGCAAAAGCCTAATAGATGATCTGGAAGCCCGCAAGGCAGAATTGCGTAGCAAACAAAGGTGAGCTTCACAAAGTGTATCATCCCTTCTGCATTCAATTCATTATCCACTAGAGTCTTCAAGGGAGATGATCGACCCTCTATGATGGCAAGAAAGCAATTGCGACCAAGTACTTTCATCGATCCGGCTGACGTGACAAACGGGTTGGGCAAGACTACAGACACCCCCTCAAACACGCTCCGTCGTGGGTCTTTGTCCACAAAGCCTCTGCTCGATTTCAACTCGGATGAAAAGCCATTGCCCAGAAACATGCGGACAGAAAAAACACTGATCAAGGAAACTCGCTCCGTCTTTGGCATTGACACCCTATGGGTGAGTGAGATGGAGAAATTGAAGGAGATTCAAGTGAGAGAAGCACTAGAAGGCGAGGAAAATCGAAAAGCAGAAGCCGAAAGTGAACGTAGGAAACACGAGAAGAAGAAAAAACACAAGAAGCGAGGCAATGACCCGAGTTCACTAAGGAATGATGAACTGCAGGAGAGGGTGGACACCTCCCCGCCAACATTACCTAATATACAACGTGCCAGCACTAGACGTCTACCACCGAAACCCTCTGATGTTGAAGAACCATCCGACAGCGACGATGAACAGAACCTTTTGCGTCCTGTAGAAGGGACAGAATCTTGGCATGTTGGCTCCTCCGATGAAGAAGTTCATGGTCCACGACGAACTACAGGTGTTGGTCCAAGATACCCTAAACGAGCGCCAGAAATCCAACATCCTGCTGTTGATGATAGTGAAGAAGATTTGCCTCTCGTTGCCACTGTTCATAGAGCAAAAGCCCGTGCCACGCTCTCCAATAATTATGCTATTTCAGACGACGAGGACAAGCCTCTGGCTCAAGTCATGCGTCATACAAAACCCAATGTGCCCTCAGTCCAGCCAAGACTAGGCCACTTCGCTTCAGATTCGAATTCGGAGGACGAACAGCCGCTGGCTCTGCGGGCGTCTAGAATACCCAGGAATCAACGCAGTGCCGAAGATGAAGATGATATACCTTTGGCGTTGCAAAGTCAACAACATCACACCCATTATCAAATGCTTGCTCAGCAACAACAGCAGTTGATGATGCAGGCGCAGATGCAAAACAGCATGTTCATGAATTTGCATCCACCAACAATGGGTGGCTTCTATGGTGCAGTCCCATTAATGAATGTAATGCCCATGCAAGCACCATTACCCATCCCATCCCCTCCTCCGGTTGTAGATGATGTTAATTTCGGACGTGTTGATCGCTGGAGAAGGGATGTCGTCGTTGATGGTGACATATGACCGTCTGCATGTGCGAAAGCACCTAATGTCGTCCGTTGAATTTTGTCTGTAGGTTCGATCTTCATTATAATTGGAAAGTTCAAGTCAGATCTTTCTTTACTCTACAGTTTCTCTGACGACTTATTTAAGCCCAAGAATCATAACTTGTTGTCCTTGTTGTCTAATATTACATTCCCTCTAATAATTAATCAATTACTTACTTACTAGTTGCACGAAATCTCGAAAATGATCTCAAATCTCAAGACTGACGCTTATTAATAACAACCAAATGGATGGTTCCAGAAAACGCACCCTCACAGAAGAGGAGCGAGAAATCGCATCAACGACTGATCGGTCTGCCCTTGCTACTGGGTAAGCCTACCAGGGGCTAAACTATAATGATAATATTGAACTTTGATTACTACAGCGCTGCACCAGAACTTGCCATTTCTCTGAGAAATGTAGCGGCACGCATCAGACATAGTAAGGCAGCCGCTCTAAAACACATTACATATTAAAGCGAATTAGCAGGCGTCTCGCAAGGGTATCGTACACCTCCAAGTAACAACTTCGTCAAAGCACAATCTACTGGAACAATCTTTCGTTCTATGAATGACACACTCCTTCAAGCGCATACAGATCTAGATTTATCGACCACCAGCACTCAGCATTTAGACTCATCAAAGAAGAGGTCTCGCTCTGTGGAAAGCGATGACTTTGACGGCGAACAAGGAGAATCGCAGATTCCTCTGGCCACGCGACCCACAAGGCCACTGAGAATTTCAAAATCCATGTTTGGTCGCGCTCCATCCTTACCTGGATTACCGACGGTTGCCGAATCGAACTCGCATCATATCATAACGGAGACCAAGGAAGTTGTAGAGGAAGAGGACTGGAGTCTGACTATGTCTTCGAAAGCTGATGAACAACAGTTCGAGGTCATGGAGCTCTGAAATGCGGTGGACAATATATTTTTTTCTTTTCCCAATACATTATCACGCTTCATACTTTTGTTGGACTTTAAATTTCTAGCCTACTTATACATGTAATGTGGCTTGGGGGATTTCCAATATAACTGTCACGGTGCTCCCTGTCACGTCAATAAGGCCACCACACTCTTACAACTTGAAAACTTGGTTAAATCCTGTGTAAATCTCAGTCTTGCAGTTGTCTTTGTTTCAGTAGATGTCCCTACCTCAGATCATCCACGACACTCGTCAAACAATTCAAGTAACCCCTGCAACTTGTCAAGACCTCTCCTTGTTTAAAGGTATGTAATAAAGCAATGCTATTTTGATTTCCTTCCACATTGACCGGTGTTCTCAGAGATTTTGAAGGAATATCGCAAACTCGATGATACTATTGTAATGAGACTTAACAGAGCAAATGCCCGCATGCGTGATCATAACAGGCATCAAACACCGAACGAGAAACAAACGCTACAAGACCAAGCTTGTGACGATGTTTGGCGAGAATTAGTAGGTAAGTCTTATCTTTACGAATATGAACCTCGATGACTCGCCGATGTAGCAAATTGGACGCGAAGAAAGCAATTAATTGGCTTTTGTGCGAACGTCATGGACCAGTCGTTGATAGAGAACCAAAACCCTGCGTTGAAAGCAAAGGTATGTGGTATATGTGTGATTGGTTCAAGTACAGTTGTCACCTCTTTTGCAGAGTAGGCATATTCATAACGAATTCACTGTCGAGGACATTGTCCGAAGACGCTCGATCGCAGGTCAGTGGACTTCTAAGTCACTTATTTTCAACTATATAACTCATAACTGGCTGCCGCTTGCAGCATTCCGTTCACGGTGTCAATACTTTATACCTCCCATGACGGATGCAGAAGCACGTAAGGTGTGGGACGCTGCCTCTGGATGATTTCGTAGTCATTCCATGTGCATATCTTCAGCAGTTGTCTCTTCAATAATAATGGTGTTGATCTCAACGCTCTCCACACTAATACGGGCAGCATCAATGCTCGCAAAATTGTTTGCATGGTCGAACAATGAAGCTTAATGAAGTCCAACACTCAATTAACATGAAGGTCCCAGTCCAGTTTTGAGTTGCTGCCCGACGCACTCATTCTCCTCAACGTCACAACAAAAGTTGACTTGTCCCTTATTTACGTGGCAAGGTATGCTTTTGTGACATAGGAAGTCGCTGACTTGGTCAATAACGCAAGCATTGACGAGAGCGAGTCAACTTTCTGCGTCAGGTGTTTGCATGGACGCGCCGGTAATGTACAGCAACTCTGTGTCAGGTGGTATTCAGCCTTCATTGCCAGAATGCTGGAAAGAGAAAATTGGTAGTCGACATCGCTCTTGGATATGCCAGGAGAATTGGGTTACAGTCGGAGGATAGTGGGGCAAGATCACGCGCAGGGTAAGATGCATGTGGTGAGTGAGGTGTTGCTGCAGGAGAGTGTAAAGTTAAGCCACCAACTGGGGATTCGGTGAGCGCAAAGAATTGTGATTTTTTGACCCACTTGACTTCCTGCCGTTGTTAGGAAGAGCTGCACTGTTCTCATTAACAAAAGGCTGGTGTGTATATTCATGATGGCGGCTGGAAAGAATGCAAGGTGAGAAGATAGTCTGCCATCGACAAGTCAATATTCAGACGAAAGCGGTAGAATGGTCACAAGCCAGAGGATTTCGTCAGGCAAATCGAGGACAAATATGAGCGCTTTAACAAAGCCATGATAAGTGGTGACATGACCTTTCCAAACCAGAAGCTGCTTTCAAGAATAGATGATTGCCACATATTGCAGGCCTCAACCCAATGCTAATTCGTAAAGAATAACTAAAGTATTCAGCACAATCAAAGGTACTACAAATGAAATGAGCCATTGTGAAATAGGGTATGATTCTGAAGACATACTTCGGAGCGTGCGCACTGCGCTAATCAAGTCAACTACCCTCGCCTTTACCCCCACCCCACCCTGTATTGCCCCATATACATTCTGGTCGTAAGAAAAACCAGAATGTGTTGCAGGAGATAAGTATGACCAGCCAACTTGCAAGGAAGTCAGTCGAGGACCGCTTTGAAAAGGTGTTTATTTACTTCGAGTGAGAAAACGCTCCTCATTCAAGATGGCGATAGCATTCAACATTAGAAGAGAAACGTAGCAAATCGTGCCAAGGAGCGTCATTGTGGGAGTTGGAAATGCGTGGACACTCGGTCACATTGTAGCTCGTCGATGTCACGGGGCTCTATCTTATTTAACTCTGTCCACCATGCAAGGTTCGTCCAATTGGCATGTAGGGATGTTGGTTGCGTTTCTTATGTCTTTGTTATAGGTGTGCGGATGATACGGGCCCAAAAATCATCGATAAGGGTTTCGAGGCGAAAGTACGTTAACACCTCCAAGCCATGATTCTTTCTGACATGGATGTATCAGTGCAAGTTTGTTTAAACCGCTCGACTGGATGCGAGAGAAGTTGTCGCCAACAACCAAGGAATCTGAAGATGAAGAAAAACTCAAAGCAGCCAGAGAACATGCAAAAAAAGAAGGAATGACAAATGTGTTTGAGGACCTTGCTGCTGTTACACCATCGAGTACACCCGAGGAACAAGAAAGCGCAACGAGGGTTAGAGAATTATCCAAAGGCCATTCGGTGCGTGTAATGGCTTCACTCAGACTATTATATGTAGTGGTCCAACTAATGCCAATGTCATAGCATAAGTATTCGACCGCCAATTTCAAAATTTCTCATCGCAAACTCAATATGCTGGCGAATCAAATAGCTGGAAAGCCCATAGATCACGCTATCTTGCAGATGCAATTCAGCGAAAAGCGTGCTAGTACCCGTATTATGAATATGCTTGCCACAGCTAGGAATCATGCCTCTCGTTACAAGAATCTAGAACAAGAAAAGCTGGTTGTCTGTGCGTACTTCCCTTCATATGTTGATGAAGAACTTCACTGATACCTTCTAGCGGAGGCCTGGGTGACTAAGGGAGAGCGTACGCCCACACGAATAGAACCTCGAGGACGAGGCCATTATGGTACACGAAGTCACCCAAACTCGAAATTGAACGTGGTCCTAAAGGAAGGGAAGACGGTCGAACAACAGAAAGCAGCAGCACGGAAACGAAAACTGGGTAAAGTTGTATCAGCCTCCTTGGTCAGGGAAAATAAACCTATCCGAAACCCCTCATTATCCTGGGCGTGGTAGACTAAGATGTAACTGGTGTTCTAAATATAGCATAGCCGTTACTTTGCAACCATGTCCATACTCAAAGGGAGGCGCATTGCCGTCGCTCTCATTTTTTCAGTTTATGCAATCTCTGCGTATGCTTCCGCTAGTGTATTCGAAAACACAGCTATCGTTCGCTCGGCGGACCTCGGCGGTTCGATAGTCCACGTCACGACCACGTACGCAGTCAGGGCGTTGGAGGGTGGCCAGACCACCTACCGCGTTGCTCTTGGGGCAGAGGACAAGGCAAAAACGAGCTGGATGGAAGGGAAAGTCAAAGGGAAGAAGGAGCAGTTGAAATTAAAGGAACACGCTTTTGATTCTGACAAGTATGAAACTTCACAAGTTGTCACGATTGGTTATTGAGATCCTTTTCAGAGGTTATCATCTCGTTGACATTGTCCTACCGAGACCGCTTGAGGTCAACAAAACGATGAATATCGTTTTGGAGACCATACAAACCCATGCGACATGGCCCTGTCCTGAGAGTGCATCTCAAAATGAGGAGCAGGCGCTAAAGTACAAAACTGATCTCTTCGTTCTTAGCCCATACCACACGGTGGTTCAGCGCACGAAGCTCAAGTGAGTTTTCTGGTTTCTGTGTTGGATATATATTCACAGAGATGCAGGACACTCATCCCTCGTATTATTTCCCATACCACACCTCAAAATGTGGATGCTTTCACAAGCAAAGACCCGGTCACTAAATCTGGTGCAACATTGACGTACGGTCCTTTTGATAATATTCCTCCGAGCACGAATCGCGAGTTTATTGACAAACATCAACAACCCGTCGTCGTTCATTATAATCATGAACAGCCAGTTGTTGAGGTGCTCAGCCTCCAACGGCTAGTGGAGATTAGCCATTGGGGTGCTAATATGAATACGGAAGATAAAATCCTACTCCACAACGCTGGGCCGAAGTGAGTACATTGAATGTATTTTGTTATCGAAAGTTATCTCACATTTCATTGTCAAGGTTGAAAGGTCATTTCTCCCGCATCGAGTATCAATCACAAAAATATTTCAACCGCATTCCGCCTCATGTTCTTCCCTCCCTCACTCTACTTCTTCCCGCCGGTATTCAAAATGCATATTACTATGATCTTATTGGAAACGTTTCGACTTCGTCGTTGAGGTTCTCTCCTTCCGTTCCTAAGGACGAGCAAGGGTCGGCTTTCAGCGTGTTGGACTTGAGACCTCGTTATCCCCTTCTCGGCGGTTGGAACTACAGTTTCACCGTAGGTTGGGATGCCCCGCTCCAGGACTCAACAAGCTATGATGTGAAGACGGGCAAATTTATTGTCGAGATACCAATTATGACACCCATCCCTGGCGCTGTCATCAATGAGGAAGAATTGAGTATTGTACTTCCTGAAGGTGCTGAGTGAGTTCATTCTTAACTTGCCTCATCGGTTCTTATTGACCCTTGGTCAGCGATGTAGAATTTTTGGCACCATTTCCCGCGGCGTCGAGTTGGACAGAAACTCATACCACGTATCTTGATACTGTGGGACGCTCCAAACTTACTTTCATGTATAAGGACCTCACCCTCAAGCATGTGGATAACATCATTGTAGGTTCCTGCCTTGTTCTATTACGATACACACTTAACGTTCTCACAGATTTCATACCGATTACCATGGAATGCTCATCTCAGAAAGCCGGTTGCTGTTGGGATTGCTTTCTTTGCTTTCTTCGTATTTGGTATGCTTGCTCGCAGAGTGAACCTTACACTCCACCACAGAAAGACTTAGTAGTAGACAAAATTAATCACAAGATTCAGTTGTGTTATAAGATTTACATAAAATCTCAAACTTGTTGCAGCACGGCGGGCATTCGAAGACGATCTAGGAGAAGTAGAACCCACTGAAAGGATTTCTGTGCATGCCTACTCTTTGTATTTCGGAATCTCTCGAAGTTATTAGCCGTTCTTGAAAGCTTTGACTACACTGGTACTATCAAGAACCTGAATTCATCGGGATCAGTTTTGAGAAAAGGAGTTGGAGCGGGTTCGGGAGGTTGAGGAGGGGCGACTGTATGCTTTGGAACAGCTTGCATATGAATTTTTTGGTAATGTCGTGGAGAGCGTCTTTGACAACCATATGTCGTTGTGGCTGGAAATCTGGAATCTCCTCGGCTTCGTTATCGACGTCCATGTCTTCTTCATCTTCATTATCAGCTTGAATGACCATATTGGCACACCCTAACTTGATTTCTGAATACAATAACAATCTCTACAAATAGCCTGGAATTTCCCCCTCATCCACAACAATGCCGCACTCGCACTCAAGAAGCTGAGGATGACGAGAATATGGATCAAGAATTATGGAAGAACCGACTTACTACCTTGTATTGGACGAAGGAAGAAAAGCCTGGTGACGAACTGGAAAAATGTTGTGACTGTGACAATTTACTTTCTTCATGCTCCACATCCTTGGTAATGCGTCGACGACAAACATTCCCTCGCGCCGATACTGTTTGATAGCCTTGTATAACTGGCAGAATGCCAAAGGCCCTATACCTCACAACTCGCGATTTGCTTCGACGCGACAAGTGCCAAGTAATGCCTCAGATCCAGAAACCTTACCTCGATTTCTTCGTCGGCAATTAGTACGGAAGGTGGACAATGCTAACAGCGTTCTTACCTCCGAGTTATCTTCCGAAAAACAGACTGCCGGCCGTCCTTCATCGAAAACCTTCCGCTCAAAACACTACGACCCTGGTGAGGCAACTCCGAAATCTCAATTGCGACTCCTCCAACCCCATGTCCTCTCCTCTAGGCTCAAAAGGCTGAGCGACAACGGCAAACTTAATGACGCTATCGTCATGTTGGAAAACACACCATTGGATGCCCAGAACACCCAAGTTTGGAATACAATGATATGGGAAACATTCAAAGCAAATCGATGTTCGCTGGCGTATCAGTTGTATATCGATGTGTGTCCTATTCTGTTCACATTCATTGCTTGTCGAAGTAACTCTGCTTGTAGATGAAACGACGAGGCTTTATCCCGACCATTCGGACCTTCCAGACAATGTTTAACGGGCTATCACGCATTGAAAATTGGTCAACTTTCACAAAGCAACTGAAACATGCCAAATCTCTCTACGAAGGCTATCAAAAACTTGTTGACTCTTTGAAGAAGTACGACGCGAATGACCCCGATTTGTCCCCGAATCCACTTGCGAATTACATCCGAATCCTCGGAAAAGCAGGAGAATATCAGGCTATATTTGACGTTTATTACGCCATGGACAAAGAGGGCCCCTTGGCACCCAATCGTCTCGTTTACACTGCGCTCTTCCAGGCTATACATGCGGCTATGAGCGATACTACCGAGGGCCGCGTCAAGGTCGCTGCTGATGCACGTCTTCTCTGGTCACAAATGATGAAGACTGCTAAAAAGAATGACGAAGTCTCTCCCGACTCTTACACCGTCGCAGCTGCTATCACAGCATTGACAGGAGGAAACAGCATGGACCACGAGCTAGCCTTTAAGATCATTGCTGAATATTACGGCCTCTTGATCGACAAGGCGACTTCCCAACCTGGTAAACTTCCTTTATCGGCAGAATCATTAATAGTCATTTTGCGCCTCTGCAACACTAGCAAGAATCACGATCTTTGCACGCAGTTGTACCATCAAGTCCGCCGCAGACCAGAAAATCTAGGAGGATCGGGCATCCTTGACAGAGGGCACATGGAGGAGGTCCTTAAAGCTGATATTTCTCTACGAGAACCTGGGCTAGGATATCACACTCTTCAAACTCTTGAATGGATGCTTCGTCAAGAAATATCGGGTTCCAATGGGCCAAAAATCCGACCTGGACAATCAACATACCTCCTCGTAATGCAAGCATGTTGGCACAGTGCCGACTGGAATAGCGCGAAACGGGCTTTTGATTTGATGACGGGCTATCACTCCCATGACTTCATGGATGGCTCCGTTGCAGAGGCTCCACGGTTGGATGAAAGAAGAAGTCATCGTCCAGGTGCAGAATTCATGTCACTAATGTTGCGCACAGCGCTTGCAACGAGGGACAGAGCGAATTTGCGACACGTCTTACGCATTGTCAGTCACATTGGTTACGATACGATTCTGGCCACTCGAGGGGATGTGGTACAGGAAAGCCCAAAGGTCTCCAAAAGGAGATTTTTCATGCATGAAAAGTTTAACTTTGCTCTTGTGGAGGCAGTTGATAGATTGTTGGAGGATAATGGCAAGCATGGTCGGCCCGATGAGAAGTTTAAACTCGAGATGCTCGCCAAGAAGGCTCGGACTAGCTAATGTCAACTTTAGATGTAGATCAATCATAACACAAGATTAGAAGAAAGTGATATAGCAATGAGTATATATAGATAAAACCCTAGTCCGTGTACACAAAATGTCCAAAGGATCACAAGAAGAGCAGACCTACGCCAATCATTAGGCCATTGACTTCGGTCGATCACCCATTTCAATGCCCCTGTTTGTCTCGTAGACCTGGGACAATCGGTGATGAGGTAGCAAATAACCAGGATTCGGAGGTGGCAAGGCATCCTGCATGTAAAGACCCGCTCCGGGGTTGGCCATGTGTTCGTTGGGCTGATAGAATTTGCTTGATGGTGGGAAGTTACCGCCATTTATCTGTGAAGGAAAAGACTGTGGATAAGGAACGGCGAGGCCGATTGGAGGTGCAAATACAGCTTCTTCAGGGGCTGTTATTGGCTCCTGTATATGGGGTATAGGTGAGGATCGGACAGCTCGGTCTGCTGGAGTCGAACTACGTTCATAGATATGGGAATGCATGGACGAACGCACGAAGCTAGCGTCAGGGACAGCTTCCCGTGAGAGTGGGTCCATGGAGGGCCGTGGGCTAATCCTTTCGTTCCTCAGACTAACCCTTTCATCTCTCAAACTAACGCCCCTTGAACTCAGCCTTTCGTCCTTCAAACTAATTTTGTCATCTCTCACGCTCACTCCGTCATCTCTTAAACTAATCCCCTCGTTTTTAAAGACGTTGGCATCTGCCACGCTCCTCCTGTCCTCCACTGAATCAGTTGCGTTATTACATGTGGTGTGTTCGGTGCTAGGGTTCGGTGAAAATGAGTCATCGGGTCCTGGTGACATAGGTTCGTATGGTTGCGAGTTGGAGAGACTTTGTGGACGACCACCGAAATTGTCCCCTTTCCCTTTCTTGTCGAAACGATGGAATGCTGGAGACGGGGGAACAAATGTGTCTTCTGTGAGCGCCATTGACACCGGCTGGTATGTATGGGCATTTATAGCACTGGGCTCCACTCCAGCGATATAGCTGTTCCTATGGTTCACAGGCATAGGACTAAGACGCCTACGAGGCGTTCGGATCATGGCGTTCTTGCGGCGTCTTCTACGACAGAAAGAGACGAGCCAAACGATGCAACAGATGATGACGACCAATGCATTGAGAGCAACGATACCGAGCATGGCTGGAATAAACTTGCCAATCAGTTCGAGAGACCCTGAGATGTCGTTGGAAATCGAAAATGACGGGGCGACAGATGCACCATCCAGTCCACTGAAGGTTATGTTCGTCTTTGGCGTGCCACCTCGAAGTCGATGGAATTCAACGGAAGCTTCATCGGCGTCGACGATAGACAATAACTTCATGTATGGATCCCCCATGGCACCCTGGCTATCAAAGTCTCCAAAATCGTACATAGAGTACACCGAACGTAAGAAGTTGTCGCCGACTATCCAATCACTAATGGAGTTCAAAGATAGAATTGGACGAAGAATGCGGGGACCTACAAATCATTTCCGATGGAGAATTGTTGGGGTACAAAAGAACCGATGCAAGTTGTGCGATCGAGTGTCGAGACCGGGTTGACGTCCAATGGGTGAATCGGAAATATCTCTCCACTATTACATGACAAGGTCTTTTAAAAATGAAAATAAAAAGATCGAAATGGATACTAACGCTATCTGAAGAGCCATGTTAATTTCAGTTCCACAGGGAATGTTCCAGTAACCGAGAGTGGGGTCAAATGAAGCGCCAGGAACGCCACTGTAGATGGCGTCACAGACCCCCTTCGGGGCGTAACTGTCCAACCATGTCAATACCATCCATCCGATACTTGGGACTTGAACTCACCTATACGACGTTCCGCTATCCATAAGCGTAACAGCTTTATTACTTGGAGCCCCAACCACCCTGCTCTTTGGGACAATGATGCTGCCGTTAGCGATGACTGCGTCGACCAAGACATTCCATCGGTACGGATTACGGATGGGCCACGTAGGAATGTGATTACTCCCTACGACTTGGGCATATTTCTTGTCCACTTCGCCTTCAAAAGTTTTTCCAGCTAGAAGAATACTGTAGGATAACATGACATACCAATAGAGAAAGTGCCCTGGACATCGTCACCCGGCTGGGTTTCTCGTTGCAAAGCAAATGCAATGAAGTTTGGGGTTGACTGATTAGCTGCAAAGAGGTTGTAGAGCAAACTTTGACCAATAGATGAATTGGTTCTATTCAAAAGCGAAGATAATCTGCTGAAGCCCAAGCCCGCAATCCCAGCGGCACCGTAAGTTAATGCTGGATTTCTGACATTGGTCGCATCGAGAAAGACTTGTGAAGGGACTTTATTACTGTAAAATATAATTAGACAGAACATTGAATTGAGGAAAATTTACTTACCCGATGAATTCGACAGGAGCGTAGGCAATATTGCCGAAAGCCCACCCAATGGCATACTTGTTGCGACTTAGTTCCTATATTGAGATGCGAAGCTTGAAATCCACTCACAGAGAGATTGTGTGAGACACCCTACAGTGCTGTCAGTGTGAGGTCAACGGGGTCATTAACTATGCTTACAGTGTTTTGAACACCAGGCAAAGGGGAACTGTCACCTCGAATGAAGATATCTGACGAGCCAGTATCCAACTGAACCGGATAAACTGTGGACAAGGACATTAGCGTAAACTCATCTTCGTCCTTGTAAAGACAGACCAGTGCTTCCAACAGTAATCTAGAGGGTGCGTAAGGGCGCCGGCAACAGAAGAGGGTAGAGCGTAACATACGTTGGCAATATAAATCAAGTCATGAACCGAACTAGAGAGTAGGTAAATTCCGAAGGTGAAATCTCGGAGGGAGCACGCACTCGAGATCAAAGGAAGTCTCTGCTGAAGTTTGGTCTACAGCAATCTGGAGATATGGGGTCGCACGGGATGCCAGGGACGGTGGTTGCTTGGTTTTCTTGACAGTGAAGTCATACGCGGACGCAACGGCGACGAGAGTCAAAAGAAAAGAAAGACATGAAGATAATATCATGACCATAAATGAGAGGCAGGGAAAGGAGCGTTGGTGTATCCCTTGAAAGAGCTGAGGGAGATGAGAACAAAATCCCCGCAGTTAGGAACTGTCTTTGTTTGGCATTTCTGATGTTTAAACATAACACTGTGATCTGGAAGTGATTGCTTGCCGCTCTGTCCCTTTTTTTGTTCTATTCCACAAGATATTTCAGGGTCCTCACCCACTTGTCATTGAAGAGCCCACCATGGAGATCACCCTACAGCCGCTTTATGCAAATCCGCACAGTCTGGGGTCATTGATAGGGTTTCGGCCCGTTCGGCTGTGGGATTAACATCCGCCACAAATAGACATCGTGTGATTCAACAGTTTCAACTCCCATGGCTCAGGCTGCCTCCAGAAACACTATCCTACGTCTTATAAATGCCTCTCAGCACACTTCGTGTCCTTGTCATGGTCACTCACGCAGCTTTGCAACCCCCGTGAACGCCATCGAGAAGGAATATGCTTTCGAAGTCTGTGATTGTCACTCTCTACACTTAGTACTTACAATATTCGTCTCAGGTTGCGGCTGCCAATCTGCGTTTTGGTGATGGTGTCACCGCAGAAGTTGGTATGGACCTCAAAAACATGAAAGCCCGTAAAGTACGTTTTTCGGGCAATTAATACTCCCCTATATGACTCTTGCCAGGTTGGGTTATTCACCGATCCTAATGTTGCCAAACTCAGACCAGCTAAATCCGTGAGGTCTCTCTGAAATATATTCAACATACCATAACTGTTCCTCTCGTCAGGCAATTATGGCTCTTGAGCAAGAAACGAATCTTCCTTTTGAAGTTTATGATCAAGTTGTCACAGAGCCTACGGAAGGAAGCTGGCGCGACGCTATTGCTTGGGCCCGCAAACACGATTTCAGTCACTTCTTGGCGTATTACCTCTTTCTTCTCTGCAGACCATTTCTCCTGACTTTATTGTGTGCAGAGTCGGTGGCGGAAGTGTTATTGACACAGCCAAAGCCGCCAATTTGTTCGTTCATTTTCCGTTTTACTTATCCTATTGACTGAATTGCTCTCCTTGAAAGGTTCACCGTTTACAAGGAAGCCGATTTAATGGACTTTATCAATGCACCCGTTGGGAAAGGATTACCGATCACCCAGACTCTGCGACCCCTTATCGCAATCCCTACAACAGCTGGAACAGGCTCAGAAACCACGGGAACGGCTATTCTGGATATCACTTCACGTTCCTTCAAGACCGGCATTGCTAACCGGGCGCTTAAACCCGTGTTAGGTATTGTGGTATGCCATACATATAGGACCCATATTATCATCATAATTGATGTATCATGGTTCAGGACACATACAATACGGAATCGTGTCCCACCGCTGTCCACATCAGCGCAGGTCTTGATGTCTTATTCCACAGCATGGAGAGTTATACTGCAATTCCTTACACTGAAAGGACACCGCGACCGGCTAACCCAATTCTTCGACCAGCGTACCAAGGGAGCAATCCCGTTGCCGATATTTTCTCCTTGTGGGCTTTGAGAACAACAGTCAAGAATTTACCACGCGTAGCAAGGGACCCAGGAGACACTGAGGCACGAAGGCAAATGCTGTATGAGCTTGTTAGTTTCCCGATTTTCTTCTCTAATGTACCATGAGTAGATTGGCTTCTTCATTCGCTGGGATTGGATTCGGTAACGCTGGCGTGCATCTTTGCCACGGGATGAGTTATCCCGTAAGCACATATTATCACTGAACACCATTTTCTATTCAAACCTAAGATAGATATCTGGTCTGAACAAGAAGGGGCCCAGGTATAAACACCCAGGCTATGTCATTGAAGACCCTATCATCCCTCACGGCGTCAGCGTCGCGCTGACAGGGCCTGCTGGTAATTATCCAATTGGGTGAATACAAATTTCGATGGTGATAACAACATTCGCAATATTCAGTTTTCCAATTCACCGCTCCGTCATCCCCAGATAGACATCGTGAAGCACTGGCTATTTTCAACGCGACAAGTATTGCGGATCCATCGATAGCAAAAATCCCTGACAGAGACATTGGGGCTCACCTTTACGAATCGATTGCAAGTTTTTTAGACGGACTTGGGATCCCCCGCGGACTAAAGGCAGTTGGGTAAGAGGATGACTTCTATATTTGTTGATTTTTATTCGAGATATCCCCTGCAGGTATAAAGCCAGCGACGTTGAGGGCCTTGTTGAAGGTACAATTCCTCAGAGAAGAGTCCTGGACTTAGCACCGGGTATCGGAGATGTGTTTGGGACCGACGGAAAGGAACACCTGACAAGGATACTGGAGAATTCACTAGAGTACTAGACATAAATTATTTGTCATTCGTTTCATGACGTTTGTCGGTTAATTTTACTCGGAAAGATACCTCATTTCTTTTCGACGGACATTTTCCTGTACGAGGTCATCAAACTTTACTTGAGTTCCTCCGAAGATATCCAACGAACTAAGCTGGGTTCAGGATTCATTCCTCATGTGTTGGAGTCGAGTTCTCACCTTCCAAAAGTTAAATCAACGAGACCTCCAGACAGGCGATCAACCAGGTCCAAATCAGCGATGTCTGAGCCAACGTCAACCTCATAAAATTATATCTGGCCTTTCAGGTACCTTTTGCTCCCCCTGCATAAGTTGTTGGTATGGTCACCCATTCTCCGAGTTCTATGGTCTGGAAA
>Ga0307517_10000879_pt1 | contig 51166 bp, 41 predicted proteins | sample 23_EM_MG_FD_194515 | JGI IMG/M metagenome (GOLD analysis project Ga0307517, IMG submission 194515) | Populus trichocarpa ectomycorrhiza microbial communities from riparian zone in the Pacific Northwest, United States - 23_EM | ecosystem: Host-associated > Plants > Roots > Unclassified | place... | reverse complement strand
TGTTTAACTGATTGGAACGATGTTTAGAGATTACTACTCCTCTCATTTTCTAGTTGCATATGCGATTAGCTGCATAATGCTTTGATAGCTGGATATCGGAACTGATCACTCTATATTCCATACTACTCTTGCTATGTAGGCATTTGGGCCGCATATTCATTTATAGTCGATCATAACGAAGAGATCGAAGACTGTCTACTGGTGGAGTGGGGACACACTCAGATTAAATAGCAGTTTGGGAGATTCTCTGAGGTGAGCTGGGCAAGTTCTCGGGTCAAACACTGTTCGCACTATGTTCTGACGAACAGAATTGTTAAGAAAGATACTTCTTAACTAGAGAAGTTGAAGTAGCATGAACATTAGTATAAATAGTAGGCCTCTCCCCCAGTGGTTGAAGAATCATCAAGCAATGGAGAAGAGACCTTAACAATATAACAAGTTAGCGAGTTATATTCTAACTCTTTGATAATTGACTATACTTTATTACTTTACCTTTATCAAACAATTACCAACGAGCCTTCCTGACTATTAATCCGTTGTCTCGAATATCCTTGGCCTAGTTAGCTCGGAATCCTACCGTGTTAACTATCCCGTAACACAATATTGTTATTCTTCTGTCACCAAGGCTCATACCCGACCTCATGCTATCAGACGTGATTGTCTGTCTGATCCTATATTACCTCTTTTTCATCCTCGAAAACCATACTAAGATTGCCATTGACGCATCTCAACCAACCGAAGAACCCTTAGACGATTGGGAACCAGAGTCTGAAGGCGGAGTTACACTACGGTGCTCCACTCCTCCTCCCCCACCAACCCTCCCATCCCGATCGTCAACCCTGGAGACCATTATCCATCAATCTCCTCCTATTGATCGCTTAGATCAAATCGCAAAAAACTACCAGGAATATATCGATTCCTTTGAACAAAACTGGTGGAATACACAATACGGGCCCATTCGTCACCCATTCCCTTCCAAAAGACAAAACACCAAAACCAATTCTTGTCAGGCTTGTTAAATCAAGATGACGGAAAACCAACCTGGTTCACCTTTTCCTTTCGAAGCCTCCTCCCGTGATGAATCACCAGATGATCCTATGGATGATGAAAGCACGACACCTCTTGCTTCATCTTTCGCCCCGTCATCTGGACCTCTCACGATTCCCTCTGGACCTAGCTCATTAGCAATGAGTCGATCCACAAGTGCACCTTTCAGGGTTGGAAAGTCTACCTCCCGTTCGAATTCCAGACAACACTCGAGAAACCCCACGAATCCTACTGAACTCCTTACACGACAAATTGCGCAAGCATTCCAGTATATCTCGTCTACAATACATCAGAGCCATGACGAATGTCAAATAGCTCTCAAAGCGCTATCGGACGATGCTAGGCTACAGTACGCCAACCTACAATTGCTACAAACCCGGTTAGCAAAGGGCGAAACAATTGTCAACAAGGAGTTAAGCCATGCTAGGCAAGCATTATTAACGCTGGAAGGGGCAACCCGAATTGAGCGAGAACGTCTAACAGCTGAAATAGCTGGAGAATTTAGACGACAAGAAGCAAAGCAAAAGGAGGATGCGGAGTTGGCAGAAGACCGAGATAAGATTCTAGAACGAGAAGTTCTCGAACTAAAAGATAAGTTCAAAAACCAGGACGTTACTTGGCAACAAATCCTCCATGATCACGAGGAACGAGCGGATCAGCTATGATACTAAAGCAACAAAAAGACAATGCTGCCGCTCAGCAACAAAAGGATCGTCAAGAAGCAAGAGATCACCTGGATAAGCAACGATTCGAATTTCAAGCCTTGATACAAACCTTATCTGCAAGAATCCATCGTGCTGAAAAACCTCCCTATACCATTCCACCAACGGATGGTGATAACGGTGACCCTGGCCCTTCTAACCGAAGCCAACAAAACCCTTGGATACCACCGGATGGTATCAACCCTGACAAAGAATCAGCTTCAACACCCCGACAAAATAAGGGAAAGGAAGTTGATCGAGGAGGAAACAACCAACCACCACCTCCACGAGGAAATACTGGGGGAGACCCCGACCCAGATGACGATGACGATGATGATAACGACAAGAATGGGGGAGATGGCAGGGGCAGGGGAGGCGGACGTCCGGAACGCAACGCTCGAAGACCATCGCTTCTAAGAGATGCTTCTCCCAGTACTAGAGCAATGCTGGAATTTATGCAGAGTCTTAGTACTTCTCAGCGACCGATGAAAAACACGGCAGAACCTCCTTATTTTTTTCAAGCAGAAGATAACCAAGACGTAAGAAACTGGTTAACGGCATGTGAAGATTACTTCGATCGCAACCCTACGCAATGGGAGAACCACTCGCATCGCATCGTATTTGCCTTAGGGAAGACCAAGGGAAATAAGGTAGCACCTTTTTCGGAGAAATACCGGAAGGTCATGGGGGGTTTAGGTGGTTACACTCAAGACCCTAGTTATTCCACGTGGGAACGATTCCGGCAAGAGATTATTAAACGGTACATCGGTATCAAAGAAGAACAACGAGCCCTAGAAGAAATGGATAAAATTATCTATAAAGGCAGAATCGATACATACCTTCTGCTCCTTGAAAATCTCAACATTAAGGCCGGCCGCACAGGAATAGCGTGGAGGGTTAAGGTTGAAAGCAAACTTCCGCAGGATATCCTTCGTCGATGATCCCACTTCAAGTTCAACGATGATGATCACTGGATAGAAACCTGGCGGGAATTTGGAAGACAGGAAGAACTTGTCGAACGTGGAAAACTATCGAAATCCATATCGACCCCGCACAACCCCGCACCAAAGCGCAAGCGAGAAGGGTCAGAAAAAGGATTCAACACAAAATTCAAGAAAAAGAAAGAGGACAAACCTCTAAAGGATAATACCTCCCGATGGAAATCTCAAGGGACAACAACTGCGAAACGAAACAGTAATAATTCCCAGGATGAGCATACCGACTGGAAGAAAGCTTATGAAGGAATTGCCGAAGAAGTGGTTGAAAAAAGAAAGAGGGAAAAGCAATGCACTCGTTGCACCCTCGACAACCACACCTGGAGAAAATGTCGAAGGCCAATTGTAGTAGCAACTACCTTCGCCTAAGGGAATAAGGGAAACCCTAAACCTTACCGGAATCCGCGCACTTCAACGCTGGCTGTTCACAACCCTCCACCGTCGCGTTCAGAGCAAGTCCCTAAGGTTAACCGAGTACATCGAGAAATGCCTACCCAAGTTTGGGAATTGTCCGATACAGAAATGACCTAAAGGAATCACGTTGCAAATAAACAAAGTATCGCCTTTTCCTAAGTCTATAAGTCCTTATTGACCTCGCTTAGTGGACAGACTAGAGCGGATGTCACCGTGCCTTAAGAATGACAAGGTCACGGGTAAGTCGCGCCTTAGATCTTGTGAAGCAAGCAGGTACCATCTATTCTTAAGGCAAGCGGAAAGCGATTACAAAACCTTTTTACACGTGTTTATTTCCTCGGCATTCTCGGCACAAAGTCTTGGCGCTCGTACAAAAAATCTCGCTGCAGAACCTGGACTATCCACCCGCTCTGCAGGAACCGACGTTTACGGAATAGGGTACCGGTGTGGTTGCCTCCCGAAGGAGGACTTTTGTGTTGCCACCTTCCTAGGAAGGCGGACTTTTTTCCCTCTGACTCGGACATTTTCCCTCAGTTCGGACATGGTTTGCTAGGTAGATTAAGGGCAGCCTTGCCGCTCCACTACCTAGCTAGCCGTAGTAACCGGTACTCAATTATTGTTGCCTCCAAGGAGACTCGAACGCTTGACCCCGTGGTAGCAAGGGCGGCCAACCCATAGCTAATCCAACTAGACCGTAGCGAACGGTTCAGAAATTGGATCTAATGTTTACGTGTTATACCCCAATCTCGCGTTACACCAAGATAACAAAAACGCGTTTATGCGACAACACTTGTTGCTAGATATCAACAAAGAAAGGTCGCTATAACAACCACGTTACACAAAAAGCTAAGTTTTCTTTTATATATGAAATTTATTTTTGCATTATTTGGCGTTGGGATTTGGCCCGTTTAGTGGGCTGTATAATTTTGGGAACCCCTCGGCAGGGGGTAAAGACCGCTCGTAGTGGGCCGCCCAGAAGTATAAAACATTTTAATCTTTTGTGACAGTTTGTCTGAGGAGACCTTAGTGGTCGAAACAACGCGGGCGTTGTCACAAACACCCGCAACTACACGATACTCAACATGTCAAAAAGAGACAAGCGACTACTACAACTACGCCCTAAGCGAACGGATCGTCGGGCAGATCCTCGTATACGAGAGCCCGAACGCTATAACTGTCCGGAAGGACATGCCCACATCTATATCCTCGGCAAACGCTATCGAATCCCTGTCCTATTGGACTCTGGATCGAATATTTTTCTCATCAACGAACAACTCGTTGAGGACTTACACATCCCTTACCACTCGAGAACTGATGCAGTTCAAATCCAAGGCTTCACCGGGGAAAGTATTTCTTCCGGCGGAACCAACTTTACGAAACCTCTTTTCCTAGAAATAGGAAGCAACAAACACCTTTCTCTGGTTTCCTGTGAAATAGCTCCCGCAGGAAAATATGGTATGATTATACCCTTCGGATGGTGGCATCAGGAACACCCTATTACCGATATCGCAAATCCAGAAAATTGGTCCTTCAACGACAATGAATGCCAATCACACTTACTTCCTGAAGATGAGGGAATCTCGGTAGAATGGGACGAAGATGTTCTAAATGACCCAAATGCGGTGGTCATTGGTCGAATAGAAAAGGTTGATGACGAAAAGGTTACGATCATTGACCGGCTACCTGAAAGGTATCACGACTACCTCGACCTATTCCGTCCCTCTACGGCTGAGAAACTGGCACCTCGCCGTACCTTCGACCACGCGATCGACCTTAAACCCGATACCCAACCACCATGGGGTCCAATATACCCTTTATCTCAGAAACAGCTAGAAGCGCTACGCAAATACCTCGATGATATGCTCAAACAAGGAAAGATTTCCCCGAGCAAATCACCAGCTGGCGCCCCAATCCTTTTCGTTCCCAAACCTGATGGTCGCCTAAGACTGGTTGTCGATTATCGTGGACTCAACAAAGTTACGATTCACAACAAGTATCCTATCCCCCTGATGACGGAATTGAGAGATCAAGTCCGTGACGCTCAAATCTTTACGAAATTAGACCTGAAGGATGGTTTCCATCTGATCAGAGTTCGTAAAGGGGATGAATGGAAAACTGCTTTTCGAACCCGGTATGGACATTATCAATACCGAGTCATGCCTTTTGGGTTAGTCAACGCACCAGCCACCTTCCAAACCATGATGAACGAGATCCTGCGAGAGTTTCTCGACCAAGGAGTTGTCGTATATATTGACGACATTCTTATTTACTCTAAAACAATTGAGGAACATATTATACTCGTCAGGAAGGTTCTGCAAAAGCTGCGCGAATACCGAATGGCGATCTCCTTGGAGAAAAGCGTGTTTCATGTTAAAAAAGTGGATTTTTTGGGTTATGTCGTGGCAACAGATGGTGTAACGATGAACGAAAAGAAGGTGGAATCTGTTAAGGCTTGGCGAGCTCCAGCCTCAGTTAAGGACGTTCAGATTTTTATCGGGTTCGCGAACTTCTACCGGAGATTCATTAAGAACTTCTCAGCTATCTGCGCCCCGATAACCAATCTGTTAAAAGGAGACCCCAAGAAATTTTTTTGGGGAAAAGAACAACAAGAGGCATTTGACGACCTCAAACGACGCTTTATATCAGCACCAATCCTATGTCATTTCTATCCAGAACTTGACACGGTCGTGGAAACAGATGCCAGCGATTATGCACTAGGATGTATCTTGTCGCAGTTTCATGGAAAAAGGCTACATCCTGTCGCTTTCCATTCCCGAAAGCTTAGCCCAGCTGAGCGAAACTACGACATCCATGACAAAGAATTGTTGGCTATTCTCGTTGCCTTCATGGAATGGAAACATTACTTGGAAGGAACGGAGAAACCAATAACGGTCTATACTGATCATCAGAACCTACAATATTTCCTTACAACAAAAGCCTGGACGCACAGACAGATTCGATGGGCACAGAAATTGTGTGGTTTCAATTTCAAAATCATCTACCGACCAGGCATAAAAGGAGGCAAGCCCGACGCTTTAAGCAGGCGGCCGGAGTACCGCCCTGAAGAGGGAGCTACGCATCGCGAGCAACAAATTTTGAAGCCTCAGCACTTCGGGAAATTTCAAATTGCCGTCGTGTGGGGGACAAACTCTGAACAGCTCCATCAGGAATGGCCTCAACTAGAAAAGGAAATGCGTATTCGGATTCAAAGGCTTGACGAAAAGGCCCGAATCCCTACCAAAGGATCAAAGCTTGCAGCAGGACACGACCTCTACAGCATCGAAGATATACTTATCCCAGCCAACAGCCGAGTACTAGTGAAAATCGGCTTAGCAGTCGCGGTACCAGAAGGAACCTACGGTCGCATAGCACCAAGAAGTGGCTTAGCAACCAAAGGTATCACGGTAGATGCGGGAGTTATTGATGCAGATTACAGAGGCGAAGTCAAGGTCCTACTCGTTAATCATGGAAAGTTAGATTACGAGGTTAAGATGGGCGAACGCATAGCACAGCTGGTCGTGGAAAGAATTGATGATCAGGATTGGATGGAGGTTGATGGGTTGGATGAGACTGAGAGAGCGGGAAAGGGTTTCGGGAGCACTGGGACAGGGTTGGAGTTGAAAGAAACCCAACCAACGATATGCTTCCTTCAAGCAGATGGCAACCACGAGTTCTACGATTCCTCCGATATTAACCAACACCCTATCCTACGTAAAGGACAAGTGTTATTATCAAATACCATTATCGCTAAAGCAAATCTGAAAGGATTTGAAGCTGACTTTTTGGCTAAAGTTCGCGAAATGGCAGAGGAAGACCTAGGTTGGATGCAACGAAAGAAAGAATTGGAATCCTTGAAGGAAAAGGGAAAGGAATTGCCTAAGCAATGGTCGATATCCGATGACCTTCTCTACTACAAAGACCGGTTGTTTATCCCCGCAAACGAAGACCTTCAAACACTTATCGCTAAGGGATGTCACGACTCCCAAGTGGCAGGTCACTTCGGACAAGAAAAAACTCTAGAAATCATTACACGAGATTTCTACTGGAAAGGATTAACCGACTGGGTAAACGATTACGTTCGTTCCTGCACCGCCTGTCAACAAGCAAAAGCTCCACGACATGCACGATTTGGGTTACTTAGTCCCCTACAAGTACCCTATGCTGCGTGGGCTTCAACTTCGGTAGACTTCATCACGCAGTTACCAAAGTCAGCAGGATATACCCAAATCATGGTTGTAGTAGACCGCTTCACAAAAATGGCCCACTTTGTCGGATTAGAAGAAAAAGCGACCGCAAGAGATGTGGCAGAATCCTTCCTTAAGGAAGTCTGGAAACTTCACGGTTTACCCTCGGAAATCATTTCAGATATGGATGCGAAGTTTGCAGGAGAATTTTGGGAATCATTGTGCAAAAAACTCGGCATAAAACGAAAAATGTCGACAGCGTACCACCCTCAATCTGACGGACAAACGGAACGAGTCAACCAAGTGCTGGGAGGCTACCTCCGTATATTTGTCAACTACGATCAGGACGACTGGTACCATCTCCTACCTTTAGCTGAGTTCGCCTATAACAACTCGGTAACAAACGCACACAATATGACCCCTTTCTTCGCAAACTACGGCTATCATCGCCAAACTGAATGGCTGAAGGAACGTGAAGCGCGAAATCCAGGAGCAAATTTTTACGCTCACTGGATGCAAACGATACATCAACAAGCGAGACAATCTCTAGAAAAAACCAGGGAAGCCATGGGACGTTATTACAATCAGAAGGCTAAGCAGCAACCTGACTTCAAACTAGGCGATATGGTTATTCTTAATCCCAAGAATCTCCGCACTAAACGCCCATCCAAAAAATTAGCCCCTAAGCTATACGGACCTTTCAAAATCCTGGAACAACGAGGAGAGCTTGCGTATAAACTCGAATTATCGGAACGTTGGAAATCCACCCGGTATTTCATGTATCGCTACTCGACCCCTATCGAACATCTATTCGACCGGCCCGAGAACAACGACCTATGGAACCCGAAGAGATCGATGGTGATCTTGAATGGGAGGTGGAAAAAATCATTAAGAGTGAAATAATCTCTTATGATCGGAGAGTCCGTGGCAGGACCAGGACCTTCGAAGAACTGCGCTACTTCGTGACGTGGAGAGGGTGCTCGGAAGATGAGAACACCTGGGAACCACCTGAGCACTTAGAACGAGCACAGGAATTGGTAGAAGATTTTCATAGAGAAAATCAAGATATGCCAAGATTGGGCTAAGTAGTATTACATGGAAAGGTTTTCCTCTCGTGGCCAAGCAAACGCGAAAGGTTTTTCACCCTACCCTGTAGAGTACTAAAAGGATTTAATGTTTATTATGTATTACTTCACATGTATTATTATAAGGGATTTGAGGACAAAACCCTTATGAGGAGGGAGCTAATATTACCCTAGCGGGAATAGCTTACCTAATAATTAAGAGAGAGGTATATGGCTTCATAGGATGACCACCTATCCGAACCCAAGCTCCCAGAGTTATGAGCTTCACAGAGGCATCTGGAAGACGACTCGGAATACTGAATGAGAGCACGTTTCAAGATATGTTTAACTGATTGGAACGATGTTTAGAGATTACTACTCCTCTCATTTTCTAGTTGCATATGCGATTAGCTGCATAATGCTTTGATAGCTGGATATCGGAACTGATCACTCTATATTCCATACTACTCTTGCTATGTAGGCATTTGGGCCGCATATTCATTTATAGTCTATCATAACGAAGAGATTGAAGACTGTCTACTGGTGGAGTGGGGACACCCTCTGATTACATAGCAGTTCGGGAGATTCTCTGAGTTGAGCTGGGCAAGTTCTCATGCTCAAACAGTGTTCGCACTATGTTCTGACGAAATGAATTGTTAAGAAAGATACTTCTTAACTAGAGAAGTTGAAGTAGCATGAACATTAGTATAAATAGTAGGCCTCTCCCCCGGTGGTTGAAGATTCATCAAGCAACGGAGAAGAGACTTTAACAATATAACAAGTTAGCGAGTTATATTCTAACTCTTTGATATTTGACTATACTTTATTACTTTACCTTTATCAAACCATTACCAACGAGCCTTCCTGACTATTAATCCGTTGTCTCGAATATCCTTGGCCTAGTTAGCTCGGAATCCTACTGTGTTAACTACCCCGTAACAGCTGTCCAACCACTGGTTCCATGGTAATCCATTCTTTTGTACTTGAGTTCCCTGGGTAAGTCGCTTTAAAATGTTGCCTGCCGAGTGCTACAGGCATGCGGACGCTGCGAGACCTACACCATTCGATCCCCCTCGGCGAGCGGACTCCTGTGAGACCCTTCCCGACTCTGGCGGACATCTGCCCGCTGAGGTATCTGCCTTTTTCACCCTGCTAAGCTCTATGGCTATGTGGACGCTTTGCGAGCTATATCATTCAATTCCCCTCGCCGAGCGGAATCCAACTCACTCTGTCCCGACACTGTCCGACCCGTGGTTTAAGGGTTATCCATACTTTTGTACTTTAGTTCTCAGGGCAAGTACTTTCAAATTGTTACCTACCGAGTACTACTGTTTTCTAGACTAGCTTTCATAAATATATTAAATATATTCCTGTTTTAGTACCTATATGACTCAAATAAGTAAACATGAGTAATAATAGTAGTAGATGGATCTTTCCGGACAATTTGGATATTCTCCACATCAGCAAAAAAAATCAATTTTGCATCCACACGCATCTGAACGCACCCTGTAGTGGAGTTTGCATCTGGTCAGCATCCTGTACATCCCATGAATCTAGTTTTAAACTTCAGAAGCCAAAATGGACATGTAAATGTTGTCCGTTAGGGGTGAAAATTCAGGTTTGTCTACGTAATTGTTAGATTAATCTTAAAATGAAACGGGTTTTTTGATTACATAACTTCAAAAAAATTGTCCCACAGAACGCAGCCAGAAGATGCAGGGTGCGCTGAAATGCAAATAACGCAAACTGATTTTTTTTGCCGATGCACAGTTGTCCCTAAGGTATTCAAAGTCCTCGAAGGTAGAGCTGTTAACTTAGGAGGTATCCAACGATAGCCAGTTCTACCTGAGTACGTTTACTATTCTACTATCCTATCGGGTTGCGTCCGGAGATCCATTCTGCGTCTAGAGATCCATTCTGCGTCGGGTACCTTCTGGGTCCTTGGTTACGTCTGGTGCGTCCGGGCGACATAGACCCCTGTCCCCAAGCACCCAATAACAGACCGCATGTCCAGCACGCAATTTTACGTTTTATGCGCCTCGACCGCCGGAGGCACCGGGAGCACAGTGCGTGTCCACGTGTAACCTTTCTTTTTTGCTGATGTGTCCCGGATGGTGAAAGTCCAGGGCAGACCATCCGGCACAGCGAAACATCCGTGAGAGTGAAATTGTAGATGAAAAAAGTGTTTACAACAACTGAAAAACGAGTGATAACTGAGTAGGAAGGACGGCCTACTATTCTAGAAGAGGTTTAGAAGAGGGGTACAGTATTCCCCTAGCGCGAATAGCTTGCATACTTATGCGCGAGGTATATGCCACAATAGGGGAGAGCATATATCCGAACCCAAGCTTCCTAAGTAGGGACTTCCAGTTGGCATCTGGGCGACTTATCAGGAACCACAAAGAGTTCACGTTTCACAATATGGCTAAATGATTGGAACAATGAATAGAGAACCAGTTCTCTACTCTTACTAATGCATACGCATTATGCATTGATCGATGAATATCGGACTTGATCACTCCATATTCATGATACTATTGGTATGTAGGCATTTAGGCTGCATATTCTATTATAGTCTATGAGGACAAAGAGATCGAAGACTCACTACTCGTGGAGTGGGACACCCTCACAAGAAATAGCAGTCGGGAGATTCTCAGAGTCAAGCTGGGCAAGATTCAGGGTCAAACAGTCTTCGCACTTTGTTCTGACGAACTGAATCCTTGGAAAGATACTTCTTTACTAGAGAAGTCCAAGTAGCGTGAACATTAGTATAAATAGTAGGGCTCTCCCGGATGGTTGAGAATGGCATCAAGCAAGGGAGAAGAGACCTTAACAATCTTATATGTTATTACGATATTCTTCTATTACTTTATCGAACAGTTCTTCTTGAGCCTTCCTGACCTATATTCCGTTGTCTCCAATATCCTTGGCATAGTTAGCCCGGAATCCTACCGCGTCAGCTACCCCGTAACACTATATTGTTATTCTTCAGTCACCAAGACTCCTATGTTGGCAGACATCCTCGTCTGCTTTATGGTCTATTATCTTTTTTTCATCCTTGAAGATACACCACAGGCCGCCATTGTCGCACCTGAACCCACGATCACTCAAGATTCAGGTTCTTTCGACGATTGGGAATCTCAATCAGAAGCAGGCATAACGTTACCTTGTTCCTCTCCTTTACCACCTCTTGGCCTGTCTCGCCCTTCTACTCCAGAGAGTATTATTCTTTCAACGCAAACCATCAAACGAGTGGATCAAAACCAAAAAGTTCTGCAGAACCTTATTGACGCGGAAGAACAAAATTGTTGGGTAACACCACAAGGGTTCTTTCATTTCCCTTTCCCTACTATAGCGAAGGGTCGAAAATGGACTCGACGATACTGGAGAGTTCGAAATCCCCTTCCTAATTAAAGGATTACTAACCTTAACCTCTACCATGGCCCTTGTGAGCCCCAATTCTCCTCACCCAGAACTCATCCCTGATCCCGATCAACTGAAGGAAGCTGATGATACTTCCACCCCTCATGCTTCCTCATTCGACCTGTCCTCCCGTGCAATGACCACTACCTCAAATCCAGGATCGGTCATCCACTCCCCTATGAGTCGCTCCCATAGTGCACAATTTCGTGTCGAAAAGAATAAGTCACGATCAAACTCCCGTCAACGCGCAAGAAACACTATCAACCAAATGGAACTTCTTAAGCAACAAATCGGACTAGCATTCCAACACATTTCAGCATCAATCAATCAAAGTCAAGACGAGAACTTGATAGCTTTGGATGCTTTATCGGAAGATGCTAGGGCCCAACACAATAACCTGCGGTTATTACAAACAAGGTTAGCAACAGGCGAATTAATTGTTGACAAGGAACTCCAGGATGCTAGAAAAGCACTAGCAACTCTCGAAGGAGCAACAAATGACGAACAGGAACGGCTAAAAATAGCTATTGCACAAGAATTTAGCCGCCAAGAAGCTCAGCAAACGGAAAATGCGAAATCATCGGAGGTCCGAGATAAAATATTGGAAGCCGGAGTAATATCCTTAAAAGCTCAATTTGCTGAACAACTTAAAAAACAGGACATCGAATGGCAAAGAGTCCTGAGACACCAGGAAGACCGTGCTGCTGAAATCTTAAATCAACAAAAGGCCACTGCAGCTGAACAGCATCAAAAACACCGTCAAGCAGCAAAGGAGCTTCTGGATAGACTAAATCTGAAATTCCAAAAGGCAATACAAGCTTTGACGGACAGAATAGATCATCACGAAAAGCCCAGCTTTACCATCCCACCTACGGAGGCAGGTGATGGTGATCCAGGACCCTCAAACCAGGGTCAATTTGATCCTTGGATTCCTCCGGATAATCCTAACCCTGATAAACAATCAGCTTCAATTCCCAGGCAAGAAAAAGGAAAGGGAGTTGACGGTAGAGGACACTTTCAACCGCCGCCACCACCGCCAAGTAATATTGGGGGTGATCCAGACCCAGATCCTAGTGACCATGACGACGATGACGATAAAGGAGGAGACGATGGCAGGGGCAGAAGAGGCGGACGTCCAGAACGCAACGCTCACAGACCATCAGTTCCTAGAGATACATCTCCCCGTACGAGACGCATATTAGAATTTTTGCAACAACTGAGTACACCAAATCGATGAATAAAAAATGCGGCTGAACCCCCTTACTTCTTTCAAGGTGATGATAACAAGAATGTTAGAAACTGGCTAACCGCATGTGAAGATTATTTTGATCGAAACCCTTACCAATAGGTGAACCACTCTCATCACATTGTTTTCACTCTTGGTAAAACCAAGGGAAACAAGGTAGCCCCTTTCGCGGAAAAATATCGAAAGGTCATGGAAGGCATAGGAGGTTTCACTAGTGATCCCGATTATGCAACTTGGGAGAGATTCCGACAAGAAATTATCAAAAGATATACCGGTATCGCGGAAGAGCCACGAGCCCTAGACGAAATGGACAGAATCAGCTATAAGGGCAAAATCGATACATACCTTCTCCTCCTCGAAAATCTCCACGTCAAAGCAGGACTCTCAGGAATAGCGTGCAGGGTCGGTGTCGAAAGCAAACTCCTACAAGAAATATTACGTCGCCTATCCCATTTTTCATTTGCCACCGATGAAGAATGTATGGAAATTTTAAGAAAAGTGGGTAGGCAAGAGGCGGAACTCCTGAAAAGGGGAAAATTAACAAAATCTTGAAAGAACCCCGCACGCACCCCCTCGTAAGCGAAAATGAGAAGAATCCCACAGAGGTTTCAACACCAAATACGAAAAGAAGAGGTCAGACAACAAAACTGGAAAGGGATCGTCTCGATGGAAAGCTCCTCGAAATAACACCGCAAAAAATAAAAATAATACTGCTGCGAAGGACGAGCATACGAATTGGAAAAAGGCACACGATGGAATCAAGGACGATGTGGTTGAAAAACGAAAAAAGGAGAAACGCTGCACTCGTGGTAGTATGGACAACCACACGTGGAGAAAATGCTGTAAGCCAATCTTGGTCGCAGCAACCTTCCCATACAAAAATAGGGGAAACCCTAAACAACCATTTAAACCAAGAACTAGCACACTCGCAGTGCACCAACCTCCTCCAGGACGACAAGAACCACCTGCAAAGGTTAGCTTAATACGACGAGAAAAGGCATCGCAAATCTTGGAATTATGCGATACAGAAATGTCATAGGTGTACGCGTCGCAAAATATATAAGTATTTTCTTTCTTCAGTCTATAAGTCCTTATTTATCTCGCTTAGCGGACAAACCAGGGCGGATGTCACCCTGTCCTAAAGAAGGACAGAGACACGAGCAAGTCGCGTCTTAGATTCGAGAAGCAAGCAGATACCAATTATTCTTAAGGCAAGCAGGAAGGGATTACAAATATTTTTTCACACACGTTACACCTTGGCACGTTTCGGAAATTCTTGACACAGTCTTGGCACTTGTACAAAAATTCTCGCTGCAGAATGCAGAGATACCACACCTGCAGGAACGGTCAAACATGGAGTAAGCGGACCGTGGATGGGTACCTTCCTAAGAAGGAACCCGGGGTTTTTTGCCTTCCGAGAAAGGACTTTTGAGTTGCCCCCCGAAGGAGGACTTTTTCTTTCCCCCGAAGGGGTCAGGTATTCTTAATTTGGAACGGTTTTCCCATTTTATTGACTTGGGTGTCTTGGGAGAAGGATCAGGGGTCGTGAAACCCCCTGGGCTTTCCCGGGCCCAAGGTGCCACCAGTACAAATTACATTTGTTCTTGCCAGAGACTGGACTCGAACGCCTGACCCTACGGGTGAAGATAGGTGCGCCTGCCCTATCTCACGAACCAGACCATGGCGAACGGTTCAGAAATCCAATCATATGATCACGTATTATACCCCAACCTCGCGTCACCCCAAAACACCTAAAACGCATTTATGCAATAACAACCCAACCTATGCAACAACAAAAAGAGTCGCTAAGACAACCACGTTACACGAAAGATAAGTTTTGTTTACTTTTATCGTTTGTTTATTTTTGTGTGTTGTTTGCATTGTTTGGCATTGGGACTTGGCTCGTTTAGTGAGTTTTATATCTTCAGCAACCTCTCGGCAGGGGGTGAGGACCGCTTGTAGTGGGTTGCCCGGAAGTATAAAAGGTTTTAATCATTTGTTCTAGAAAGTTTGTCTTAGGAGACCTATGTGGTCGAAACAACGCGGGCGTTGTAACAAACACTCAACTATACAACACCCACGATACCTTCTAAGCGAGGTAAACAACAATCTTACGGTCGCGTTAAGTGAACCGATATTATTATCAACAAACCACACCGCTATGATTGTCCTGAAGGACATGCACACATTTACATCCTTGGCAAAAGCTATCGAATCCCAGTCTTGTTAGACTCTAGATCAAATATTTTTCTTATCAACGAACAACTCGTTAAAGACCTTGACATCCCTTACCACTCTCGGGCTGATTCAGTCCAAATCCAAGGTTTCACTGGAAAAGCAATCTCTTCTGGTGGATCATACTTTACGAAACCTCTCTACCTAGAAATAGGGACAAACAAACACTTGTCGCTCGTTTCCTGCGAAATAGCTCCGGCAGGAAGGTATGGAATGATTATACCGTTTAGGTGGTGGCATCAAGAACACCCGATAAAAAATATTGCCAACCCAGATGCGTGGTGCTTTGATGATACTGACTACCAACCCCATCTGCTTCCCGAAGATGAAGGAATCTCGGTAGAATGGGATGAAGATGTTCTAAACGATCCCAACACAGTAGTTATAAGCAGGATTGAAAGGATTGATGAAGAAAAGGTTACAATCATCGATCACCTGCCAGATCAGTACCACGATTACCTGGACCTATTCAGACCTTCTACGGCAGAAAAGGTTGATCCCCGCCGTACTTTTGATCATGCCATCGATCGCAAACCAGATACCCAACCACCTTGGGGCCCGATATATCCGTTATCACAGAAACAGCTCGAAGCCCTTCGGAAATACCTTGACGATATGCTCAAACAAGGAAAGATTTCCCTTAGCAAGTCTCCTGCGCGGGCACCAATCCTTTTTGTACCAAAACCTGACAGCCGCTTACGACTAGTTGTCGACTACCGGAGCTTGAACAATGTTACAGTAAACAATAAATACCCCATCCACTTAATGACAGAATTAAGGGATCAGGTCCGAGATGCTCAGATCTTTACTAAGCTGGACCTGAAGGACGGTTTTCACTTAATAAGAATACGGAGAGGGAATGAGTAGAACACAGCTTTTCGAACCCGTTATGGCCAGTACCAATACCGGATTATGCCATTTGGATTGGTTAATGCACCTGCTGCCTTTCAAACTATGATGAACGAGATATTGCGAGAATTCCTAGATCGGGAAGTCGTGGTATACATCGATGATATCCTAATCTACTCTGGGATAGTGGAAGAACACATATTACTCGTTCGAAAGGTCTTGCAACGACTACGGGAATACCGGATGTCCAGCTCCCTGGAGAAGAGCGTGTTTCATGTAAAAAGGGTGGGTTTTTTGGGATATGTGGTTGCAACCGACAGTGTAACTATGAACGAGAAAAAGGTCAAATCAATTAAGTCGTGGAAAGCCCCTGCCTCGGTTAAAGACATTCAAATCTTTATTGAGTTCGCCAATTTTTACCGCTATTCTATAAAAAACTTTTCGGCAATCTGCACACCAATTACGAACCTACTAAAAGGGCACCGCAAGAAATTTTCCTGGGGAAAAGATCAACAAGAAGCCTTCGAGGACCTGAAACGTCGATTCATCTCGGCTCCAATCCTATGTCACTTCTATCCAGATTTGAACACCGTGGTCGAAACAGATGCCAGTTACTATGCACTTGGTTGTATCCTATCACAATTTCATGGCAAAAGGCTTCATCCGGTGGCTTTCCACTCTCGCAAACTCTGACCGGCCAACCGAAATTATGACATTCACGATAAAGAGCTGTTAGCTATCGTTGTCGCTTTCATGGAATGGAGACATTACCTGAAAGAAACGGAAAAGCCAGTAACAGTCTATACTGATCATCAAAACCTCCAGTATTTCCTTACAATAAAAGTCTGGACGCATAGACAGATAAGATGGGTTCAAAAATTATATGGCTTTAACTTTAAAATACTCTATCGTTCCGGAGCTAAAGGAGGCAAGCCAGATGCTCTGAGTAGGCGGCCGGAGTACGGCCCTGAGGAGGGAGCTACGAATGGCGAACAACAAATTCTGCAACCCAAGCACTTCGGAAAATTCCAGATCACCGTTGTATGGGATTCAAATAAGGAACAGCTCCAACAGGGATTGCCCCAAATAGAAAAGGAAATAGGAATTGGGGTACAAAGACTCTCAGAAGACGCACAAATCCCGACAAAAGGGTCAAAGCTAGCGGCAGGACACGACCTCTACAGTAGCGAAGACATTAACATCCTCGCAAATAACCGAGCCCTGGTTAAGATTGGCTTAGCCATCGCAGTACTAGAAGGAACCTACGGTCGTATAGCACCTAGAAGTGGTGTGGCAACTAAGGGAATCTTGGTAGACACAGGGGTTATTGACGCTGATTATAGAGGAGAAGTCAAGGTCCTACTCGTTAACCACAATAGTATGGACAATGAAGTAAGGAAAGGTGACCGCATAGCTCAGCTAATTGTGGAACTGTTGGATGATCAAGATTGGATGGAGGTAGAAGAATTTGATATGACGGAAAGAGCGGAGAAAGGGTTTGGAAGTTGTAGGCTAGGAATGGAGTTGAAAGAAGTCCAACCAACGATATGCTTCCTTCAAGCAGATGGCCACCATCAGTTCTACGATCCTTTTAACATAAATCAACACCCTATGTCACGCAAGGGTCCAGTCCTCCTATCTAATGCAATTATTGCTAAAGCCAGCTTAAGGAAGTTTGAAGAAGATTTTCTATCATCAGTTAAAGAAGCGGCAATGGAGGATGAGCACTGGATGCGAAGAAAGGAAGAGTTGGAAACCTTAACGAGGGAAGAAAAGGAACTGCCCAAGCAATGGTCGATATCCGAAGGCCTACTCTACTACAAAGATCGACTATTTATTCCCGATAACGAAAATCTGCAAACCCTTATCGCTAAAAGTTGTCACGATTCCAAAATAGCAGGACATTTCGGACAAGAAAAAACCCTGGAAATTATCACACGAGATTTCTATTGGAAAAAGATAACCGATTGGGTAAACGACTGTGTCCGATCCTGTACCACATGCCAACAAGTGAAAGCCCCAAGACATGCTCGCTTTGGGTTACCTAGTCCCCTACAAGTGCCTTATGCTGCTTGGGCCTCTACATCGGTAGACTTCATCATGCAGCTACCAAACCCGGCAGGGTATACTTACATCATGGTTGTAGTAGACCAATTCACAAAGATGGCCCACTTTATCGGATTACAAGAAAAGGCGACCGCTAAAGAGGTGGCAGAAGCATTCCTTAAGGAAGTATGGAAACTTCACTGGCTACCATCGGAAATCATCGCGGATATAGATGCGAAGTTTGCGGGAGAATTTTAGGAATCATTGTGTAAAAGACTTGGGATTAAGAGAAAAATGTCGACAGCTTACCATCCCCAAACTGAGAGACAAACGGAAAGAGTCAATCAAGTGTTGGGAGGGTATCTTCGAAGATTTGTCAACTATGATCAGGACGACTGGTATCACCTCTTACCCCTAGCCGAGTACACCTACAACAACTCGGTTACAACCGCACATGACATGACCCCCTTCTTCGCAAACTGCGGATATCATCCACAACCCGAATGGCTAAAAGAACGAGAAGTACAAAATCCAGGAGCCAACTTTTATGCCCACTGGATGCAAACGATACATCAACAAGCGAGAAAATCACTGGAAAGGACAAGGGAAGCTATGGGACGATATTATAATCAAAAAGCTAAGCAACAACCAGACTTTAAAGTTGGTGACTTGGTTATGCTCAACGCAAAAAATATCCGAACGAAACCCCCCTCTAAGAAGTTAGCTCCAAAACTTTGCGGTCCCTTCAAAATCCTAGAACAAAGAGGAAAACTCACCTACAAGTTAGAAATATCGGATCGATGGAAAATACACGCGGTATTCCATGTGTTGCTTCTCGAGCCATACCGAACTTCTACTCGACCTGCCCGAGAACAACAACCGATGACCCCAGAAGATATAGATAGAGATCTTGAGTTGGAGGTGAAAAAAATAGTAAAGAGTGAAATAGTCTCTTATGAACAAAGAGTTCGTGGAAGTACCAGATCCTTTGAAGAACTGCGTTACTTTGTAAAATGGAAAGGGTGTTCAGAAGATGAGAATACCTGGGAACCACCGGAGCATTTAGAACATGCTAAGGAATTGGTTGAGGAATTTCATAGGGAGAATCCAGATATGCCAAATTTGGGCTAAGTAGTATTACTAGGGAAAAGGTTTTCCTGCCGTGGCCAAGTAAACGCCGAAGGTTTTTTACCCTACCTAGTAGAGTACTAAAAGGAATTTGTGTTTATCGCTATACATGCACTATAAGGAGTTTGAGGTCAAACCCCTTTGGTGGGAGCTAATATTACCCTAGCGGGAATAGCTTGCATAATTATGCGCGAGGTATATGCCACCATAGGGGAGAGCATATATCCGAACCCAAGGTTCCTGAGTAGGGACTTCCCGGAGGCATCTGGAAGACTACTCAGGAACCACAAAAGAGTTCACGTTTCAAGATATGGGTAACTGATTGGAACGATGAATAGAGAACCAGTTCTCTACTCTTACTAATGCATACGCATTATGCATTGATAGATGAATATCGGACTTGATCACTCTATATTTATGATACTATTGGTATGTAGCCATTTAGACTGCATATTCCATTATAGTCTATCAGGACGAAGAGATCGAAGACTCACTACTGGTGGAGTGGGGACACCCTCAGAAGAAATAGCAGTCGGGAGATTCTCAGAGTCAAGCTGGGCAAGATTCAGGGTCAAACAGTCTTCGCACTTTGTTCTGACGAACTGAATCCTTAGAAAGATACTTCTTTACTAGAGAAGTCCAAGTAGCGTGAACATTAGTATAAATAGTAGGGCTCTCCCGGATGGTTGAGAATGGCATCAAGCAACGGAGAAGAGACCTTAACCATATTAGAAGTTATTACGATATTCTTCTATTACTTTATCGAACAATTCTTCTTGAGCCTTCCTGACCTATATTCTGTTGTCTCGAATATCCTCGGCCTAGTTAGCCTGGAATCCTACCGTGTTAGCTACCCCGTAACATGACCACCGGGAATATCAATTGTGCCTTTCAGCAGCTGTGATATCGGTAGTCAAATTAGGCTAGTAGAAGGAAGATATCCTGGACAGCGAATATATTCTCTATGTGGGCAGGGGTTAGAAACTTGCAAATTTCCATCCGGTCCGGAAACATGCAAAATCCGGGACAGTGAGGTGTATTTCTATGTAGCCAGAATAAATCCCTAAAAACTTTCCGGGACAGTGAAGCATCCGGTAGAGCGAGGTCCGGGACAGCGAGGTGCGACTGTACGAGTACCCGGAAACAGGGATTAGATTTTTTTATGATAACCCCCTGCCATTATCTGAGCGCTCAAACAAAATTGACCCCCCTGTTTCCGGGTACTGTACTTCTTGCCTAGGACGAGTAGTATCATACTCGAGGAGAGTCCCTCCTGGGAGCATAATGAACCTGGGCGGGTGACGAACAGGGATACTTCATAGGGCAAAGTGGATTCGTCAAGGTTAGGGTTACAAAAGATAAAGAATAATTAATTCCTGTGCATCACCCCCCCAGGTTGGGCGCCCCCCCGGTTGGGACCGTAAGTCTGTCAAACTGTTTTCAGAGTTTACACCGCGATTAGCTGCCTAGAGTTCGACAGGCTTTTTTTTCCATTTCGCATGTTCGACAGACTTACTGACAACCCCCTGTCGAGAAACGTAGAAGCTTGCATACTCGCAATGCAGCCAAGGCTATTTTGCAAGGATTGTGGGTAATCGGGGGGTAAACCTGCGGCGATGGTTTATTGTGCTAGTCAAACAAGAAAACAGGGTGGTCGCAGGTTCCGATGCAACAAACTCGATGTCTCAGGCATCCCTACCCTTTCCACCTTGTATGAAAATATCTTGCCTGTTGTTTCTACGAGTTCCCGTACCGTACTTGTACTCGGGTACAAGGGTAATTGGGGCCCGGTAACACGAACACACTCGCGCAGCGTATTGCTGGAGAAAACGCAGCGAAATTGCTTGTGTCACCGGTCCCGACTTTTTGCCACCACCAAAAAAATTCACATGATATCACTCGAATTTCCTAATCCGGCTTGGTCCCCATACACATTCCGCGCCTCGTAATGGAGGTGGGCCCGACTTTTAGCTACCCCCGAGTACAATTACAGTGCCCTGTTCAATGGTTCGAGTTTTTACTGTACTCGTACTGTACTGTATTAGAGTGACGGCGCCTCGCCTGGGAACGGAGTGTGGAAGTCCGAAGTTGGAAGGCTCCTTCACTGCCAGAAGTTTGTTGTCTTTGCGAATTCCTTGCTTTTCTCGGGCGTGGTTGCCAATTGCTTAGGACTTCTAACCTCTAGTTATGCACGGGGCCCCCCACCCGATCGGCTAGGGTTGTCCACTATCCCTTGGGCGGTCTGAGACAGTAAAGTTCGCGACCAGCACGCTAGTCTTGTCTCTACTTGTAGGACTGTGATTCGCTGGGGATTGAAATGGTTGCTAGGATGCTGAGTCACTTTGGCTTTTGAACGCCAAAGTCCGAACCCGAAATAGCTAGCTACCCGACTGATCTGGACATAGGTGATATTTAGCGTGCTGGTCGCGAATTTTCCTGTCTCAGACTGCCTAATGTTTATATCAAGGATATATTACTCGGGCGCAAATTAAAGATCCGGAAAAAGTGACTCGGAATATCTGTGTTGCCACCATACATTTTGTTTGTCACTTTTTCCGGATCTTTAATTTGCGCCCGAGTAGATTGAATATTGCATACAACCAGAATCCTGAGGCTCTTGTCGGGTTTCCGCCTCCATGCAATAGCAGTTGTGTTCACAAACGTCAGAAAATTCAAGCACACCACATTTCAAGCAAAGGGTTTTTCATTCGCGCTCCCTCCAATAACATTGTGCTCAATATTTTAAATTGGCCTAAATGTCTCAGTGGTTTTCTGGATCACCTTCCAGTATCCACCGACTTGACTCCGCCCCCATTTATCCACCAATTAGGGGTGACTAATTTAGCAACCCTGCCGACCATGCATCATGCAGGCTCGGGGAAAGCAATTAATACCGCATAAGCCTGGCAAACATCGGACCAGAGCTAGAGTACTGCAAGCCTTTGGGGTTGTGGCAAGGCATGTCCCGAATCGCGTCCTCAACTCTGAACTCTGCCAGTTCGGCAGACTCAGATACTAGGGTTCGAATGGTAAGGTACCGTAAGTTATTATACAATACGTAACGTACGGTAAACTTGCTACTTGTATGTGCCGTTTGCCGACCATCATAAAATTCCATATCATCATCATGGATCTTAGTGCGATACTCATGTCATAGCCAAGAATGCCTATCCTACCGCCTTGATATAAACATAGAGGGTGGGGGACAGGACCATCTAACATCCTGTCCATCTAAGGTGAGAGAGGCCGTTTTCCGGTACTCGAGTATATTAACCCCTTAGTGTAATTTATTGTACTCGAGTAATCTACCGTAAGGTGTAACCATATTTTTCAAACACACGCCGACACCCCCTGTACACCCCCCGCATACCGCAGGCACATTGATCAGCTCGGACCCTAGGGTGACTTGGTTTGGCCAATCAGGACAGTATATTTGGTGTTGGGGGCGTAAATTTCTTGTTCCGCAGGGGGAGCTACCCTCTAGGCGCGGATTGTCCAACTTCCCTCTCGTTCTCCGGGGGACGCCTCGCTCATCATAGACTCTCACTCTACTCCTTACTAAATAACCCTCGCTCGCTGAACAATACTGCTGACCCCGCCCTTCATCTACCTGAACACCAGCTTCACACCTTCCATTCCCGCCTCACCCCGCTGGATCTCATTTCACTCCTCCTCAACCTACCTTCCGAAAAATGAATAGCGAAAATACGTCTCGAGATCTTAGCTTCGTTGCTAAGCCCTCCTATTTTCCCGGCCCCGGAGGTGGTAGGCACCTTCTTAATACCACCGGCTCCCCAACTGCCAACTCCTCTAACCACCCCTCCCTCCGCTTCAGCAGCAACAACAACGGTTTCGACGAAGACAGCAACATTTGGGGTAACTTTCCTGACAATTCTACCGTTACCGATGACCGATCTGAAGTCCTGACATGGTTGTCTCCCCTCGAGCCCCACCTACGACACAACCAGATTTCGGAACGCCGGGTGGACAGCGTGGGCGACTGGCTTCTTCGCACAGAGAAATTTCGACGCTGGTGTAGTCTTGATTTTCAGGGCGAATCGCGGCAGGGGGTTCTCTTTTGCTACGGAAATCCGGGAGTGGGTAAGACTTATATTAGGTAAGAGATGCAATATTTAAGAGAGAAGAATAAAGCAGGATCTTTTTCTAACAAGTTCAACTTCAGTTCACTAGTAATAGATCGCTTGTGCGATGTGGCCGGTGGGACCGGGGAGGGTGTTACCGTTGCCTGTTTCTATTCAGACTTTGCGGCCCAAAAGCAGCAGTCTGCGACCAATATGTTGCGTGCTCTGCTGAAGCAGGTTGTTGGTGGTTTAAAGCAAATTCCTAATGAAATAATGGATGCGTTCCGGAATCACAAACGAGTCATCGGTGGTCATAAGCTGCAAATTCCTGAGATCGTGAAGCTGTTGGGAAGGCTCTCGTGTTTGCGGCGCACGTTTTTCTGCCTTGACGCCCTCGACGAATGTGCAACAGGTGATCGAGCCAAAATCCTTCTTTCACTCAAGAACATCACCAAAGTATCCCCAACCACACGAGTGTTCCTGACGGGAAGACCACATGTCCGTAGTGATGTGGAAAGACGACTCCCTGGGGGCGTGGTAGCTGTCTCGATAAGTCCCCGAATGGGTGACATTACCCGGTACATCTACGCAAAACTTGCAGAAGACACCACCTCGGAAGAGATGGATGAGGGATTAGTTGGGGAAATTGTGCGGAGGGTTCCGGAAAAACTCTCGGAGATGTGAGTAGCATCCGCTGGATAGGGTATCATACCCAAGCTATCTACTAACAAATATATATCTAGATTTCTATTAGTCTCTCTGAATTTAGATGCAATACTACAGGAGACGACCGTTCATCGACGGCGAGAAAGGCTCCGGGTAATGACAGATGGGTTGGGCCTAGAAGATGCCTACGGCTCAACTTTGGATCGGATTAAGGCACAGGGCAGTCAGAGATCAAAACTCGGGACCGCTGCATTAATGTGGATATGTCATTCGGAGCGGCCGCTTGGGGCAGAGGAGCTATGTCAGGCCTTGGCAGTCGAAATAGGGTCCACGAATTACAGTGATGACAATGTTTCCTCTATCCAGACGGTGTTAAGCTGCTGCCAAGGATTTGCTGTGTTGGATAGGAAAGGGTCTGTTCGGTTGATCCACTATACGCTCCAGGAATATCTCACCAGTCATCGCAACCTTTTCCAGAGCCCTCACTCTACGATCGCAGAGACCTGCTTAACGTATCTGAATTCGCAACAGATAATGGCCCTTTCAGGCTTCCACCTTCAGAAGACTCAACGCCCACCCTTCTTGGAATATTCCTCTTTATACTGGGGAGCCCACATGAAAACGGAACTCACGGATTGTGGGAAAGAACTTGCACTGAGGCTCTTTAGCCACTACGGACGCCATATATCAATTAAGCCGCTCTTGGAACACACGCTTGGCCAGTATTCTCTTCGATCTATTGCGGACTATTGCAAGTTCGGAGGACTACATTATGCGTCCATGCTTGGGCTTGTTGAGATTGTGAGGGCTCTAATAGAAATTGATGGTGTCGATCCGGACTGTGTGGACGATACGGGTGCTACACCACTGATGTGGGCTGCTAGGAACGGACATGAGGTAGCCGCGAAGCTGCTCCTGAGACGGGAGGGCGTCAGCCTCGATAGGTCAGATGATCATGGCCAAACTCCAATCTCACAGGCTGCCGAGAATGGGCACGAGGAAATTGTAAGGCTGCTGCTGGGACAGGAGGAGGTCAACCCTGATAGGCCGGACAGCGGGTGGGGCAGAACACCGATCTCGTGGGCTGCCAAGAATGGACATGTCGCAGTGGTGAAGATGCTACTGGAACGAGAGGTCGACCCCGATAGGCCAGATCACCACGGCCAAACGCCAATATCGTGTGCTGCCGAGAATGGACATGGGGCAGTGGTGAGCGTGCTTCTGCAGCGAGAGGAGGTTAACCCCGATAGACCAGATAATTACGGCCAAACACCCCTCTGGTGGGCTGCCGAGGGTGGACATGAGGCTGTGGTGAAAATACTACTGGAGGCCAACCCCAATAAGCCAGATGGCCGCGGCCGAGCGCTAATTTCGTGGGCTGCTGTGCATGGACATGACGCGGTGAAGATGCTACTGGAACAGGACGAGGCCAACCTCGATAGGCCTAGCAACGGGTGGGGTGGAGTTCCCTTCTCGCGGGCTACCAAGAATGGGCATGTTGCAGTGGTGGGGTCGCTGCGGAGACGGTGAGAGGTCAACCTCAATACCCTAAGTGACCACGGCCAAACATCAATTTCGTAGGCTGCTGTGAATGGACATGAGGAAATTGTGAAGGTGCTGCTTGAACAGAAGGAAGCCAATCCCAATCCTAGCAGGCTGGATAGCTATGGCCGAACACCACACCTATCCTACGGGTTGCCCCGCACTATGTATGAGGGGGGTTGTGGGGACGCCGCCTCAACGGAGGGATGTCAATCCCAATAGGCTAGCTAGCCATGGTCAAACGCCAATCTTGTGAAGACACCGCGTGAGCGGGAGGACGTCAACCCCGATACGCTAGATAACTATAGCCGAACGCGAATTTCGTGGGCTGCTATGAATGGACATCAGGAAGCAGTAAAGCTACAGCTTGAGCGGAGCGACGTCATCCCCAATAGCCCGGAAAATCGGTGGAGTGGGATTCCTAGCTCGTGAGCTGCCTGGAGTGGACATGTCTCGGTGGCTGGGTGGTTGCTGGGACGGTAAGAGGTCGACCCATATAAGCCAACACATGAGGCCTTACCGGCCTTTCGTCTGCTATCAGGATGGATCAAGATGTTGCAAAGCTAATAGAAACCTTAAACGCAACCCCCGATTAATCCCCACGGGATATAGCACCTCGTTTCCATCTTCGAGTCCTGACCTTCGCAGACTTCTCGGTGGTAGCACGTGATCCATCTCGGCGATCCCACCCCCTCCTTTGACTCTTCAACCCTGCGAGCGCCCCATACTCTCTCGTAGATACAACCGCTCTTTCTACACTTCCCCTATTGTCTTCAGAATCTGGCGGCTATCATATCTCCCGAGTCACTTTTTCGGCCATATCCCTTGAGAGTCCATTCCCGCATCTCACACGGATGATTCTTCGGTCCCGACTGCTGTTTCGGCGGGAAGCTTAGCGTAATATTTCACAATATCTACATCTGCCATGGTTTTCGGGTTACTATAGACCTTTCTTTCGATGCATCCTACCCCCCCTGTTTCCCGCACTTTCTTTTTTCCTTCCTTCCTTCCTTCCTTTATCTCTTTTACCTCATAAATATAATTGTATATTGTTCCATAATTAGAGACTGTATTGCAATAGTATGGGAGGGGGGGCAATTGTTACAACTTAGGACCTGTTTGCCTATAAGCGGCCGTCCAGCAGCTGGATGCTGTACCGGCTGCAAAGGAGGGCTTGACAATTGGAGGTGTGCGGGCGGGTAGATGGTCTACTGCTTACCTGATGTGCCGTCCAGCGTCTGGCCGGATTTGCAAACTCACCCCTGGCTAACGTAACGCTTCAGCCGTCTAACAACGAGAATTTAGGATGACAGAAAATTGGGCAAGCGCTTTCTCACTGTCCATCGAAAAATGATGCCGGTTAAGGTTCTACCGTCTAGCTTTATCGCCCAAATTTTAGAACTAGGATGTTAGACAAAAAGGCCCTTCCCCTACCCCTGAGCAATAAATACTCACATAGCTAGGTTGAAGGTAGAAATTCCCACAAGAATTCCTGCTATTTTTTTCTTAATAAGACACTAAAGAGCCCCCCTTCAATCCCCATTTTCAGAAGCCTCGATTCAAACCCCCCTCCTTCTAAACCCCCGGGTTCGAATATCGAAGGCCTTCTTTGCAACACTGGTATTACTTACCATTCTGGCGGTTCTTTTCCCCACCTTGGTGGCCTTAGTTTGTACGGGTGCAGTACTAAATGCTAGGTCCCCTGTTTTTGTCATTCACTGTAGCTAGGTACAATTGTATACTGAAACATTCAAGATTTTTGAATAATGAACGGGAGCATACCGGTAGGAGATAACATGCATGTGTTGCAGCTTGAGTGTTTTACGCATTCTCTTGGCCATTAATAGCTAGGGAATCTGAGTGCCCCAGCGAGTTCATGGAGGGGTGTTTTTCTGGGCTCCAGCTACGGTCTTTCGGGACGGGGGGATATCTCTATAGGATTCTTGGGTATTCTAAGGCAAAGGCACTCGTTATTATTATTCCATGGTATCAAGCTTTAGTGAAAGACCTATCTCGCGGTCTTCCGATTTCAAAAATTTCGCACACGCTCCCTAATCTCAATGATGTTTCTCTCGGGTTTCGGCGTGCTCACCGCAATAGCCAAATGTTTCACCGAAAAAGAAAACAGCTGCCGTATGCGCTCAAATAGGGAGACCATGTGCCAGGGAGTCCAAAATTTCCTCCTCTGGGAAGGGCCAAAGACCTACTGAAAACTCTGCTGTCCGTTATAAATCAGGAGAAAGAAACACCTGACCTTACAAGGAGAGGCAAATTCAACCTCCCAGACCGTGGTCTGATCATTCGTGTTCTTATGGTAACTGAATGGCTTCCGGTCCTGCCGTTTGCCTCCGGGGGATACCGTCCCTGGTCTAAAATGAACGTCAAACCGTAACTTAAGCTACTCGTATGGTGCCGCGGTAGATTTGTAAAGTTCCCCTATGGGGAGTATGCTGGCATAGATCAAGAGAACTCACCGTTACTCGCTAAGATCAATAGTCCGTCTTTAAAGCGGAGTAACGAGTGGCAATATGGCAATTACTCTCTTATAGCGGCTTTGAAGACAGGAGAACTATTTTAATAACTACTGCTCATAAATCAAATATCGCTGGGAACTGTGGAGCAGTGCTCAGCGGTACGAGAAGTAAGTGCAGAAAACTAAGGAGTAGTATTATATGATAGTTAGTGGGTAGGAGCTCCCATTGGCCGGCGGCCAAACCGGTCGGCGAAAACTGTCGGCCAAAATTGCCGGTGAAAACCCCCACCTTGAGGAATATAAATACCCCCTCCCACCTTCTCGACCTTTTCTTTCCTTTCTTCTACAACTCTCTTTGCCTTTTGGCTTAGATTAAGTGTAGTATCAGTTCGTTTTGGTGTAAAAACTGAAACGGTCCCCACCGGGCCAGTTCTTTTTTATAACCATTTTTGCTTATCCCGGGTCTTGACCGCCGGCTTGCTATGTCCTGACCGTATCTCTGGCATTGCACTGTTTCCAGTTTGATGCGAAATCCTCCTTTTTCTTTTTTCCTCTTCCGGCTTCCATTGTCGCTGTGGCCGCTATGCGAAGGGATAAGGCAAAGCATTTGTTTGAAGCTGTGGATTGTGAGAGTGTTTGTTTTTATGGTGCTTCCTGCTCTGCTTGCAACCGTGATCGATTCGGGTACCTGTCGGTATTTCTGGAAGAGAAGTAATTGCATGCAGAAATTTTAGCACTGTTTTCCTGGGAAATTTTATTTGTCGTCAAGATTGGTTCTAAATGACATAAGCTCCTCGAACGAACTTGAGCCCCGCATGTTGAAATAATGTGCCGTAAAAACTCTTGCGATTCGCTATCTCTGCAGAGACCGCACCTCCGGAATTAGGAACAAAAGGTCTTAAAAGGGGTTAGTTCTTTCCTATGATGGATAAGATCACCCTTCAGGCCGTGTTGAATCTCACTAACAGTCATACGCAACCCTGCCCCGTCAAACTAAACCTATCCTAGACCAACGGAGCTAGCGAATCGCAAAGAGTTTTTACGGTGCTTGAATAGTACTCTCGCGCAAAATAAGTTAGGTGCACTCCCGGTCGAGCTCGGCAACCGATACTCTCCGCCAAAATACCTGAACGACCAACCTCAACCAATTCTACAACAGAAGTCAGGCCAATAGTGACACGAGTGAATTCATAGTAGAATAGGAGAGAGGAAAGATAGGGTAGCCAGAGTTGGAGCTTGGGAAGCATGGAGCTATTGTGAATGGTGGCAGATAAAGTTGTGTGATGAAAAGAGGATGTCTGGCCAGGGGTTTGCGTTACGCCCCTATTTGGAAGTGAACCATATGCGCGGGTGTACAAGTAAGGAGCTTAGGTGAAATACGGTGCCTAAAACAAGTTCAGTTCCAGCCATAAAGGGTTGAGCCAAAATATTTCTCTCGAATTCACATGTATTACAAAGAAGGCTCTGATCTCACCGGACTGTCCCGAGATAAGTCTTGCCAGGTCTGCCATTATTCAATGTCACGTGAGGGCCTCCAACCGTCGCCACGCCATTCCACTCGGAATTACCCCTTCTGAGATAACATGGGGAGGAGCCAACAAGCAGGGGACGCAACGAACAACCCAAACAAATCGCGGCTTACTAAGCCATTTTCATGTTCGTTGACCTCTCCCCATACCATCTACCGGTGTGGGAGTATTCGTTCGCCTCCCCCCAGTTGGATGGTGTGTTCGACCGAGCCGTATCCACCTGTGTAGGTGTGATCGCGACCTGCTAAACCGGACAAAAAGTCTGTAGAGAGTTGACCTGGCAACCTATTGCCTAATCAAATGAACAGGGGATAGACGGGAAGATCTAGAATAAATGAAAAGGGCAAGTGAACGTCGTCTATTGGGTGTTGACACCCCCGGTGGCCTCTCTCTCTAAACTAGGATACACAAAGGTGGGTTATATGCAGAGAATGTGTGCGCGCTAAGGCTAGCTAACAGGGTGTTTTGTTGGGCGAAAAAGGGTCCTCCAAGCCACTAGAGTGCCCCATCAATGCGGCCCTCAGCACACCGGTAGAGCGATTGAATGCGAAAACCGGCAGCTGGGCGTCCAATAGCCCCCGAGTTAGTAACTAACATGACAAATTAATGTATCAAGTGATCGACTTACCCAATATATCCCTCCCGGTATTCCAGAGCAGTTGAGAATTCAGCCTCAGCAAATTACGATCAACCGCTACATCGGTTTCGTGACAGCTCTAAAGAGCACTCCTCCAGATGGGTCAATGAAGGGCCCCCCAAGGTTACTATAGAGGCTAGGCCGAGCTACTGCTGGCGTAAGCTGTGTCGTGTTTCTATGCATGGCGGATGTCAACTAACTAGCAGACTCAAGGATAAGTAGCATAGGCCTCACTGGTTTTCATGGGGTAGCCTACTTCGATCCGGTGGATAATCTCTGGGTGATTCCCTGGTTACAGTATATTTGAAACACCGGGAGTCTTGGGGTTTCGCCACACTTTCTCTGAAGTGGGATTCTAGATTGGCAAAGTTTTGGGCAATCGATTTCCAGTATGTTCATGGAGGGGTGTTTAGACCCTGGGGCAGTGTTCGCAAGCGGCCAGTCCGGCCAGGCTTATCTGACCGGGCCTGGCAGGACTGCATATATCTGCTGGCTTTCGAGTGATAAGGTGTGATTATAATGAGATCCGGGAGTTTTCCGTTTAAGTATGTATTTGCCGTGAGAAGCTAACGATGCCAAATGAAATACCAAAAGTGCAACCACAATAGGCGTTGTTGGAAATCTGGTCTCTTTTAAACGGCGGCTGATCGGTGGAAGATGGATGGCGGAACGGTGAAACAGCGGCGATGAAACGAAAAGGCATAATCTTTAGATCAGTGATCCGAACCTTCCAGGCGGCCCCATAGGGGCGGCGGGACAGCTAGGAGCGGTTCTGTTTGGGCAAATTAATACTCACTATTCGATTATCAATAGTCAGATGCACTAGATAGCTACTGCAGGGGCAGACAGCAGGCAGGCGAGATGGCAGAATGGCGGGGATTGTAGGGGAGACTATAAGGGGTGTCGGAAGATTGTGGCGTATAGGGGAGGACCACGAGGGGTAGCCACAGAGGGCAGGTATTAGGGATGACGACGGGAAACAGGGCGCAAAAAGTGAAGGGGACTGCAGGGTACAGCGGGACAGCCGATGAAGTATGAGTGATGAATTATGACGCAACATATGAGCGTAAGTAAATAAATTTCGTGGAAGAAAGAGGATCAGGGTAAATAGATCATGAAGTGCACCAAGTATTAGGATAAGAGTGAGCCGATTCATTCATCTCTTACCTTCAATTTTCTCTTGGTTCAAAGACCGCTATAAACCATGCTGGCTCTCAGTGAGCTCAGGATCGAAACGTCCTAGAATCCGGTCCAGCCGTTCGATTCGAATGTGCATGATGGGGTCGCTTGTGGGTTCGGGGGTTCGGCAACCACCTCCTCATCTTGTCCTCCTCCATATTATGCCAGGAAGCCTAGCACGACAGGGGATCGAGGTATCTGGTCCGCTGGATGTGCCCGGGCCATGGGGGTGACCGTTGTCTCGAGACTAGGGACCGAGACTCGGGACAGTTCGTCGCCTCCTTCATCTCCTTCATCCTGACGCCACTCCATGACTTCACGAGCTTTTGGGTCACAAGCCATTTCGCCGACTTCTTAGAGTGAAACTTATCTTTTGTTTCCTCCCCACACTTCCGGTATCTCAAAGTCTGGGCTTGAGAGTCTTCCGTGGCTATAATATCAGACGTACCAAACCAGACCTATTTCCTCCTCGGGTTGGTAGTAATGGAAGCCTTCGCCTTCCCACTGCTGGTATAAGGCTTCTAGGTCTTTGGTGGTGAGAATGCTTTCTGGATTTTTCCAGAACGCGTAGGTTTCGTAATAGGGTTCTTGTGTTTTTAGTTCCCTTATGAAGGTTGGGAAGTCAATTTGTGGTATTGAGGTTGTCCTCAAGAGTCTTGGTTTGAAAAGGGTATTGGTTTTATGGGGAGTATGAGTGTCTATGCCAAACATTCGTCTCGGTAGCGATGAGAAGTATCCATATACGTTTAGGTGGTAGCTTCGGTGTGAGGTATTCCGACAGCTAGGACCTGAATCGATATTATATCAGAGAACTCGTTAAGAAAACATGAGCAATGTAGGCTAGATATAATAGTATACTTCGGTGTAGATGGTTGAAGTATTGGTAACGATAATATGAAAACATATTATATTGATAAGATCTGTTCTCCATGCTTGTTCTGTCTAATAGCCGCGAAGATGCTTCGATATTGATATCCCCCGTCTGAGTAATCGCCGTATACATGGTAACTCTATACTAACTAAGTATCTTGCCAGCAATTCTGCGAGCTTCACCTGAGTGCGAACACTCGTAGACCCTGAAAATTCTCTACCGTACCTTTTGCTCCCATGGCCAACTTGTCGGTTTGCGCTTTTTTTATTCCTGATGGCGTGGTGACCATGTCAGGTGTCAGCTTATCCGTTTATTCCGTTGACACAATGGTTATGAATTATCTTGCCCCCGTGCTCTCCAAGGGTAGTCTAACTCACTGGACAGAAGATGCCCAATCTTCTTTGGTTGGTTCCGTGGAGAATTCGGCATGTACCTGCATGTCGTATTCTTGTCTTGTGGCATTACATGACTTGTTCTTGGGATCACACCAATAGGTTTTCTCCCTCAGACTCCATCCTTTACAAACGTGTCCTTTGTGGATGCACCCTATCTACTTACTGGGCATAGTTACCTCCTTCATACTCTATACGTCTTCGTAGGTACGAGGGGACTAACCTTTGTGCAAAACGTCCCGTTACATTCGACCCACTCATCCCACAGTCTGTTTTCGAGTGTCTGTAACTTGATGCGCCGTCATCCGATTCACCTGCCTCCATCTGCATAAGGTGCCCGAAGGTCACCCCTCATATAGTCTGCGAAAAGGATCCGGTCGGACGGAGGGCCGCGACGTATTCCGCTTTTTAATATGTGTTCCCTTGAGAGTGGTCTTTGGTGTTGGGACGCAACTACCCAGGCGGCCAGTGATGACGCGCCGTCCCAACGCCAGGGCTGGAGGGTGGTGTTATCTTTTTCCTTCGAAGTTTGTGTGCTTCAAGGTAGGGTAACCTTGCCCTGGAAATCCTTACGGGCAGTCCGTGCGTCTAACATATTCAACTTCACATCATGTGGATATACTCTTGTATGGAAATAGGCCTTATTAAGATCTATCTTGCTGCCTAATCGTTTTCTGGCTACCTGATATAGTATGGTGTTCTGTTCTGGGATCTATGTATGATGGTCCTACCTGTTATGATTCGGGAAGAGGAGGTCTACGAAGAGGCGGATTCTGTCAGCTCTTTGGTCTACGCAAAAAATGCTAGCTCATCTGGGCACACTGGTCCTAGGCAGGATACCGGCGTTCATTTGCTTGGTAATTCTGGCCTAGTAGTGGGCATCAGTACTGGTCGCGTTTTGAAGGTGTGTGTCTTTAAAATGCTTTTCGGGTCTATGAGCCTTATCCTGTGTATTATTTTGCGTACTAGGGGCAGTTCTTCATGTACCAGTTTCAGAAATACCTTGGGGAACATGGCCACGATGTCAGGTACTTCCTGTGGGTTGGTCTTAGCTGATCTAGATTCCTTCAACCCTTTGTTACAGGAAACTCTAACTGTGTACTTGGAGGACTAAATGCTCTTGTTTTGGTAATCGATTACTGATTCTACTCTTATGATATTATTCATACTGTTGAGCATATCATAGTCTGATACTAGTGTGACCGGCAAAAGCACATTGTTCACCCTCATCTTACCTAGCTGAATGATAAGTGGAACTGAGAAGTTGGTAGTTGATCCGGATCCTCTAACTGCAATCTTCAAGGGTGACGGTGTAGTTCCTAGCTCTCTAGGGGATGTTGTATGTTGTCATGAATTTGGTGAATATCAAGGTTCCACCAAGGGTTCCTGTATCTGCGAGGACTCAAGCGGGGAGGCCATTGATATTGATAGTTGATTCGAGTGCCTGGAATGAGCTATCCTGAGGTGTGCCTACTGTAGTCCTGTATATTCTGATTGAGCCACTGCCATCTAGCACCTCTGTACTATATGTATTAGGCTTATATCTACTTTCGCTACTATTTGTGCTTTCCTCTGAGAGGCAAAGATGGTTCGTCTGAACATCCTGCTTTGGGGATTCATTTGCCATGTGTCTGCTTTGGCGACAATAGAAACAGGCTCCTTTGGCCTTGAGATCATCCATTTCAGCCATACTTGGTATGTTAGACTTGGTATTGGTCCTCTTCTTACTAAGGGCATTTGCTTTGCCCGGTGTTCCTTGGCATCAATATGATAGCGGACTAGACATGTGTATTCTCCTTCTGTGGTGTATCTGTTGTGCTGCTAGAAGGTTGGATTTTATCACTGCCTTTCTAGCCACTCGTTCTATACAGGGTAGCATCAAGGTGTTATAGTACAGCTACGATCTGGTTATTGGTCTCTTCTAATTTGACTGGGGGCTCAAGATATCGGCGTTGTCCGGAGTCCTTACCATTAAGGCATCGGTCTTAATGTAAATAGTCAGAGAAGGATATGTTCAGGAGGGATCCTTTGAGATTGCTAGCTCTGCCACTAGATTTGTTATGGATGCTAGATGTTTAACAGCTGTCTAGGGGACATTCTGCCCCTTGTAATAGGTGCCATTCGTGGTTGTAGAGGGTTGGAATAGCCATTGATGCCGTGTGTTAACAGTAGTAGGGTGACATTCTCTTTCTCTCTATCTAGGGTTTGATATGCGTTGTTGGCTTTTCCTTCTTGTAACATGTGTACATGTTCCGCTAACAGTATACAAGAGCGGGCAGGACAGGATCTCCTATGTTTAGTTGATTTATGTTTCGTTTATTTGAATTGATTTCAGCTCCGCCACTTTCTCTGAGTCAGATAGGCTATGCTATCGTACTGCGATGTTTAGTTTGCATTGTTGGAAGTTTATATTTAGGATTCTGGGTATGAAATGGTCATGTAACACTGGTGAAGGCTGAGCTTTGGTTGTTTGGTTTTTGGACATGCAGGATTAGAGGATTCCGGTATGTGCGCAGCAACTGTTAATAATCATAATTGGAGGAAGGCTATGGCTCTCCGGCTTTGTATTTAAACCAGCCTCCTGGCTATCCAGAGACAGCAGACTCCAAAAGATCTTCAGTCTAAGAATACATTTGGTTGAACGGCAATCCCTGAGTTCAATTTGTCCTTCAACTAGTAACGTACGGCACTGCCCAGCGGGGCGGCGCACGGAGGCGAGACGGCCAACAACCACTATGTCAGCTATCTTTCTTATCGAGTAGGCCACCCAAAATTAATGCCAGGGACTTGACAAGTATACAAAATGAAAGCTCTGAAAGAGGAGAGTTCAAATGTGATATCGGTAAGAGGGTGGAGCTTATTCCTGTTCTATGGAACATCCAGTAGTGCTGAAAATAGGTGAATTAAAGGATAGGTAGATGAATGCAGGATAGATACATGTCAATCAATTTATAGCTAGATAGAGATATGCATAAAGAGGGTTCTGGGATTGGTTGTTGCCCTTGGAGTCAATGGAGAAGAAAACATAAAGCATGAAGAAGTTACCAGCGGCTGAATGCGGGGTAAATTTGACTTTTTCCTAACATTGCCTGAAGAATAGATAAAGGTGCGAGTGGAACGCCAAAGAGTTACCAATCTCCAGCGATAACTTTTCAAAACCACAAGGTGCCTCAGGTAAAGAACCGCCCTCAAGATATTCGGGAAAAGAAGATCACAAATGCAGTTATCGCTTTTCGCAAAGGCAACTATCCGTCTATTACAGCAACAGCAATTGCTTTCGATATACCAAAGTCAACACTTGCTTACCGGGGGAGTGGACAACGAGTATTGCGGCAGAAGGCTCATGTTGACCAGCAGTTATTGATAGAGGCGGTGGAGAGAGCTGTTGTTCGGTGGATTAAATGACTGGATGACTGCGGCATTCCCCCACGGTTGGACATGGTAAAAGGAATGGTGAAATTGTTGGTCGGGAACAAAAAGGCAGGGTTGATTGGTATGGAAGGGGGTAGTATTGGCCTTGGAAAGAATTGTCTGAGCAGATTTTTGGACTGCCATAAGGATATAGCATCGCGCTATAGTAGCAAGGTTGAGTGACAGCGAGCCTATACGAATGATCCTAAAGTCATCAATGATTATTTTGGGAAATATAATCGAATTTGTATTCACCATTCTATAGGACCTGAGGATATCTACCACTTAGACGAGAAAGGATTTATGATGGGTATATCAGCTAAGACAAAAGTGGTAACAAAGGTCGGAAGAAGGAATCCCAGGGTGACCCATGATGGCAAAAGGGAGCTTATTACTGATTTGGAAACAATTCGAGCAGGCACCTGCCTTCCTCCATTGTTAATTTTTAAGGCAAAGGCCGGACACTCTATGGGATGGTATGAAAGTTTAGATGATCCCGATGTGCTTTACCTTATTCTCCGAAGGGGTGGACCAATGAAACACTAGGATTTCAGTTTATCACAGGTCATTTCAACCACTTTGCGCAACCTTCCGGACCGGACCGCAAACGCCTCATCATCCTTGATGGCCATTCATCGCATATTAATTAGAATCTTTGCATGTTTTGCTTAGAGAATGAGATTATTTTACTCTGCATACCAGTGCACTCCACATACCTTTTACAGCCACTAGATGTTGCAGTCTTTAGTTCTCTTCAATATTTTTATGGTTTGGCAGTGGATGATTTTTCTCATCAACAGGGTGGCGGTATCCATAAGGGTGTTTTCTGGTCACTATTGAGGAAGGCGAGTGAGAAGGTCATTACCAGCGACAACATCAAATCTGCCTTTCGCTCAACTGGACTAATCCGCTATTACCCCAAGATTGTGCTTGACCGCTTACAATTTTCAACTGCACTCTCATCAGCAAAAGAAACACATGCATCTGATGCGCCCTGACTGCGTCCTGACGCCAGTGATGTCGTCGCTGCGTCCCGTGCGTCCTGTGCGTCCTGAGTTCAGTTCCAGCGTCCGTACGCTTCCTGTGCGTCCTGAGTCCGTCCCCAACGCCCTCACGCCACTATTGCGTCCTGAGTTGCGCAGCAACACTCCCTTGCATCCGGACTTGACGTCCTCCCTGTTCTCGATATCCCAGCGTCCTGACACTTTCAATTTGCCAGCCCCTTCCGGAAGCCGTCAGGCTTATCATACTCCTACCCCTAGTCTCCTGGCGTGAACCCTGTGCCAGCCCTGCGCCCGCCAACGTCCTGTGGCGTCTCTCGAGAGTAGTTATCACTGGCACGTTTAACTCATGTATTAATTATATATTTTCTTCATACTAGTACACACTATATATACAGCTTGCCATGGCACCCGATACACGCCTTCACAAATATCCATCCTACCCCCATTTGTATAACTAATAAATCTCGTTAAACGTCCTCAAGTAGATACGGCTGTTGACGAGCCAGCGCCGGTCTCCCTCTGGAATGAGATGAGCCAGGCCGAGAATTGTCCCTATGTCAACCAATGTAAACTCTCGCGCATCTTCTCTCAGCTGAACCGTAACAAGACTGTGTATATCAGAGGGCCGGCCTGAGTTCACAGGGCTCAACATCTGAACGCCTGCCAACCGCCGCACAGTGTCTTGGCTGCAGTCCCTGATTTTAAAGAGCGCCACGAGCTTTGCAGGGAGACGACCCCTCAGCGCACCATACATCTCCTCGCTTCCGGCCTGTACCCAAACCCAATCATTCCGACTTTCTTGATTCCGAAATGGGTGAGTTCCTGTGCATCGTGCCCGATGGATGTCGTCAACATCGGTTTCCTGGAATGCCAAAACCGGGATTTCGAGTTGCGTTAGGAGTTCAACAGGAAGTAGTTGGGGTATTGCTGGTTCTTCGGGATGGCGGCGTTCAGTGGGCAGGTTGTGTCGGCTGTATCGAATCAATTCCAAACAGATCCGGTCAAGAGAGATTCCTAACACCTTGCAAAAATCAAGGACGTCGGACACGTCGTCACGACGACCTTTCAAGATCCTTCCACGAGGGGCCGGCGTAGACACCGTACTCGTTGTTTTATCTAAATAGCCCAGGACGTCGTCACCGAGATTGGCTCCGCGACATCGGAGCGAATTCAGGTTTGAAAGTCTCATTCGGATTGCATGCTGACGACCGTAGCTGTGAAGAATTTGTCGCTCGACATCGTTCTTATTCGAGGGTCTCCATCCGTCCTTGATCTGTTCCTTATGCGCGAGCTCTCCGAACTCGGTGGAATACATTGGGATATTGCCAAACTGGCGTATATGATCAGAGAAGTGACTTAGCAGATGCATCTTAACAAAGTTGAAATGGGATTCCGTATGGATCATGTCCATACGGAGCTCGTTCTCCTCATCCCGATCCTCTTCGAGGCGCCGGCGCCGCTTGGACGGTGCCACTCGCATGTTGCTCTGGGCTCGCTGATGTCGTAGCTCCTTTCGCTGCTTGTCAACCTTGGCCCGTGTTCGTTTAGAAACTCGAAACTCCAAGAAGATATCTTTCATCCTGTGAAACCGGTAGAGATATTCCTCCATATAGGCTATCGTCTCGGGGGTGTGGCTTCGGTATTGCGCCATCATATTGAAGTCGACCAGTGCCCGGACACAGTCTAGAGCATGTTTGAAAGGTATTACTTGCCGGCTGTCGGGCTGGCGCAGTCCTACGGCGAGAACCCCCAAAAGACACGGCCTAAGGTTCCTCATCTCTTTTCCTTGCCACTCCGTGACCTCGCGATAGGCCTTTTTGGGCACAAAAAACCCCGGGTATGGCGGTAGCGCCTTCTAGGTGTCGTCAAAGGCCTGGAGCCGGGCGTGTTTCTTGAGAAAGCCCGAGATCCAGTACATCAAGTGCTTGAATAACACAAGATAAACTGTATGAATCAAATCTGGCTTGTGCAGACCAGGGGCCGAAACCAGGTGAAGCCCGTGAAAGACGTTTTTCTCAAGATCAATACCAAGAGTCTCAAACATAGTGCGGGAGTCGTCACTGGCAGATTCACGCTCACAACGTTCATATCTTGCACAATCTCGGGCCCGCAGGCTGCTGGCGTCGGTTCCTAATTCTCCTGGAAGCACCTCGCATTTAGGACAAACATTTGATTTTATCCCGTGAAGCGCAACGTTTTCCATATGGTCAGCAATCCACGCGGACAATATTGGAAAGCATCTCCGCACTTTCCCGTCGGCACAGTCAATATTGACGCCCTCCAGCGCCGCGGTCTGCAAGGGCTCAAACAGGAGTTCAAAGACGCCTCGCAGTGTGTCGGCATTAATTTGCCTCTGCAAGTGGTCTGCGGAGGACATTGTAAGTTTGGGGGGAACCTGCAATAGCGCAAGAAGGAGAAGTGCAAAGGTTCCGGGTCTATTACGGCGGGTTGCTGGAAGATTTCCGAGAGTCAAATAGACCGGCCATGCCTTCTTGTCACCCGAAAGGTTCCTCAGATGCGTCTGATCCGACATCCCAATGATTGGAACACCAGTTGCGCCAGATGGAAGTGTCTCCTATAATCAGTTAGTCAGCGCTCCCAGGAAAGAGATCGAGAAACTCTACTTGAATGTCCCACCACCAGTCTGTTGTAGGCATCTCGGCATATACCCGTTGTCCTGTATAATCGTATTCACGCCGTGGCGCGTAAACAAAGTCATCTCGGTAGGCTATCTGGCGAAGGAGATATCTGACACAATCTAGGACGTTGTGATAGAAGAATGATAAAGTTCTCTTTCCGTCCTCTACCTGTCCTTCAAACCATTATGTTGTATTACGGCGGTAGTTGTCACTGGCTTCCTGATATCCTTGCACGGAAGGCAGACAGGTGGGGTGTGTTACTGGTACTACGCTTTCTGTTTTGGGCAACTCGTGTGGTAAGAAGGTAATCATGGTGGTGAACAATGATGTAATAGAGTACGTATGTCAGAAGTTATGTCAATAGCGCATTCAGTGTCTATAAGTAGAGGCAGCTTCTCCCCATTGCCGGGAAAAGAGAGAAAATAAGCAAGGAAGAACAACAGGTTATGAGCCCGGAGGCTTTCTACGAATTCAAAGACCGTTCAACCAACCCTCCAATTGCAATATAATCTCATTATTGTTCTTTTATATTTCTTGTTCTCTCTCATCCGTCGGAGATGCTCAAACAAGACCTCTCCACTTCCTCTGCCATCAATGCAGAAAGCGGTATCTGCAGCATCCAAGGCCAGACCATGTATCGCTCCAAGTATGGTGAATTCCCTAAGCTTAATCACTTGAACTACTCCCAGTGGCGCAAGCACATGGAGGTTATCCTACGTGCAGAAGATGCATTTGGGCTCACAATGGGAAATGAAAACGCTCCGCCCGATAACCAACGAGTTCAGCTCACCGAATACCGTCGTCGCATAGGCAAAGCTATAGCTCTGATATTTGGATCCTGCACTACGAGTGCCCAACAGTACCTCCAAGGACTAACAGACCCTGAAGAGATGTGGACTCTCTTGGGTGAGAAGCTAAACACTGTTGCCTCAAGGGCTGGGCGCATGTCAGCCCTCCGGCAATTTTCCCGAGCACGTCCAGTCCCCGGGAAACCGATCGCTGAGTACATATCTACCTTACTGTACTTCAGGGATATATTGTCTGGAACGGAAGAGCCTATTACAGAGTCAGCGTTCATTTCGCATGTGCTCATGACTCTGCTAGCGTCCTTCGATACCTTTAGCGATATCCTCCTAGGTCAGCATATGGTAGATGAATTGATAGTGAAAATAAAGGAAACAGAGGATACCTTGAATACATGACAAGCCGATTACCGTACTACAGACATGAGTGGCACCCTCACCAGTCCCAAGGCCTTGACTGCTGGTGCCTATACTCCTCGCGGCCATTTTAGGGGAAGAGGCAGAGGCGGAAGGCAGTCAACCCTACGCAGAGATATCAACCTTCTCTGTTGGTATTGTAATAAGAAAGGGCATAAACAGGAGAATTGCTATACCAAGAAGAAGGCTGAAGAGGCACGGGAAGAAAGGTTAGCAAGGAGAGGTAGAAAGAGTGAGGGCGGCAACACAGAGACTGCTGGGGCAGCTTATGCTTCAGTTCAAGCACTCGCAGCCAGAATTGGGCATACAACAGTAGGCATGGACTGGATTATTGACTCTGGAGCCTCGCACCACCTTTGCCGTAATCGAGGACTCTTTGTTACTTTCAAACGTCTCCTAAAACCGGTTATGGTTCACCTAGGTGACAATTCAACAGTACCAGCAATCGCAGCGGGTATGATAAACTTGACTCTACCGTCGAGAGTGATTTCGATTGAGGCATTGTTTGTTCCACGACTTCAGGGATCTCTGTTGTTGGTTAGCCAGCTATCAATAACCTACCGGATCACTTTCAAGAACTCGGTCTGCTTTCTTGAGGACTGTAGGTTGGGCCTACTCGCGGATGGGGTTTATCGGTTCGTACCGCATAAAGCAAAGACCACACTAGTCAATGCTATAACTCTCCCTGTCCAGGCTAACTCTGCCTGCCTACCATCTATCGACTTATGGCACCAAAGATTAGGGCATCTCAGTAACCAAACACTAATGATGCTGCTACCTCAGTCCGCATATAGTGGGACTACAAGTACTGGATCACTTCCCTGTGATATTTGTATAAAGGCGAAGCACCAGAGGAAGGTTGAGAGACAGGCTGCTCCGCGGGCTACTAGGCCCTTTGAATTACTTCATTCGGATCTATGCGGCCCTATATCCCCACAGTCAGCTTCTGGTGCGAGGTATTTCATCTTGTATATAGATGACTTTTCCCGCTTAACCTGGGTTTACTTTCTCCAAAGTAAAGCCGCAAGTGAGGTTGTGTCTGTATTTCAGGAGTTTATGGCTCGGGTAGAAAGGCGGTTTCCTCAGTATCCTATAGTCAGGTTTCGCTGTGATAATGGGAAAGGCGAATACGACAATGACCTGTTTCGTGGGATCTTGCGAGGATCAGGTATCTCTTTTGAACCCTCACCGCCCTACACTCAGCATAAAAACGGAGTCAGTGAGAGAATGATCCGCACAATAGTGACAAAAGCACGTGCCCTACTCTTGGACTCCTGCCTAGAAGAAGAGTTTTGGGCTGAAGCGGTGAATACTGCAGTGTATCTCCATGCACGATCCCCCTCAAGAAGTATCGGTAGTCTCACTCCATATGAGAAACTGTTTGGAGTCAAACCTGAGTTTGGACATCTACGTCGATTTGGCTGCGCTGCATATAAACTTATTCCTGAGGCTCAGCGGACAGGAAAGTTTGGAGAAAGGGCAAAGAAGTGCATTTTTCTTGGGTATGTGCATGAGACAGTGAAGATATGGCGTCTATGGGACCCAGAAAGCAAAAGAGTAATTCAGGCTTCGGATATCCGCTTCTCCGAGGCTGAGACTATGGGAGAACTGCAGTCTACTAGCACTAAGGATCAGTTGGAAGTACTAAGATCTTGCATCCCGGATGGCATACTGGTAAGAGATGCTCAGACTGCACCCATGGAAGAGGTGATCCGAGTTGTTGCCCCCAATACTTGGGGAGACAATGTCAATGCCCCTAGTCGGACCACTGTTAAGTGTGGCCGCAGTATAGAAGCTACAGATTCTAGTTCACTGCCCGAAGGAGAAGGCACAGGAGTCACTACAGATGTGAGTGACGACAGACCAGAGAACCCGCCAGCACCAGTGTTGCGCCGTTCGGGCCGACATAGTCGCTTGGCTCAAGCACATAGTGCGATGCTTGAGCCTGGGGCTAGTGATGAAGCCGAGTGCAACCCGCTTAGCTACCGGGAAGCACTTGAGCAGAGTTGCTATGCCGATTGGAAAGACGCCATGGGGGCGGAGTTCCGCTCTCTTATTGAGAACAAAACCTGGACCTATTGCTCTACGGTTCCAGTTGGCGCACATCCAATCCGATGTAAGTGGGTATATATTTTGAAGATGAACCCAGATGGAAGTCGGCGTTTTAAAGCGCGATTAGTGATAAAAGGATATGAGCAGACAGATGTTGGTGAAACCTTTGCGCCTGTGGCCAAGTTAGTAGGTTTCCGTATGATGCTTGCTCTTGGAGCTTTGAATGGGTGGGAGATTGACCACATGGATGTGGTAACTGCGTTTCACAATCCCCCTGTCAATGATGATATTTACATGTTAATGCCGGAGGGTATAGAGTGGCTTGATCCCAACCGACCTGGGAGTATGACAGTTTGCAAGCTAAACAAGGCGCTCTATGGTCTTAAGCAAGCACCACGACTCTGGTATGAGCACATAGATCAGTTCCTACTCTCTGTATGCTTTAGGAAATCAGTCAATGATCCGAATCTGTACCTCACACTGGATCGGGAGCTTGTTCTGCTGCTCTATGTCGATGATCTATTACTGATGGCCAAACATCGAGAACGCATTGATCAAGTTAAAGACCTGCTACATTCCCGTTACTGGATGAGCGATTTGGGGCCTGCGAGAAAGTTTTTAGAGTTACAGATTGAGCGGCTACCTAATGGACAGCTCAAACTCCATCAGACACAATTTATCCTAAAGGTCTTAAAGCGGTTCAACATGCAAGACTGTAATGGAGTCTATACTCCTATGGAAGCTGAGAGAAGGCTGGTTCCGGCCAAGGAGGATGATAAGCTGGTGAAGCAGCGTGAGTATCAATCCCTGGTAGGCAGTTTAATGTATATAGCTGTCGGTACCCGACCAGATCTCGCCTTTACTGTTTCAGTGTTAAGCAAGTTTAACTCAAAGCCTACGATGGATCACTTCCTGGCCACCAAGCGAGTTCTTAGATATCTCAAGGAGACGATTGGAATGGGTCTGGTCTATGGTAGTGTCGATAACTTGATAGGCTATACGGATTCTGACTTTGCCGGAGATTTGAATGACCGCAAATCAACCTCTGGATATGTCTTCACTCTGGCTGGTGCTGCTCTATCATGGAAATCGAAAAAGCAATCTTTAGTCTCACTCTCTTCGACTGAAGCTGAGTACGTTGCTTGTTCTGAAGCCATACGAGAAGGGATTTGGCTTCGGTGGCTTTATCACGAAATTACCACTAGCAAAGCGAATACAATCCTACCCTCCATACAGCTGGTCCTCTCCGACAGTCAAGGAGCCATTTGTCTTGCAAAGACACCCAGATTCAACACCCGTACTAAGCATATCGATGTGAAATATCATTTTGTTCAAGATGCCTGTGCTCAGGGGCTTATTGAACTTAACTATTTACCTACCACAGACATGCCGGCAGACATTATAACAAAACCACTACCGCGGGACACACACCAACGGTACGTCAAGGGAATGGGCTTACGAGAGGGGAATTGAAGGAAGGAAGACGTGTTGGGATCATTTCTGTACGGGACACTCTTTTTCCTCGCCCACTACTCTGACAGGTTTTTTAATGAGGTCGCCGATATCTTTGTATCTTTTCTTTTTACCTGCTTTTGGTTTGAGTTGATGGTTATCTGGAAGGGTGGGAGTGTTGTATTACGGCGGTAGTTGTCACTCGCTTCCTGATAACCTTGCACGGAAGGCAGACAGGTGTGGTGCGTCACTGGTACTACGCTTTCTGTTTTGGGCAAGTCGTGTGGTAAGAAGGTAATCATGGTGGTGAACAATGATGTAATAGAGTACGTATGTCAGAAGTCATGTCAAAAGCGCATTCAGTGTCTATAAGTAGAGGCAGCTTCTCCCCATTGCCGGGAAAAGAGAGAAAATAAGCAAGGAAGAACAACACATTGTAGATATAGACTGTACGGATCCAATTCCCGGAGGTGCTTCTCGTGCGTGTGCATAGAGCCATAGCCGACAGACTCAGAATTGCCTAGGCCACTCGCTAAGTATTCGTTGATTCGTGACTTTGGTACTTTACTCTCAAGGAGCCAAGAGGCAAGCCTGAACCCTTGCCCGCTGGGGAATGGTGCTCATGGGTCGTCGCACAAATTACTGATTTCTTGCTCGAACCCGTTCACGTCCCCAATTACTTCTCCAGCTCCCGGAAAATGCGTTTGTTGGCCGCCGGAAAAAGAGGCAGTGTTGTTAAGCACTTCAGTATCAGACTCGTACACAACATCACCACTCAATACGTCGTGCTCGCGTCCAGTAGGCTCGGGATCGGATTCATAGTCAGAATCCAAACGTTCCCCCACGACGTCGGTTTGCCTGTCAAGAACATGGCTGGCCGATGATGGATATCGTATAGTAGTGGAGGCGAGGATAATGTTCACATTGGCGTGGGTAGTTCGTAAATGTTTCTCATATGCTGCTGCTTGGGTGTATTTTTGTCGACAGAATGGACATTTGCTAGGCATCGCAGGAGTGCTTAGTGTTGATCCTAACGCGTGTGGATCGCACATAGGTTCAAGAGGCGTGCACGCTTTGAACGTTAAACTGTAAATAGAGGTCAATCCGGTTTAGCGCCCTAGATGTAGACGTCACGTGGTATCAGCTATGGTTTCTTTCATGAACGGGCTCGGCGAACTTCATGTTTCACGATGGTCATGTTTCAGAGGGGATCTTTCATTTCTAACATAAACATGAATCAATAAAGCCCTGGCTATGCTAGTGTCAGAACTACAAATTCTTGAAAAGAATCAAGAGGCATTCAAAGCGCCAAACCACTGAGAGTTGTATATATAATCAGCATTGATCCTGATCGAATGAATTCATACCCGGAATCAACTCACATTTACAACTTCCGCGAAATCCACACAATTCATACCCAGAACTAACTCACACTCACAACGTCCACGATATCCACCGAATTCACACCGCAGGCTATTTTCACCCCGGCGGCAACTTATACACCCAAAAGTCTAGCGATATGGCACATAATAACGTAGAGTACGTCTATATGCCAAATGCGGGAAACCTGCAGGCTCCGGCGGGCCAAACCTATCACCTTCCGCCGGTATCTCTGAGAGGATATATAAGTTCAAGACGCTCCAATTATCGAAAGATTGTTGATCACAAGTTATCAATGGGCATACCCGACGACAACCACTTGTATGGCGAATGGCGGGAGGCGGTGAAGGATCAGATGCTGGCAAGGGGCTTTAGGAAAATCCGTACATTCCCTGACCACCATTTCCAGCAAATCGTCGCTGGTATGAGGACACTGCGCCCTGCCTGCGACAGCCTTGTCACAGCTGCGGCTGCGAATAACAGGGCTGTTATGCGCCAGATCGATGAGGCTGTAGTTCAACTTGTTAAGGACTGTGGGGTGAAGTTGAGAACCACCGTGAAGAATCGTTCTACAGGCCTGGCACCACTGGGCCAGAATGGAGTCTTCTATGATCAGATCATACTGAGCGATCGGTTACTACCCCCCAACGCCCCTGACCAGTGGGGTCCCGCAACGACTGTACCAAACCCAGGTCCAGTTCCCCAAAACGTTCCACCGGCTTACCCCCCTCAGGCGCAAAACGTACCTCCTCATCATGGGAATTACGTCCCTCCGGCGCAAGGTGTAGCGGCGCAAGGTGTAGCGGCGCAAGGTGTAGCGGCGCAAGGTGTAGCGGCCCAAGGCGTACCGGCGCAAAACGTACCTGATCATCACGGGAATTACCCCCCTCAGGGGCAAAACGTACCTCCTCATCCTGCGATTTACCCTCCTGCTGGTCAAAACATACCAGGCCTTCCTCCTAATTACGCTCTTCCGCGTCAAAACGCACCTGCCCTTCCCGCCGATAACGCTCTTCCTAATCCATTAGCACATGCTCCTCCTCTGAACTATTACGCTCAGAATGCCGCAAACGGACTAGATGCGCCTGCGATTTATCAGATGCGCACGCCAGACCCATCGAGAGAGATATCGACTCCGTCTCTGGTAAGGAGCAATGCCCCGACTCCAAGGGTGCTCCCTAGGGGTGGGAATTACGCGGCTCCCGACCCTATGCCAACAGGTTAGTTTCTTTCATAACAATTAGGGGCTTTTGTGTTTTTACTTGCTGACTGATGATTATTAGATTGGAGTGCTCTACTTGGGAGGCCACGTGGTGTGCGTATTGTTTGGACCTGGCCTTCCAGACGCGGCCAGGGTCAGACACCAGAACGGAGGGCGAACTTAAATTTTAGGCCTGACTATAACATGCTGCATTGGCGTCCCCCCCATATAAATGGAGTCCTGTTCGCCGAATTAGATTCCTATGACATCCGGGGGCTGTCAGCCATGATTTCGAGATATATACCAAACGACAGAATTCGCTATATACTTGGTGCCACTGGAGAAGGCCGCCGAAGGCTCTGCAGGGTTCCTTCCGAACGGGTATCCTGCATTGACTATGTTTTCATTGATAGCGATGAAACGGTAAGAGCCTGGCACCTGTCGAATCCAGTTCTCGATGACCCACTCGATCTCATAATCTATTGTTACCCGACGAGGGCGACACACAACCGGCGACACCATCGTTAAGGGCACACCAAATCTCCATGAGGATGCCGTCGCCGATTGGGCCGATTCCGCTGCAGGACATATGGGGAACATGCATTACCGGGCTCCATATGTACCGCCCAGATTTGATTACGGAAACGCCAATCGATCAGGGGATCACCAAGATGGAGACGCCCCAAGTGTTTCCCTTCCAGGATCATCGGGCTCGTCATCTGATGTCGCGGACACCAGGCATAAGGGTCAGGACAGCCCCGGGATGCCGCCACCCCCTGTCGGCGACACTGTTGAATCCGCCATGGCTCGTACCCCGCTCGCTGTCAAATCTTTGAACCGACTGAATGTCCCAATGTCTTCTGACCTACTTGGGCGTCTAATACGCGGGAGCGAGACTCTCAAGCGCGGTGCTCCGGATGATGAAAATTTGGACGTTCCTAAATTTAAGAAAACACGCTTAGGAGCGTCGGAGCGTGAGTCTATGAAAGGCGTAGAGGTACGCATTGGCGGGGATCCGAAGGGCGACAATTGTGAGGAACAGATATCGAAGAGACTTCGCGGGGGTTCAATGGCCGGGGGGGGTTCACAAAACGTAATGGATGAGACGGTGGGGCGATTGCTTGTGGTGTCTAAATAGATTCATTGTTTTATTAGTTTTGTTTATCGTAGTCTTTCATGTATTCAGGATTGGAATTTTAAGCTTATAGATTAGATAGATCAACTCTTCAGGGAAATATGGTGGTATTGGCGGCCTCCTCAACGTCGAAGTGTCGCTGAGAGTCGCTGAGTATCGATGAGAGTCGCTGAGTATCGATGAGTGTCGATGAGGGCTGATGTCAGCCTCACGCATGAACAAGTGAGTGAGCGCTTGATCTTCGGGGATGATCGCATCTTATCTTTTAAGCCGCATGAGACTGGAGTCTTCCGCGAAGATATTGACATCAATGTCTTGTAGCCAGGGCAACGACGTCTCTTGGCATCTCCAGAACAACAACCCCCCGGAGTCCGGACCCTGGAGAGCCTTAAAAGCTTATTTCAGATGTCAAGGAAGACACACGATAAGCATCGATTTGAATTATCTATAGAGCTAAATTTAGAGCTTACAAACATAGGTCTTCATTTGAATGGTGGGTGCGAGATCGTCGGAGTCGTGCAAACCCTACGAGGTCATCACATCGTAGGGTTTAATGTTTACACAACTCAGACGTCTGGGGGGTTTTTTTTGCGACGCACCACGAGCGTTCCTGACGTCTATAAAGGCCGTCATCTGCCCTCCTTCACTTCCTTCACACCTCCTTCACATCGTTCACCCCCCACCCCCCTTCATCACTTCTCATAGTTGAAATGCCCCGCGAGAGCGCCCGAAGAGCCCAGGGCAAAAGGGCAGCGTAAGTACACTTCGTCCAATCGTTTAATCGTGGGCAATACTAATATCGCATTACTTCAGGCAGCCTGGCGTACCAGCGACCAAGAATAAACAAGCAAGCTCCGTGAGCCTAGGAAAGCAAGTTCGCGCCGTGACACCATTGACCTGCGCTCGATATTAATATTACGATTGGTTGTAGACGTCCGGCAGTCCCGCACGACGAAAGTGAAGTCAGGGGCGGTAAACGCAGGGCTCCCCCGCGTGCTGCCGCCCACAGACGGAGTGCGGAGAGAAGGTAACCATTGATCCATTGACACCGTTATTCTTCAAACATGCTCCGATGTGTGGCTGACAGTTGTCATTCATGTCACAGTGGGCCGTCGGGATCCCGTGAAAATCCCTATTTCGTTCCGGCCGTTGAGGATTCTGGGTACCTCAACAACAACCTACCCATATATCCAAGAACCCTTTAAACTAACACATGAATCAGTGGGCGCTATGGCGACATAGCATATGCAAAAAGCTGGTGTGGATTCAAGAATGCTCGAACCAAAACTAGAGCCTACGACGTATGGCGTCGCGATATTAAGGGCTATATCAAGTCCCGCTCGTTCGATCCAGGATGGCTAACCGACGATCAATTGACGTTGATCCTCGACTTTGCCAGTTCTCTTCCACCTGTCAAATCGCAGATCGAATTTGTAAAAAAAAACCACCACGCTGACGACGTCAGGGAGGTCAGTCGTCAACTGAGGATTTTGGTCAAGGACACGGCTAAGAAACTACGGACGGCAATGGAGCATGACTACGCAGAGCGGGCTGGTGATGAGGTTGCTGGACCTCCGAGTAAGTGATCAATCCACGCTAAGTTCTGCGGTCCCCGTAGTAATAGATATCTTCAGTGGCATCGCCGAATTCGACTTCCACATATTCCCCACGGGCAATGAGGATCCACATTGTTCGCCGAACGGGTGCCCCTCAACGTGAGCATGCGTTCCTTGGCCATTCCTGGTGGCAGAATGGCTCCGATCGGGGAATAGCCTGGGGAGTCCTCGAGTCGCCAAGCATAAAAAATCTGCTTGACGTGATAAAGGCGCAACGCGCTGAGGAGGCGATTCTGTGCCCTCGATATCTCATCGGCGCAACTCGTGAGGGTAGCAACGCACTAAGTCTGGATCCTACAGCCCCACTCCCCCTCCGAGACCTCATCTCTCTCCACAAAGATGATGACCTTCGGGCGTGGCTCCTTGCTAACGATGGCAAACATCCTCTGGATCTCATGGTTCTGGAGTCACGCTTCGAGGAAGCAGGGGATGACAGATCAACGCCGGAGCCCGTCGGGGGCAGACACCCATTTTTCGACCGCAACGTCTGGGATGATTCCGGGCAGGCAGAAGATATAGTGGGGGGCATCCAATGGGACGACGAGGACGACGAGGACGACGAGGACGACGAGGACGACGAGGACGACGAGGACGACGAGGACGACGAGGACGACGAGGACGACCACATCGTGGTGAGAAATAGGCGTTTGAGGCAGCAATCGGGAGAGCGCTGGGATGAAATGGAAGATATGGACGACGACGAGGACGAGGAGGGGGCAGACGGCGAGGAGGACGACAGCGAGGAGGATGTGGCAGAGGGCGAACGGGAATCTCAGATGCCCCAGGAGCGGCTCACAATTGTTATCGACGTAAGTTTATTGTGTTTCAGCTATCTAGAAGAAGACCAGACTCAATAACTAAACCGCCTGAATAGGACAACAATTCAGGCACCCCTGGCCCCTCGAGGCAATCCGGCGCCACCAGGTTTCTCCCATTGGACATGGAGGAGGAGGCATCGGGCTCTAATCCCACCGTGCCAGCGTCGCGCACGAAGCGGTCAGCGCCGTCAGATTCCGAGCAGCAGAGAACTGTTCTACAGCTGATCCAGGGGACGCCATGGATGGCTGGTTGGCTGAAAAATCCCAACCGGAGAGGAAGCGACCGTGATGCATACAATGGCGCCCACGATAGTCCTCCTGCTGGACTCTCTGGGACGCTTGATGAGCGTCCGGTCAGCGCTCCCACCCCCGTCAGCCCCACAGTGGCGCCACATCCCACGATCCCCTATGCTGAGACAATTGAGCCGGCTCCCATCACACCAAATGCTGAGTTTATCCCATTGGCTCACAGTACGCCAAATGCAGAGACTGTTCCGCCGGCACCGCAAACCCCGGCCCCTGCGCTGGATCAGGA
>Ga0307517_10000878_pt1 | contig 51185 bp, 49 predicted proteins | sample 23_EM_MG_FD_194515 | JGI IMG/M metagenome (GOLD analysis project Ga0307517, IMG submission 194515) | Populus trichocarpa ectomycorrhiza microbial communities from riparian zone in the Pacific Northwest, United States - 23_EM | ecosystem: Host-associated > Plants > Roots > Unclassified | place... | reverse complement strand
AGCTTGACAACCCCTTCATGTCCGTTATTAGCTCCCCAAAAGAGTGGTGTACCGCCTCCGTAGCCTGGCCTATTGGGTTCGACATCTGCCCGACCAAGTAGTAGCTTGACAACCCCTTCATGTCCGTAATTAGCTGCCCAATAGAGTGGTGCACAGCCTTCGTCATCTGGCACATCGGATTCAACATCTTCTCGACCAAGCAGTAGCTTGACAGCCCCTTCATGTCCATTAATAGCTGCCCAAGAGAGTGGTGTGCTGCCTTCGTTATCTGGCCTATTGGGTTCGACATCTTCCCGATCGAGTAGTAGCTTGACAACCCCTTCATGTCCGTTACTAGCTGCCCAAAAGAGTGATGTACCGCCTTCGTGATCTGGCCTATTGGGTTCGACATCTTCCCGACCTAGTAGTAGCTTGACGACCCCTTCATGTCCGTTATCAGCGGCCCATGAAAGTGGTGTGATGTTTTTGTTATTTGGCCTCTCGGGGTCGACATCTCCCCGTTCCAGCAGGAGCTTGACCGCACCATCATGCCCATTCATCGCCGCCCATGCGAGTGGTGTATTTCCGGCGTAATCCCCTTGGTTAATCTCGTAACCTTTTGCATTGATCAATGCGGCCACAAGTTGATCAATCCCAAAGAAAGATGCACAATGTAATCCAGAGAAGCGGTGGGGGGAACTGGCATCTGGTGGAGATCCGCCAGGCAGCACTTGCTCCAAGAGTGATACCGCAGAGGGGTGGTCTTCGTACAAATTCAAGAGCTTCAGAGCAAGGGCCCCCACATGTACTGAGAACCCCTTACTCGCATGGTTTCCCCAATATCTCGAACAATATTTGAGGAATGGCATGAATTCGTGGCTCGGGGGAGGGTATGATGGGAGGTTCTTGACCTGTCGCGAATTTAGATAGGCCAAGCAGGATTTTGCAATTAATGTATGGGGATTGATAAAGAGGTCTGGATGAGCGCAGAGATACTCCTGGACCGTAAAGTGTATCAACCGGACGGTCGAAGATTCCTTGTCGACTGTGATCAGTCCTTGGCAGCATCCTAGCAACACACCTATCGAAGGAGCACTTTCGCTATCGAAGACTGTCGATCCTATTTCCACTGCTAGTGCATGACATAGTTCATCCACTTGTAATGGCCGTTCCGCATGACAGATCCACATGAGCGCTGCCATCGCAACTTTTGTCTTTGCCCCACCCTGTGCCTTTATCCGCTCCAGGGTTGCGCCATATGCTCCCCCTAGCCCTGCCCCATCTTTCACTGCCTTGAGCCTTTTCTCTCGGTGCGCGATACTAGGTTCTCGGAGGATTGCTTCTATGTGAAGAGAAGCCAGTAGGAATCTAGATTTGAGTATGTTAGCTATTAGTCTGAGGTAGCTCTGCCTAGCTTCGCCCTTGCATTGTTTCTACATACGTTTCCGAGCCAATTTGGGAAATGTTTTCCATAATATCTCCCTCCAATGCGCTGCTCATAATCTCAGGGGTAGTGTCGCTCTTGAGCTTCTCACGTAGATACCCAATGATGCCATCACTCGTAGGCTCTATCAATAGAAAAGCTACCGCTCTACCCAATTTCCTTTCCACCTCACTCCGGACATGTGATCTTCCAGTCACCAATATGCGAGTACCGAGGGACTCCCGCGCGATCTGTCCTAGTGATTCGAGGATTACCATTCGATTCTCCGGCACACATTCGTCAAGTGCGTCAACACATATAAATGTTCGCTTGGTGCCTGCGATGGTCTGGAACATCTTCAAAATTCCTGACACTTGTAGTCCCCTACCCCCAATAACCTTTTTCTGGTTTCGGAATGACTGGACTACCGCTTCAGGAATTCCCTCCATTCCACTCACAAGCTGTCGCAATAGGGAACCGAGCATATTTACTGGTGACTGCTCAGTCCGGGCGGCAAAGTCGAAGTAAAAGCAGGCAACGGCAGTATCTTCCTCCACCGCCTCGTCGCACAACTTGTCTATCACTAGTGAGCTGTCACCCAGTCTGTCAGCAATGCCATTATTTGACTTCCGGTAGTGTTAGGTTCTCTTCTTACATGATGTAGCTCTTTCCCGCCCCTGGATTTCCGTGGCAAAATAAGGTGGGATGATTAGATCCATCCTCCCGACTACCACCATGCCAGCGTCTGAATTCCTGGGTTTCCAGTACCCAGGATCCTATACTGTCCAGCCGCTGGGCTCCGATGTCTCGATGCCGTACCCCTGGCTCTAGCGGAGACAGCCAGGCCAATATTTTAGACTCATCATCGGGGGAGAGGTAGTTAAAAGTATTTGTGGCGCTGCTGTTGAATGTGCTTGTGGTGTTGAAAGAGTTTTGGTTATTGCTGAAAGCTTGCGACATTTTTCGATCTCCACTGTTGTGAAAGGTGTTGAGGGCAAAGTGTTGGTTTGCTTTGGTCAATTAAGGAAGTTGCTTGAAATTGAGGAAAAGCGGGGCTGATGGTAAAGCCTTGCACCTTCTCGACAGCACCCCAACCACAGGCATCGTTACACAAACGCCTGAGGGCTGTTCGTCTCAAAAACTAACTTAGGAGCTGATTCCTTCAGCTGGCGAACTTGAACACACCATCACTCCATGTCTTTCGCTTGATACATTCCAAGGCAGTAGAAATTTGAGAAACTGATAACCGTAGCGCCCCCCAAAACCCGTTTTAATATATGCCCCCAATTCTATTGATTACCGTACTCGAAGATCATGCGCTATTGCTCAAAAGATACGCCGTCCGGTGGGAAAATTAAGACACGAGCATACCTTTTGGTAAAAACATTCATAATGTGTTGGTCGCAGAGCTAAGTTCTGGAGAAACAAGAAACATTTGCGGAGTAACCTGTTGAGCTCGCGAACCAATGAGCACTGGGCCACGGGGAACGCAGCGGCAGTACTCGAGTAGTGGAGGCGGAATAAACATTCATGTGCTCAGGCATATCATAACTCCTAGATACTCCCATGATACTCGGATACCAGGGTTAGTCCGCGAACACCAGGGGTGGCGAAGCTAAGAGTATATTAGGAATAGTGTACACGCTAATGAGGGTATGTTGAAAACTCGCAAAATTCCTCGAACGATTTCTGCTTTACTATTGGTTGAACTATCTATTTACACGTTCCTATTGGCAGTTGGCCTTTCGAGCGCCCATGAGCCTTCTCGAAGATTCCTAAATACTAGTTCCTATGGAAGATGAAATAAAGTGCGAGAACAATGCCTGTGATGAAGTGTAGAAAATCAAACCAACTCCTGATACTATTCTACCAAGTCAAGCTTTGTGAGAATTAACACCTACCGAGCAAAATCTCCAAGATCTCCGTTCCTAATGGAAAATCGAATATCGCACGCTGGCGTTCCACTGTCTTATCGTGACCGGGTCCGAGTTCATACCCTCGCTCATGATGCTTCATGGCCCTACCGAAAAATTGCTACAACAGTTAACTGTAGTCCAAGTACAGCCCACAAAATAGCCCATGGGTCAACCACTCCACCAAAAACCAAGCGGGGCCGCCAAAAGTTACTCTCCTCTGAGGACCGTAAGCATTTAGTAGCTATTGCGACTCAATCAGCAGAAAATTGACGTAAACCACTATGGGAGATTGCACTCCTTTGCAATATCAAAGCATCCGATGATACTCTACAGAGAGCCTTTGCTTCTGAGGGCTTTCACCGGCGAGTGGCTCGTAAAAAGCCTTTTTTAGACGAAAGTGCCAAAGCTAGTCGGCTAAATTGGTGCACTGAGTGAGTGCACTGGACGGTGGAGGACTGGATGAGAGTTATTTGGATGGATGAAGCTTCTTTTAATATTGGAGGAGCTAGAGGACTAATATGGGTTACTCGAAATGCTGAGGAGGAGTATGATGAAGTGTGCCTAGTGCCAAAATTTAAAAAATTGTCAGGATTGATGATATGGGGGTGTTTTATCGGGGCGCGACTGGGTCCATTAGTATTCTGGGATCCAGCATTGGGGAGAATTACAGCTAAATCCTACTCTATGTATATACTTCCTATTTTGTATGATTTTTGGTATAGAAATTCCCTATCACCAGACGGGCAGTTTACTCCTGCTGCATTTATGGAGGACGGAGCAGCAGCACATCGAGCACGGTTAACAACAGAATGGAGAGAGTGGTATGGGATTCAGCAATGGAAGATTGTTTGGCCTGCACGCTCCCCAGACTTAAATCCTATAGAGGAGCTCTGGCGGAGGATGAAAGACCGCCTATTTCAAGCAAATCGAGAAGGAAGGCCCAGGACCGTTGATGTGACAAAGGATGTCATTAAGGATATCTGGGATCAGATAGCTGTAGGAGATGAGTTGCGAAAATTGGTTGAGAGTATGCCTCGGAGGATTCAGGCTGTGATTGCTGCGGGTGGCGGGCACACCCAGTTCTAATTCTGTATGTAGTTTAGTTCATTTTAAGAATAAACCCTGCCGTTCGCGGACTAACCCTGACACCCGAGTACTTGTTATAGGGAAGAAGTGAACCAAAAATCGGGGTTAGGAAAATATATGGTAAGAAACCCGTGAGCGCCACAAACTCGCCACTCGTTTTTTTCGGCCACTTCTTGCAAAAAAAAAAAGCATCATAATATTATTATGATGGAAGAAATAAACACAGCGCCAACAACCCCAGCAACACTAATAACCTTTCCAGCCAGAAACACTGATAGCAAAAATAACACTACGGTACTTCCATCCTTCCTCTCCTGCCGGGAGTTCGGAAGACACCACAATTGAAGCTGCTCTCAGACTTCCCACCTCTAGCACCTGAAAGGCTTTCCGCAGCGCAACACTAACCTCCGCGTTTTTTATTCAGCCCAAGCCGGACCCCTCCACCGTACCTGCCCGATTCAAAGGTCTCGGGAAATCTTGGCGCCATCTCAAACATTCGCCTGCCCAATTGGCGCCAAGATTCTCCTGAGACTTTTGAATCGCGCAAGTAGCACCCGTTTCCTTGCCCTGCTACTTGTCCCAGGCAAGAAGTACCCGCAAACAGGGGGGGTCTATTTTGTATGAGCGCTCAGACGCGCACAGATGTTTTGACATATATATATTTTTTAATCCTTGTTTGCGGGTACTTGTTGCCTGGGACAAGTACCCCGCTACCTCCCCACCAACCTATTCTACTATCATACTAGCGCCAGACACCGCCAGCTTATTCCTTGGTGAATGCAGTCCATCTTCGTAGCGCGCGGAATTCCACAATGAGGCCCACTTTCGCAGCCCTTCCGCCCATCTCCTAGACCCTTAATTCTGGGCGCTGACCACTAGCGCCGTGCCCCAGGCCCTCGGCGGTGCAAACACCCGCTTTCCCTCTCCTCCGAGTTCCATTCCTAGCCTTTCGTGAAAAATAGCCAGAAAAACCCCGCCCCATTATTCAACAACTCATGCGCTTACCGCTTAGGTTGGCCGAAAAGTATTTGGTTTGACGGATTTCCCCCTCGGGAATTTTCGAAAGATGGTTATAATATTATTATTATGGTAAATGCATTGTATTTGCAGCGAGAGAAGCAGCGCAGAGATCAAACTACTCGTAGGCCACTCGATGCGCTTGGTGCTAAAGGCGGAAGGCCGGGGTCTAAGAAGTCTGACTAGGCAGCGGAGCCCACATCTGTCCCTGCGAATAATGTATAATAATACCTGACGGCATACCCAGGGATACAGCACAACGAAAAATTTGGTGAGTGTAGGAAACGTCTTAGAGGAGCAACCGTGTGGGAAGATCAAAAAACTTCAACAAGAAAGAAACATAGTCAACAAAGCAGGCGGAAAATATTCATTCTGATTTGGAGTTTGATACTTCTCTTGGTAGCAACGCTTTTTAACCATTTGATAGTTAATCCACTTAAACTAATATTTTTTGCTTACATTTTGTTGTGAAGCTGTGTGTTGCTCACCAAATTTTTCGTTGTGCCGTATCCCTGGGTATCCCGTCAGGTACGTTATTAGCTATTAGTCTGCCGTTATATGGGGCTAACAGAAGGCAAACAGGTAAGTTATCGGGTGGGATGCAAAACGGATGGTGGTGGTTGTGTTACTGGTTTCTTGGTATTAATAACAGTGAAGTACTAGGGTATGGACGAAAAAATCGGAAAAAAGTATCCAGCAAGATTATCTGGGGGGTGAAGCAACGAGGAAAGCAGTTTGGAAAGAAATCTGGCTTGGCCGACATCAGAAAGCCGGATGATGATTTAGGGAACAAATAATGGTACCTTGCTATTCCGTAGTCTAAACCTGACCATTTTCTGCGCAGCCAGCCCAGACCAGCTCAGAAGAGACACCAGGCGGTGATCCTGTCACTCTATGCAACAACCTGGGTTTAAGATGCTTCGTGACCTGATCGCTTTTCACCCGCCGCCACATCGATCATCCCCCTCTTCCCTGTTTTGCCACCATAAGTTTTCCGATTTTTTCGTCCCTACCCCAGTAACGTAATTTACGGCCATGCGGCTCTTCGCCGGGATGTGGCTCACCATGGCAACCATAGCAACATCAAATGTATATTTGATTATCTTCATACATTGTACTAGTAAGATAATGAAAATTTGTTAAATAGTACTTTTGAATATGGAGATTCAGAATCTGGTATTTTCATTTGATAATAAAAGACTCTTCTTCTTGTATATTAACTTTAGTCTGAACTGGTTCAAATACCATTTTTTCTACAATAGTCATAGAGAAAGTTGAAACCAACAGCAAATATGATAGTTTATGCATGTAATAAGATCTGATAAGGCTAGTATTTGATATCAAAAGTGTTTTATTATTGGCTTGTAGCTATGTTGGAAGATGCTGTGACGGTAAAAACAAGAATAGTGAAATATATATCCTATAAACTGGATAAGATGATATCTGCTAATGTGGTTTAACTAAGATTCCAATACTTTCTGATATACTTCAATTAAGTAATTCTAGATATGATATAAACTTTCAAGGCAGTTGGTTAAGTCTTGCATAGCGTATTCAATGTTTATTACAAAGTGATTTCGATGAAAATAATATCCTTTAGCTACAACCATAACTCAGCTTTTAGCCTCATCCTGCACATGTAGCCTCCATCGTTCTGGCTAAAGGGTATTATTTCCTATCATACTAAATTACTTACCAATAATTATAGAATAAAATTTGCAAGACTTAACCAACTGCCTTGAAAGTTTATATCATATCTAGAATTACTTAATTGAAGTATATCAGAAAGTATGGGAATCTTAGGTAAACCACATTAGCAGATATCATCTTATCCAGTTTATAGGATATATATTTCACTATTCTTGTTTTTACCGTCACAGCATCTTCCAACATAGCTACAAGCCAATAATAAAACACTTTTGATATCAAATACTAGCCTTATCAGATCTTATTACATGCATAAACTATCATATTTGCTGTTGGTTTCAACTTTCTCTATGACTATTGTAGAAAAAATGGTATTTGAACCAGTTCAGACTAAAGTTAATATACAAGAAGAAGAGTCTTTTATTATCAAATGAAAATACCAGATTCTGAATCTCCATATTCAAAAGTACTATTTAACAAATTTTCATTATCTTACTAGTACAATGTATGAAGATAATCAAATATACATTTGATGTTGCTGTGGTTGCCATGGTGAGCCACATCCCGGCGAAGAGCCGCATGGCCGTAAATTACGTTATCCTCCTCCCTCTCCACTAATACTCCTAACACCTCCACTACCATCTCCACCGGCCTATGATCCAAACCCACCACCCAATCCCATACCCTCCCCTCTACCTGTGTACGAAAACATCTCCCCTGTGCCTTGTATATATATATTAATACTAAGCTAGGAGGTTCCAACCTAGGTGTTCTATGATCTTTCATCCCAGTGAAGGGTACGTGCCTCCCCGCAGCGTAAGTTCGCATTTAATGTAAATAGATGTGGAATTCCTTGCTCCTGATGAGGTAAACACGACCAGTGTTGCTGACAAAATCTCGGCGAGGTAACATAGGGTTCCACAACGACCCCGCTTTTCTTTAGCTCCAACCGATTCCATCAAACCATCACGTATTTTCTATCACTTTCTGGGCAGCGAGGATGTTTCAAAGTCGCTTTCATGACAACTTGGATACCAGGTTCTTGGGACATGAGGGCTCCTTTAATGTTACCGACAGCTGTAATAGGGTCAACTGGAACTGTACCACCGACCATGACCGATCCGATATCCTGGCCTGGTTATCCCCACAGGAGCCTGGGCTGCGGCACGGGGGCATTCGGCAGAGACGAGTGGAAAATGTAGGGGAATGGGTGTTACACACCGAGGAATTTAAAAGTTGGTACGCCGGCAGTGGGAAAAGTGAATCCGATACGGGAGTTTTGTTTTGCTATGGAGATCCGGGGGTTGGCAAAACTTTCATCAGGTAACAAGAACGGGTCGAGGGGGATAGAAGAAGGCCAAGAACTGACAAGCTGCCATGGCAGCTCATTGGTGATAGATAGGTTGTGTGGTCGAGCGGTGGAACACAATGCTGCTGTTGCATGTTTTTATTGCGACTTCACCGCCAGAAAAGACCAGTCCCCTGCGAACATGCTGGGTGCCGTGCTCAGACAGCTTGTGGGGGAGCTGGCAGAGATACCCGGGGAAATAGAGCAAGAATATAGGGACTGCAAAAGGCTCATTGGGGGACGGAGACTACAGCTTGTCGATATTCTGAGGATGCTACAGACCGCCGTTTCGAAAAAGCCCACATTCATATGCATCGACGGTCTAGATGAATGTGTGGAGAAATATCGAACCGATCTTCTTAATTCCCTCAATCAGGTTCTACAAAAGTCTCCGGCGACTCGGGTATTCTTGACAGGGAGACCGCAGATGCAAGCCGATGTCGAGAGGGGTCTCTCTGGAAGAGCAATGACTATACGCATCACTCCACGGAAACCTGATATCATCAGTTATCTCCATTGTAAGCTAGGTGAAGACGTAAGGCCAGACGCGATGGACAGTGACCTGGAAGTAGATATCTTGAAGAAAATTCCAGAGGAGATTTCAGAAATGTGGGTTGAAGCAATATAGGAAAGGCTGCCTCGAGTTGTCTGCTAACAGACACATATCTAGATTCCTGCTAGTCTCGTTAAAGGTCGATACGATCCTAGAGGAAACCACACTCTATCGCCGGCGGCAAAAGCTCAACGCAATAACCGACGGCTCAGGGTTGGAGGGTGCCTATAGCCAGGCGTTAAGTCGGATAAAGGGACAGGATGGGGAGAAATCAAGGCTCGGGATGGCCGCCTTAATGTGGATCTCTCACTCCGAGCGGCCTTTGAAGGTCGACGAACTGTGTCACGCCCTCGGAGTCGAAATCGGATCGACGGATCTCGATAGCGACAATGTTCCCTCCATAAGGACATTGCTAACCTGTTGCCAAGGATATGTTTCTGTAGACAAGGAGACTTCCACCGCCCGGTTAATTCACCGCACCCTTCGCGAGCACCTCCGGGGTCGTCCTCAGCTTTTTAACGGGGCTCACTCGACAATGGCAGAGACCTGCTTAAGTTATTTGAATTCCCACCAGGTCAAGGCTCTTTCGGATGGTCCCTCCCGCGATCTCTGCCGCACACCATTTCTAGAATATTCTTCTCTATATTGGGGAGTGCACGCAAAAAGAGATCTTTCAGATTGTGCGAAACAGCTTGTGTTGAAGTTATTTGAGGACTACGGTAACCACATTTCCACAGAAATCCTGTTGCGCCAGGAGAAACCGGAACACTTCGACCTTTTTTTCGATGAGCTTGTGCTGTTTAGTCATTTGCACTGTGCATCCTTTTTCGGGATTGTTGAGATTGTAACTTTGTTGGTGGAGGCGGGAAGTTGTGACATCAACCAAAGAGACTGTATAGGTAGCACACCTCTTGTGTGGGCCGCTTTGAACGGACACGAAGGGGCGATGAAAATACTACTCGGACAAGACGACATTAACCCCAACACAGCAAATGGGTCTGGTGAGACACCGCTATGCTGTGCTGCTAAGAATGGGCACGAGGCGGTGGTGAAAATACTACTCGGACAGGACGACATCGACCCCAACAGGGCAAGCGGGTCTGGTGAAACACCGCTCTGGTGGGCTGCTAAGAATGGGCACAAGGGAGTATTGGAAATACTGCTCCGAAGGAACGACGTTAACCCCGACAAGCCAGACAAAGATGGGCGAACACCGCTCTGGTGTGCTGCCGAGATCGGGCAAGCTGGGGTAGTGAAAATGCTACTGGAACTAGGCGGCGTCAACCTCAACAAGCCAGATAAGTACGGCGCAACACCCCTCTGGTGTGCCGCTTCAAGTGGGCACGAGGAAGTGGTGAAAATTCTACTTGGGCGGGACCACGTCAATCCCGATGAATCAGATAACAGTGGCAAAACACCACTCATGTGTGCCAGCCAGAATGGGCACGAAGGAGTAGTAAAAATACTACTCGAACGAGGTGACGCCATCCCTGAAAAACCGGGTAGCAATGGTGAGACACTTCTCTTGTGTGCTGATGATGGAGGTGCGGGGACTGCGGCGATACATCCCCGAGGAGATGCCGACCACCCCCACGAACTCCGTAGCGACCGCCGAAACCCGCACCGGCGGGCTGCTAAGCGTGCCTTAGCGCGGATCAGAGCCCTACTACGGCGCCCAAAATCTGCAACCCCCGGCGCGGCCTAAAGCACTCCGAGTTGAGCATCATCCCTCTTGCCTTTTTCGAGTACGGATTGCGTATTTGCCATTTCAGCAAGAACTACAATAGATCCTTAAATAAGTTTGCCCTGCTACTTCTTCCGTCCTTCCACCCTCTCCCTGTCTCCCGCTGCAGCTTTCAATACTCCCTTGTGTAATTCTCCTCTTTCTTTTCGTTCCTTGGCGAGCTTGACACGGAAACATAATATTATATTAGATATTTTTTCTTTGGTCTCAGGTAATCATTTGCGACGGGGGGATATATATATTTACTGCATGTTCGTTTGGACCTCTGCACACTTTTTCTTTTTTGTTTCCTTGAGCTAGGGTTTGCTAGTTTCCGTTTGTATTCTAGAATTTTAGCGTTAGTTAAGGGCTATTTCTATCGCATCAATACAGGCTGCTCTGAGTGAAAATTTCCATCGTCTTCGTTCTTATTATTCTCTCCTAGTTCCGGATCTTCTTGAGACATACTTATCCTCCATCCGTCTTTCACTAATTCCTTCCCCCCCCCTTTGAAGTGTTGGAAACAGGATTGTTTCGATACAAGCATCGAGAGCAAAATGTCTGCCGTGAAAGTAATTTCTGACGCTTGTGAAAGCCGCCCGAGAGCTACCTGTTAACTAAAGCATGGTAGTAATTACCTTCACTTATGGACATTATTTAATGGTGATCATGCTTACATCCCACTATCTTCCCTGCGAGATTCGGGCTCCAGGGGTTTAAACAGATAAGCGGATCGACGACTACAACCGAATGAAACGCCAAGAGTTCACACAACAAAACATGATCCCCAGCCACAACTTTGGAGTGGGGAAGTTCTCAGTCTCTTCTTCTATCTATCGCTCACACCCCCGCAACTGACTAACGGTAGGGACAAGAGTATATAAATCACAACGAAGTCATCCCATCCTCCCTGGGTCGCTACATATATCCATTCTCTTCACCGCATTCCACCCTTTCCCTTTTCCGTACTCGCATGCTAACAAAGGAGAGACAACAATTCTCGCCATCGATAGCCTACGGGCATTCGTCTCTTTCACGCTCCTTTCCGGCTCTTCGGCCTTCCTTCCGGCGGATGCATTGGTCTAAAACCTGAGCGCACCTCCAAAGCCTCCGCACATTCCCGGAAGCTATCCGAACAATGAAACAAGAATCGCCACAGCATGCCGGGCAGCCGGCTGCGTAGCTGTCCATCCTTTTAGCCTTTGTTCACAGCAAGAGAATCACTAAAAGTATTTTCTATCATTGCTTGTTAATTCTGGCAACTATCTGTTTTCATCCCTGACAACCATCCGCTCCCGTTAACTCTAACAGACTAAGTAGTGAAGGATTCTACATGCATAGCCTCATACATCCGTTCATACCAGCTACCTACACACGTCTGCACTGCATTGCTCGTCCATACTATGCACACTTCCCGTTACTAACTCTCTTCGGCGCTTCTAATACAACACTCTACTAACAGGATTATTATACCATCAGTCCGGGATCCCATCGCTCAAACAATACGGCACATTACGATACCATATCGCTTATACCGCTCAGTAAATCGCAGTTGTGGATGCAATGCTAAAAAATCATATCTCGCAACCATAACACCTAATGCCAAGCAATGATGTTTTTTTTGTCATAGTTAATTCCCTATCATTCGCTCAATGTTTTCTCCCCGCTTCCATAAAGGCGTAGTTCTAGCCTATGTTATAGAATTAGTAGATACCGGGGGGAACAACTCTCCCCTATAACGGGTGGCTGTTCTTTCAGATGCTTAGGTGCATAGCAACCGGGATACTCATTCATTCCAGCGGGAATTTGAATATCGTGAAGTCCAGGCCGGTTTCTGAGTGCGGGATGTGATAGATAATTAATTGAGATCAAGATGGTGATGTCTAAGTCAATGGTTGCGAAAATGACCGTTATTGATGACCGTTGTTACCTCACTCTTTGTTGGTGCGGTAAATACAGCTGGAGTGCTACTGTGGAGGCCTTGGGGGAAACTGATTGGACGGCCATGAGGTATCCATGAGGCTCTACAACTGGCCCCACTTTTCTTCTGCTCCCAGCGATCTCATCAACCCGCATGTTCAATCACCCAGTTCCCTACCAGTTTTCTGACAGCGAGGATGTCTCAATATCGCCTCCATGACAATACTGACTCCTTCAATATTACTGGCTCCTATAATAATGTGTGGAACGATTGTGTTATTGCCGATGACCAATCTCAAATCCTGACCTGGTTGTCTACACTAGAGCCTAGGCTGCGACACAAGGATATTCAAGAGAGCCGGGTCGGAAATGTAGGGGAATGGGTGTTGCAAACCGAGGAATTTAGAAGCTGGTACGCTAGTAGTGGCGGAAGTGAATCCGATAAGGCGGTTTTGTTTTGCTATGGGGATCCCGGGGTCGGGAAGACTTTTATTAGGTAACAAGGGCGAACCTCGGTGAATCGGAGAAGAAGGCCAGGCACTGACGGGCCGCGATGTTAGTTCATTGGTGATTGACAGGTTGTGTGATCAGGCTAGGGAACGCAATGCCACAGTTGCATGTTTCTATTTTGACTTCGCCGCCAGAAAGGGGCAGTCTCCCACGAACATGCTGAGTGCGGTCCTCAAACAAATTGTGAGAGGCCTAGGGGAGATCCCAGAGGAGATATCACTAGCATACGAGGACCAAAAAGGCGCCATTGGTGGGCGGGGACCGCAGCTTGCCGATATTGTGAGGATGCTACAGAATACCGCTTCAGCAAAGCCCACGTTCATATGCATCGACGCTTTCGATGAATGTGCTGCGGGATATCAAGTCAAGCTTCTGGATTCACTGGGTCAAGTTTTGCTTTGGTCTCCAGGAACTCGGATTTTCATAACGGCGAGACCGCACGTCCAGGCTGAGGTCCGGAAGCGTCTTTCTGGAAGAGTAACGGCAATGTGCATTACTACAAGGAGACATGACATCATCCGTTTTCTTCATTCCAGACTGGACGAAGACACAATATCGGATGCGATGGACACCTGCCTAAAGGCAGATATCATGAAAAAGATCCCTGAAGATATTTCAGAAATGTGGGTAGAAGCAACGATACTCCACAAGCTACATCAACTTTGTCCACTGACCGGTACACGTCTAGATTCCTACTAGTCTCGTTAAATATTGATGCGATCCTGCAGGAAACTACAATCGCTCGCAGGCGACAAAGGCTCAAGGAAATGACAGACGGCCAGGGGCTGGGAGGTGTGTACGGTGAGACGTTGGGTCGGATAAAAGGGCAAGGGGGGACGAAATCGAGGCTCGGAATGGCCGCTCTAATGTGGATCTCTCACTCGGTGCGGCCCTTGAAAGTCGACGAACTGTGTCACGCTCTCGGAGTCGAAATCGGATCGGCAGAACTCGATAGCGACAATGTCCCTTCAATAGGGACTTTGCTGTGCTGTTGTCAGGGACTTGTTTCCGTAGACAAGGAGGTTTCCACGGTCCGGTTGGTTCATTTTACTCTGCAAGAGTACCTCCGGGCTCATTCTCACCTTTTTGACAGACCTCACGCGACAATGGCGGAGACCTGCTTAAGTTATCTAAATTCTCACGAGATCCACGCTCTTTCTGCCAATCCCTCTTCTGATCTCCGCGGCACACCCTTTCTGGAATATTCTTCTGTATACTGGGGAATGCACGCAAAGCGAGAGCTATCAGATTATACGAAACAGCTTGCGCTGAAGGTATTTGAACCCTACGGCAGCCACATATCCACGAAAATCCTCTTGGATGCAGAAAAACCGCGCCCCTTCCAGATTAACTTCCATAAGATTTCCCTATTCAGTAGTCTGCATTGTGCATCCTTCTTTGGGATTGTTGATATGGTAGCTGGCTTGGTAGAGGTGGACGGGTGTGATATCAACCAAACAGACTGCACAGGTAGTGCACCTCTCGTGTGGGCGGCTTTGAATGGACACGGGGGGGTGGTGAAAATACTACTCGGTCGGGACGACATCAACCCTGACCAACACGGTATGTACGGCCGAACACCGCTCTGGTGTGCTTCTTTTTATGGGCACGAGGAAACGGTGAAAATTCTACTCGGACGGGATGATGTCACCCCCGACACACCTGATGGGAGCAACCGAACACCGCTCTTATGTGCTGCTGAGAATGGCCACAGGGAAGTGGTCAAATTGTTACTTGGACAGAAGGACGTCAACCCCGACAAAAGGGGTATCTACGGTAGAACGCCACTCTGGAGTGCTGCTTATTATAGGCACGAGGGGGTGGTGAAAATGCTCCTCGAGCGGGGTGATGTCAACCCCGACAAATCGGATATCAACCGCCGGACGGCGCTCTGGGGCGCTGCTCAGAATGGGAATGAGGGAGTCGTGCGGATTCTGCTCGGACGGGATGACGTCAATCCCGACGAACCGGATAAATATGGCCAAGCACCGCTCTGGGGTGCCGCTGAGTCTGGGCACGAGGGAGTAGTGAAAATCCTACTTGAACGGGACGATGTCAACCCCAGAAAACCGAACATCTACGGCGAAACGCCGCTCTCGCGTGCTACTAGCGCTGGTCACACAGGAGTGATAGCGCTACTGCAGCTTCCAGGGCGCGAGCCCACTGCGGCATCGCTCCCGTCCCCCTTTCGACCACTGATAACTAATGTGCCATTTCCCCAGTGATCGCAACGCTTTCCTAAGTGCTCGGAGGTGTCATCAAAAATCGGAAAACATAGCTCTTGTCTCCGTAGATATTTGTATCGGATCGGCAAAGATAGTTTTCCGATTTCTGACCCCCCCGAGTGCGACCCAGATTAAATCCTTTTCCTTTGCCCGCAGAAAATCACTCGCTACTGGGATTCACAGATCTGTCATATACTCGTCAATCCACACGAACTCTCTCATATTCCCCAGTCAGGATTTGCCAATTTCTGTTTAAATTTTCGTTTTGGTGTTGGCTGTGTGCTATTTCAGTTCTCTTGAGATAGGCTAGTATGACTTAGAAGTTTAGTAGTTGCTTCTACTGTTTTTTTCTCTAATTCTACACCCTCTTTGCATGCTTATTGTTCCCTTATTTTTTTCCTCCAATACCATCCCCCCCCCCTCTATGCTATAGCCACGGGGGTGGTTTAGGTACAACAAAGAATATAATGCGCAAGCAATTTTTCACATTAAAAAGCGACCCGAGAGCCATCTATTAACCAAGGTATTGCTGTGATTGTGCTTATATAACACTGTCCTCTAGACGCGAGCCCCGGGCCGGAAAGCGAAGTCAGGAGGCTGCCTACACTTTTTAGTCTTGCTCATTAAGGAAAGTTAACACAGCGGGAAGTCCTTCAACCGCAAGGTTAACTCCCACTTTACGACCGCCGGTATCCTACTCAGACCTCCCAAGAGTGATTTTTTCAACAACAAGGTTCAGGCACAGCGGATTCGGAGTTCAGATACGGATTGACGCAAATTGATTGTATATAGCAGAGCAGATATAAAAGAATGCGATTCAGACAAAAGACTGATCAAAGGAATGGACAATCGGAAAGTGATCAAACGGAAGTGAAGAATAAGATAAAACAGACCAAGACAGAAGCGAACGGTGATAAACTGATAATGAACAAATCAAGGGAAAAACAAGCTTCCTTATATCCTATCCTTCCTTCGTAACACGCTACCAGCGCATGCACAATCTTGCTCCTCGGCTCCCACTCAGTAGTTGCGATATCCTCTTTCCCGAACCAGATCCGAGGTTTGATCAGAATTTCCCGAGGGTATCGAAAATGTGGCCAGCCATAGGTTGTGCGTGAAGCCGAGGGCACAGGTGATGTTCGGTTATCGTGAGTGTTCCTGTTTCAGTGCGGTGTGATTGGAGTTTGATCCTGTTGCGTCGAGTATGCAGGATCAATGTCGGAGATCGTCTGAAGCTAACGATAGTGGAACAGTCCTCGAGCAACGGTGTGTAACAGATGATAGTAGTAGCGTTTCTTATCCAGCGCGCATGAGAATATATGCACGTGATGAGCAGCATAATTTCCAACATGATTGAACTGTCCACAGCGCTGCGCGATCCCGCCTTGCAAAGGGGTTGGGGATAATAGAAAGTCGTCAAGATCACGTATTGTGACAACGCTCATCAATCAAATAATAAGAATGACATAGCTCAGCTATATAGTACAGCAGTTGAGTCCAGCCATTACCACCGCACTCCCTCAACAAGGAAAAACAATGAGTATCAAAGAAGTGACCCGAAAGGAACAAAAGGAACAATGAAAAAAACGCACAGTAGGCTTCAACCAGTAACGAGTATGAAAACATAAAGAGCTGAAAGAAACATTTAAGAGGAGAAAAAAACCATATACCAACAACTCCAGAGCTCAGACTCCGCGAGTGACGGCCTGTGACAGCGCAACAAACAACCAATGAGAGACTAGTGATAGAGATGTTACCCGCTCGACTATGTGGGCGATTGCTGTGCAGCAGTGTGTTGGAATAGAATGAAGCAGTGTTCGGTCTTCTCCTTTTGCGGGTAATGCGTTAATCCTAGTAGCTTGCTCACATTCCGGGGTAGAATACGAAGTTAATAGGGGACATTTTAAGTGCTCAGAATGAGGAAAAGAAAATTAATGAGTTATATAATAACCATTACCCCTACAGCGGCGGAATTTTGCGGAAATAACCACAATCCATCCTTCGGTCAGGTAACTCAAGCTCTGGATATGATTCCTTCCACTTAGAACATGCACCATGCTCGATGCAACATGTAACTCTCCACTCTATGAAGAGCTAGGGCGATAACCGGAAAACAAACACGGTATGATACTATCCAATCACTTCCGGTCCAGGCGTTCTTTTGGCGGGAAATAAGAACTTCCGAAGGAAAGCAAATTCAGTTCACTTTTCTTCACGATTTCACGGCCCAGGTCAAGCGAGATAAAAATCAGAGAAAGGAACGATGAAAATTCTCTAGAAAAAGGGGGGAATGGGGATGGTTGCGGATGAATGATGATGTACGATGCTCGCTCCTCCGCTGTTCCTCCTCAAGTACCCCATTTCCTATGACGCTAAGCTTACAAAACAACAAGACCAAGCCTTCACGATAGTTTCCGTGGTTCAGCGTATTTTTCTCCATGGTCATCCACGTGACCGACACTACAGCATAATCTGGTGAAACTCTTTCTAGGTATAATAAGAGGTTAGCATAAACCTGTATGAGGATTTCTCACAAAGTAACCCTTTCTGGTTAGTTGTTTCCTCGAATTAGAGGAAAGGTTTCTCGAGAGCAACGCCCCGGGTATATATTTGTTGAAGTCATATCATACCTCTCTCTGTGGTTAGTTGGAACCAAGTTGCTTGCCGAGCCAGAACAAGGCGAAGAGCTGCTTTCCCTTGAATCCAGTGTTCCAAACCGTCTGGGTACCCCACAGGGGTAGCGGGCATAGCGCTAGGAAAACGGGACAGGACGGGACCGCTGGGCGCGGTCCTCTGTAGGGAAGATTACCTAGGAGACTGCCGCCCTTGGCTATGACCGCCGAGCCCGACACAATATTCCTTTATCAATACAGTCAAATGCACGAGACGGCCACCGCTCGGGTAGACGGTACTCGTACAGGAGATGACATGACGGCCCTGATTGTGGGGACCATAGGGGGCATCAGAAGACTTTGGGGTGTAGGAAAGAACTGTAGGGTGTAGGGAAGGACTGCGGGGCGTGACCACAGACGGCAGGATGCCGACTGGGGATAAGGGACAAAAAGCGAGGGGGACTGCAGGGGGCGGCCGGTAATGGCCGATGACGGCGGGCTACCCCCGGATGAAATCAGTGTTCCCAACCGTCCCGTCCGGACGCCAGGGCCCTGGCGTCCTATAGTCCCGTCCGTCCCGGGCAGGGTGGGTAAGGACGGCCAGGCACGGCGTCCGTCTTTTGTAAACACCGCAGGACTGTAGGTTGACGGGCGGGCCCTGCAGTCTTTTTTGGAAATGGTAACTTCCGGTAGGTACCTACCGTCCTGAGTAAGGACGGGCGTCACCTCTAGGTTACCTACCGTCCTGCATAATGACGGGCGTTACCTGTAGGTTACCTACCGTCCTGCATAATGACGGGCGCCCCTTGTAGGTCAAGGAAGTGGAATGAGGTCACGGTGCTCAGAACCAGGATCGGATATCACTGGAAGCATTGATTGATTGATAGCGAAATTTGATACATAATAGTAGAGCCTAAACTTCTCTTCATTAGAATAAAAATGTTTCAGATCTTGATAACACTTACCTAATGCTCATGAAATTCGGACATGAAACATAAACTAAGACACCTATAGGGCCCGGCCGTCCGTCCCGGGCATAGGTCAGGACGGACTGCAATTGGGCGTCCGTCCCGTCCTAGGCTAAAGACGGACGGACTGGACGCTTGGGAATGTTGGAATTAGGCTTTCGGATATGCACTGTCTACGCATTAGAGTACGACAAAGTCGGTCATTAGACCTTGGTTCCAGCCTTCTACTTTCCAAGTTGAACTTACTGCATTTGACCTTTCCCCTCTTGTTACCGCCCAATCTATCCACTGGTTATGTAATTCTGTTCTCACTTGTTTTTCTTTTGTCTTCCAAATTGGTTCTGTATTTTCTTTCCTACTGCGGATATATGTTGCTGCTTCACTGTATAAATAGTACGCCTTCATGGCCCTCTGAGATTGAAGGAAGTTCTTAAGCATCTCTTGCATACACATGTTTCCGGTATACGGCTTGAGAATTGAACCATTATTCAATAGGTTATGAGCCCGGGTTAGGCATCAAACCCAATCAAGCCTCTTCACTATCTTCCGCTATCCTCTCGCGGTCTTCTTTTGTCTGCCTTGTCCATTTTTCTTTCAAGAACCGTTCGATGTACAGCAGGCTGGCGCCTGCCGCATCAGCAAAAAAACCTTTTTCTCCGGATGGACAGAGTCCGCTTCTGGATGAATAGCGTCCGCTGTTTGCGTCCGGTCCTCTCGGATCTCCCGTGCCTTCTTTGCCTTGCATTCCTTGCGTCCGGTGCACCCGGACGCCCCACTTTCCCTCCACAGTGTCCAACGCGCTTGTTCCGGCCCCACGCCCTCCTTGTGCCTCCACCTTGTATCCGCCCCCTTATCCTCTTGTCTACTGGCCTCCTGCCTACTCCTTGCAGTTGCGCGCATCCGGTGACGATCTCTGCTACCCTCACACCTCTGGCGACCTAGATCTGTCCGCTTCCATCCGCTTCCGTCCGCTGCCATTCTACGTCGCTTGTTTCTTAGTCTGCACCCTACTGTCACTTCCATAATTCCCTTACTGTTTACAAGATGCCCGGCCCGGCCGCCATGCAGACCCCCTACTTTGGTTGGCTTCCCTTTCCACATGAGAGCATAGTTTCGCATTAATCATCCGCAGAATTCAGGCGGCCGAGTTGAAGCCGGACACTTTCTACGGGAATCTCTCCCTTAAGTCGCCGGCCTCAACTTGGCCGCCTATTCAATTCAATTTATTTAAAACATTCCCTTAAACGCCCACGGATCATGTAGTACTCCTGCGGCCGAGTGGAAGCCGGACACTCAATATGGGCACCGCCACCATAAGTGGACGGCTTCAACTTGACTGTATATTCATACAGAAGAATGCATCCTATTTAAAACATTCCCTTCAATACCCGCAAATCATGTATGACTGCTGCGGCCGAGTTGAAGCTGGACACTCAATCTGGGAACTGCCATCTTAAGTGTCCAGCTTCAACCCGGTCGGATATTCGGGTGGAACAATGCAACGTATTTAAAACATTGCCTTAAACGCCCATGGATCGTGTAGTGCTCCCCTGGCCGAGTTGAAGCCGGACACTGAATATGGGCACTGCCACATTAAGCGTACGGCTTCAACTTGGCTGTATATTCATGCAGAACAATTCAACCTATTTAAAACATTCCCTTAAATGCCCGTGGATCGTGTAGTACTCCCCTGACCAAGTTGAAGCTGGACACTCAATACACGAACTGCCATCTTAAGTGCCCAGTTTCTACTCAGCTGAATAAATCCTGTACATAATTGGATAGAATAGTTTAATATATTTCATTAAACGTCCTCAGATCAATCCTGTGATTCACTATCCATTGCGTCTCACTGCTAGGAATAACCTGCGCCTGTCCAATCACTGCCCCTATACTGACTATTCGCATGTCTTGACTATTGATCCGGTTGCCAACTGGAATATGTCTGCCCAGAATGTGAAATCTGCCACGATTGATCGGATCGAGTATGCGAACTAATGCCAGGCGATGGACAGATGTGCCCTCACTTAGAATATTTCTTATCTTGAAAAGTGCTAGCAACTGAGCCACCACGGATCCCCGTAAATCTCCATAGTTCGCTTCCCCACCAGTGTGGACCCAGACCCAATCGTTTCTAGAGCCACTGTTGCGGAACGCCTTTGTTCCAGTGCAGCGGGCCCGGTGGATCTGGAACCTGTCAGTTTGCTAAAAGTCGGGCAATGCGATTTCAAGCTGAGCAAATCATTCTACAGAAAGTAACCCGAGTTCGGCGGGGTCCGCAGGCAACTGCCGGTCATCCGCAGTAGTCTGCCTGATAAATCGCAGTATCTCCTCCGTCATGTTGGGATAATGGATATCGAGGGCAGTGCATAATTCCGTCAGTGTGCTGGTGTTCTTCATACTGCCTTTATGCACCTGGGGAGGTGTGCTGCGACTTGGCACAGTCGGCATATCCATCCCACTATCTTCTACCACGATCACACGTTCAACTTTCAAAAGTGCTTCTATTGTCTACAACCTGATTCCTAGGGCGTGCTGGTGGACATAGTGTGACAAGATCGGTCGGGCGGCTTCATTCTTGTTTGACCTGCGGTAGCCATCTTTAATCTGATTCTTAGGTGCTTGTTCACCGATCTCGGTGGAATACATCGATATGAATCCAAAACGCCGTACGTGGGAGGCAAAGTGAGTCAGGTAGTTCATCTTGATGAAGTTGGAGTGGTTCTCACGCCGTATCAAATCTGCCCGCAGATGAGACCTTTCAACCCTCTCTTGATCAGCCAGCCGACGGCGATTAGCTACGGTTCTATTGCGGACTTCTTTAGCTCGCTGATCTGCCATTAGTTCCCTTAGCTCCCGATCCTGGCGACTTGCTTGAGCGCGGGTACCCTTCGAGGTACGAAACTCAAGAAAAATGACCTTTGTCCGGTGGAATGTCTGCAGGTAGCTTTCCATGTAGGAAAGTCTGTCTGGTGTATGACTGCGATATTGAGCCATGAGAGTGAAGTCCACCAGTGGGCTAACACAGTTCAAAGTGCTCTGGAAATCCTGATACTGAGAACTGTCCGGATATCGCAATGCGGACGCCAATACGGCTGAAATACAACGGCCGAGATTGCGCATCTCCTTTCCTGGCCATTGTGTGATTTCGCCATATGCCGTTTTCGGTAGGCTGAATCCAGGGTAAGGAGGAATTTCTTTCCAAGCATCGCCGAACGCCTGCTGCCGTTTATGCTTTTTCAGGAAACCTTCTACCCATTCCATCATATGTTTGAATAAGCGAAGGTAGAGGTTGTGCAAGAGGTCCGGCTTGTGTAGCTCCGTGGGGCATACTCGGTCAAGTCCGGTGAATACATTGTTTCCTATTTTGACGCCCCACCGCGGAACGTATTCTGCAATGCCAGCCGCTTCTGCCGGCTCATGCCTCAAGGCTTTCTCTCTATATAGCATGTAGCCGCGGGTCTCATACATGTGCCGCGGATCCCCACCAAGCTCCTCGCACGGAACTTCATACTTTGGGCATGGCTTGCTGCCTATTCCTTGCAAGGCTGCAAGCTCAGCATGATCCGCGATCCAGGCCGACAAAATAGGAAAACAAAGGCCTGTTTTGCGGTCTGCACAATCCATTACCGTTCTTTCTTGGGCAACCTGCTATAATGGTGCCAGGACAAGATCGAAGACAGCCCGCAGGACATCCACGTTGGTCTCCCGCTGGGCTTCACTGGCACGGGCTGATGCGCCAGAGAACTTTGGCCGTACTGGAAGCAATGACAGAAGCAGAATTGGCATCTTGGCAGGGCTGCTTCTGGTCCTCGAAAGGATATTGCCAATCGTCATGTATACCGGCCAGGCTTTCTTATCTCCGGAGAAATTGGTAAGGTGCCTCTGGTCAGACAATCCGATAGTGGGCACCACTGTGGACCCAGCGGGCAAAGCTTTCTACCAAGGAACAGAATGGGCTGTTAACACTGGAAACACCACTCCAAGAACTTGTCAGGACCTATCTCATACCTGCATATCCCACCACCAGTCTGCAGTATGCATCTCTGAGTATAATCGCTCCCCACGTGAATCATATTCTCGAATAGGTGCGTAAACCATATCTAGGCTATACGCAACCTGACGCATCAGGTAGCGGACACTGTCAATAATATTTCCATAATAGAAAGTTGTTGCATGTCGACTATCATCAATACTGGATTCAGCCCAGACCAAGTATTCACGAAATGGGTCCAGTATGTCGAGGTGTTGTCGCAAGGTGTAGGCAGACCGGAAGGATCTGCTAACCGTACTGCCTAAACATTCCGGAAAGTAGGGGCCATTTGCGACTTGGCTACCTTGCTCCGGACAAACCAGCTCGCCAAATTAAAGTCATTTTCAGATCAGGAAGGGCTTCAAAGGTCATCGGTCATGGGCTTGTTGAGCTCTGTATAGCCAGCAACTTCGCCGATTGGTCGGCCAGCATGGGAAGTAGTTTCTTGACCCGAAGGGCGCACGCGGACTGGTGAGTCGGAAACGTCTTCCGTGTCTGAATCGTTCTGCATATCATCTATCTCACCACTTGCTGTATGGAAATCTGGGATCTCGAGCCTGCAATCAGATTCGTAGTCTGAGTCGGTCAGGCTTTCAAGTTCATGGCGAACAACAGTAGCTCCCATGGGAGCCGGCTTCGCAATCGCGCTAAGGGAAAGAACGATATCAAGATGCATTGTCTGAAGGTGCTTTTCGTATGCAGCGCCTTGTTGACAACGTCGCCTGCAATAAGGACACTTTGTGTAATGACCTTATAGATAGGTACCTACAGTGGACTAAACTCAAGACCATATGGTATACCAATAGGTAACCAGACTGAGGATAGCCCAGTATACTGAGTATACTAAAGGTAGGCATCAGTTGGTACAAGTGTCTACAAAGTGACTTGGTGACATCGGGTTAGACAGGGTAACCTTCGGAGGACATGTTTGTATAAAGTTAAGGAAACATAGTAAACGTTGCACGGGTCTCCGGGGTAACATTATATGTGGTCGCGCGGACTCCCAAAGAGAATAAAGGCATAATAGGGTAAAGTTACCCTACCTTGGAAACATGATTACCCTACCTTAGGGACCCAGTTACCCTACTGAGGTACTCCAGTTACCCTACCTTCACCGATAAAGATATCTGGGGACTTATGGGGAAGTCATCCCACCATAGTAGGGCTCTTAGATGTTCATAGGACCCCTTCGTATTATACAAAACGGACTACTGACGGAGCAGGAGTGGTCCGAACCTCCTGTAACTTGCAGGGGATATTCCTCACACCCCACTGCGGCCCCAGCGTTGGTACGGCGCGACATAGCTGTACGGCTGTGTTGTTGTGTGCTTCCTAGTGAAGTGAGATCCATAGGAACGCTCCCATAACACCGTATGAGTTGTGGCCTTCCAACTGACCAGAAGCTGTTCGCAGGATATATAAGGGGTGTGAGGGTGACCGCCTCGCGGGGCGCGACGTGGATAACACCTGTGAACCACCTACGGGAATACATTGACCTCTGGGTAGTTGTAGGGTTAACAGTAGAGGGCTTGGGGCTGACCGGGGAAGCGGCAAGGCTCCCAGGACAACTACCTCAAAGCCAGTCCCAGGCTACCCCGTAAACTGTAGCATTACCATGGGTTATTAGTGGACTCTAGAGGTGTGAGTCTTGTCATGATTTAAGAAGGTCCTGCATGGTTGACTGCGGATAGCACCCATGCAGTCAGGCAGCAGGAGATTTCTTATCGTGGGAGCATGCAGTCAGGTTTAGAGGCTTGTATAGCCAAGTAGATATGCCGATAGACTGCGTAGCTTGTATAGACGAAACCACTGCTGGGCCAGTAAGTCCCAATGGATAATATCTCTATGGAGGGCATGTTGGTGGGCCACTGACATGCTACCGATAGGAAAGAGCTTTCGCTCATGCAGATGTAGTTGGAGAGACATCACCGGAAGCGCTTGCTATGTCTGGAGATAGTTAATATCCGAGCGGTCCGACTGCCTCCGAGTGTTAGCTCACTTTAGGCAGGTGAGTTGGACAGCCCTGAGCTGAGCAGGGTGCTCGCGAAAGGTCAGAATGGTTGACGGGTGTCCTCTGGCTTTACATTATTCTACTTAACCACAGTGAGAGACACCCTATTCTGATAAATCAACGATCCTCGTGAAGAACTTATTGAGTGAAGCTTTCAGGCTTAACGATATTAAGGTTTACCACTTGATTCTACTTTGAATTATCTTTATCTTTATTTTGATCCTTACTTCTACTTTGAGTCTTGGGTGCGGTCGCAATCTTAGGATCCGTCTTCCTACAGAGTGCCCCCATTACACTTTGTTGTCTTTGAGGTCATCGTGCGTGGTGTTTCTCTTTCATGTAGCCTGGCGGATGCGGAAGCGGCTGGGCTGAGCGGCTGCAGCGGACTCAGTCTTTCAAAGTAAAGGGTAGGTTTCTTTCAAGGGGTAAATGGGAAAAGTTTCAAGTTTGTTTAGTCGTATGACGAACGGGTCCAGATATTCAAGCTGCCAACCATTATTCACGGTTAAACTTGTCAAACCTGTTCTTTGTTGAGAGTATGGGAGGGCCTTGGCTCATGGGTTGCGGCTCCCATGCGGCTCCGTTGCGGCTAAAACCTTATCTGAAACCTATCTTCATTGTAGGTGGGTCACATGACTTTTCAAGATATTCAAGTTTGTACAGGATACAATCCTGCGAACCGCACTAAACCCGGCCTCGTGCGGCCTATATTAGCTCTCTCTTCCCCCTCCTTCCATCTTCCCTCTATAATGTTTTCCCCAATCACAATCACATCCTCGCCCCGCCGGCCTATCCTAACAGGACCCACAAAGCTCAGTACAACCTCACACTCGTCCGCAGTATCACCAGTGTATCCTTAGCTAATTTCAGATTACCTATCTGCGTTTCCCTATCCAATAACCTTTTCACAGCCATTACCATCTGCAGAACTCCCTTCACCGTCCGCCAGGCCCGCTCTATTATTTTCGGATTTTCTACAATCCTTCATCCTTCATAGTACCACCATCTACGTACCACCATCTGCTAGCCGCCATCCTTCATCCGTCGAGGGACCATTTAAACACCCCCAAAAAGCCGCCTCATTCTGATCCATCAAGCACCCCCCACCCCACTCACTATTACAATGGCAGCCTCAAAGTTGGGTCTCAGTTTCGAAAAATCGGCGTCCTTTACAAACGACAGCGATGTTACCTGGTGTAACCATGTTTGCGGCTTCCCCCATCCACGAACCTATAGTCCGGAGCATAAAGCCTGGCGAAATGCTATGAAACGTAAGATGGAGCAAGACCGGATATCAGGGTAGAAGCAGAGTACTGCCGGACAATGGGCGGCCATGCAGGGACATGCTCTTACTCTCCGGCTTGTCAGCCAGAGGTCGGGACTCTGGCAGGCTAATAACCCTCGTGGCGAACGTTTTACTGCATGCTTGGACCTTTTGCTAAAGGACATGGCAAAAAAACATTAGGGTATCTTAAGAGACATGTTGAGAGCACCCGTTGCCGCTGTTCTGGTTGCAGACCCCACCCCTGCCAGAAATGATCGTAAGTTATCCCCCAGTGTCCACAATAAAGATGGACGATATATGCTAATACAGCTCCTGCAGGTCTCACCGGTCGGCGGTCTGTCTGTCTCTGGATAGATGAGCCATCTGTGGTTCGCCCAAGCAGCCAACTTCCTGTCGGGATAGACAAGATCCAGTGGCAAAGTCGTGGACATGTTTACTGGATGGAGCTAACTGAGCGCACCTTTCCGAACCGGCTAGCGGGCATAGATAAAACCATGGCACCGGGTGTCGGATTTCGTATGCTTATTGGTGCGACGAGACAGGGTACACGTCTGCTGCAGGACGATCCAGAGGAGCCGTTGCCGCTTGCTGAAATGATCCGAATCACAAATAGCCGACTTGTCCGCATATGGTTGTCTGTGAATCCGCCAAGCGAACCAATGGATCTGCTCTTCGGTTGCCATCGAAAGAATGATACAGAGGATAGCACTCCTCCTCCCGGTGCGATCAGGTTTGCTCCACGTAATAACCGGGGCCCCCCTCCAGAGGCCTCAGATGACGGGTCCGCAGGTAGCGATGATGGACAGAGCTCAGATGGCCACCAGCCAGAGTCATCCGCTGCGGCTGCAAAGTGAACCACCGCAACAAGGACCACCAAGAGCGGGAATACCACAAAAAAGACGGGGGGAACACACCGGATCAATTGGGCGGACGTTGGCGAATTAGAGCCAGAGTCGTCTGGTAAGCACGCTTCTGTCCCTCGTGCTAACTTGGGCACTCGTGTTTTGAGGTCTAGTAGACAAGGAGAATGGGAGACTGACTTAAAGAAAGCATCCCGGACGCCAGCCAATAACAGTGGTAAACGCAACCTCGAGGTCATGCACGAGGCTCATGAGCCATACGGTTTGGATGGAAGTCGGGAACCTCAGAGGATGGTGGCCCGCCAGGTGGCGGCAATCGATGCCGGCATGGAGGTTGAGCCAGACAGACGCGATGGGGAGCATAATCTGAGTTGGCAACTGGCTGACAGGACAAGTCCGACAAACAGTCCGTCTCCGTTTACTCCCAATCCAGGTCACCATCATGGGTCTGCAGCCTCTGAGTAGGCAGAGGCGAGAAGGTCAGCCACGCATCTTTTGATGCTGGCCTCAGGGGCCGAGCAGCCTGTCAACACATTGGCGACACAAGTCGATACGCCCGGCAGCAGCCATTCCCCCTCCAAGGATCCACATACTGGGGATGTGTATGCGGATATTCTGACAGCTGAAGAGGTCGGACGAGAATTAAGACCGCCCGCTGACTCCCCAACCAACTCAAGAGCATACTATACACCTGGTAATTTCCGGTTACTACTACCAGGTTTTTCATCCATTCTGTTGGCAAGGTCTGCTGAAGTTTCGGCAGAAACGGGCGTTGGGAGTCTGCTCAAGTCCGTTTCTGTCCTGTCATACTAGCTCTGCGAAAGAAGCTCTCCTGCTTCGACCAATGTGGCTAATGTCTCGCTAGCTGAGGATGCAGGTCCATTTCAAGCAATTTACAAGTACTAGGCCACGATGGACCCTTCGACTTTTCCTTTTGGTGTTTTCATTTTTGTTTCTAGAGTTCATGTTATTCTCGCTGTTTCCTGACTATTTCTGTTTTAGAGTACCCCGCTACGTCTCGGCTGCTTGCCCTGATCAGTATACTTAATTTAGACCTGCGAGTGTCCGCAGATCCTGGGGGTGTTTCCTTTGCATGTTTTTCATTTAGAGTTTAACTTTTAGAGTTTTGCGAGTTATCCTTGTACTTTTTTCCCACACATTTCTTGTTTGGATTGGCCCGGCCGTTGCCGTTCCGGGTTGCCCACACCCAATGTAGTCTACGGACCCTTTGTTGCTCTATGGGGTCCCTCTTAGAGTTTTGTAGACCATTCTTGTTTGCCACAAGCTGTTCTGTGTTTACCACATCGGCTCGTCAGACCTGATCTCGGAATCTTCGCACATCATTCTTGCTCTTTTCCAGCTCTTTTTCGTTTGGTGTTTGTTTTCTCTGCTCGCTTTAGCGGTTTGCTCTTTGGACTGGTGCGGATCATTCTTGTTCTTCTCTAGCTGTTTTTCGTTCGGGGTTGCCCCTTTCATTACTATTCCTATCCTAGCATTTCATCTTATATCCCATCCGTTGAGCCTTAGCGGCAGCTTTCAGTTTCTGCGGTTAGTGTCCGGGCTCGAGCCCTAGCCTTACCCGCATTTGTTTCTGTCCACTTGGCAGACCTACTCAAAGTACATTAGTCCGTACATGCTGATAAACCTTTTTTCATCTGGTTCAGGAACCCCAAGTACCTAACACTCGCATTGCCCCAGTGAAATCGCAGCGCGGCTAAGTCTTCTGGTGGAAATTCCTATATCAGGTATCAAGCTGCAATTTGGACGTGCGGTGTGTTTTGACGCCAGTGGACATGAAAGTGAGTGATGAACTGTGAATGACTTTCGTTTTTAAGGAAGCTGAGCCGACCATTTCCATCTGCCAAGTTCACACCCCATATCGTGCCCTTAGCTACCTACCAATTGAGGCTTCCTAACCCCACCTGCACCTCAATGGCATAGACTGCAATTCTCTTCTATCACCATTGACCTGCATCCTATGTCACAACAACAGCGGCGGCTTATGGTGGACCGAGCGCCTTCATCGAGGCAGGAAAGGCAAAGGCAAAGGGAGGTCCTTCGTGGACATTTCCGGGGATCTGCCTCCAGGGACTGATTAACTATAATAACATCACCTAGTGTTGAGTCGGTTATGGCTGGGTCCGCTGTAGGTAGGAGGAGGGATGCCGTGCGGGAGCCAGCTTCTTTACGACACCAGGTACCAGAGCCTGTCCTGTACAACTGGCAGCATGTCTGAGAGTCAGCAGATGAGAGTCTAGACTCTAATGATAGGGAATGTGATGGTAATGATGGCGAGAGTGAGGAGAGTGAGGAGAGTGAGGAGAGTGAGGAGAGTGAGGAGAACGAGTTAGGCCAGCATGGGGACGATATGGATCATCCATCGGCCTGGGGAGCACAAAGACAAATTGCGCGTGAGTTTCTCAGCTTGCAGCGCTCAATACTGACAATCACCCCTGGGAATACACAGAATTCCAGGAGGAGGATTAGTTACCCCGGACGGAGAACGTCTGCTCAAGTACGAGTTAGCCAAAATAGTTGTACATCTGCCATTCCCTCCCGTTCGGCCACAGACATCAATCTACTGGCGATGCCGGTGATAACCCCAAGTCAACCAGATCCAACCATGCGGGAATTGGATAGCAGATGACAGCAAGCCACCCGTAGGCGAAATAGGACAACCGGGCTTGTGCGTACCATTCTGGCCAGATCCCGTGAGCGGATGTGGGCCTGGACGATCTTCGTCAATCCGTTTCCCGACCCAATCACCCTGACTGAAGAAGTCCGCACATGTTGGAGCGATGCCCTGACGAAATTAGGCTTTCCCGACTTTGCTGATCCTACCCTGCCCTCAAATGACCAGTTAAGTTACTCTTAATGAATAACCAACATCCTATCCTAGACTAAATAGAGTGGCCGCTTGTCACAGATTTGCAGATCCTGGCAAAGGACAGCGGATGCAGATCTCAGTATCTGCATACAGCAAAGAAGGTTATAACAGAACTCTATAAGCTCAATATTGAGGATCCTACAGCCTGTGCACGAAGAGTGGAATACCTACTGGTGGAGGATAGGTTCATTTGCCAGCCGGGCAGCTATGAGGTATCTTTTTGACATTTGTTGGAATTGTTTCTAATCAGAGTAAGACTAAATCGATCTAATCTGGCGGACAGCCAATTTCTCTTAGATTCCTAGCACCCCAGATTCCAGGTGTATTATTTGCTCAATATTACTCTGGCCCGAAAAGGAAAGGCAGGACCAATAAGGGTTTCCTGGATAAGATCGATGGCCCGTTTATCTCTCTGACAGCCGTCCGATTATGTCATACACTGTGATGTTGGCGGAGTGGCATCTGTATCGATAATGTGGCTTTCACAAGGGCCACTTCCGGGGATAAGAAAAACAATGTGTACTGGCAGGTTTCAAATGTGTCCAGATCCATGGGCGGCCCAGGCATCCGGATACTTTTGAAAATAGCAGGTACTCGAGTTGGGTGAAAGGTTAGCTAACGGATAGATAGCCCAGCTGGAACCTCAGACGCGATCCTGGGGCAAAACGGGAAGAGTTTGGAAACGTTGAATAATCCAGCGGATAAGGACGACTTTGGAGGCAGGAATCCCGACGGAGCGGGGAAAGGGGGTTCAGAGGACGGTGGGATATGACAATAATGAGGACACATTGAGGCGGGAGTTTGGTAGTCATACGGAGCTGGATGAATTGGAGGCCGCTGGCGGACTCGTGGATACAGGAGGAGGACATGGTCGGCAGGAGCCGCGGCGAGAACATGGGCTCAATCCGGGAGCACTGGTTGGTGCAGCGTAGTTCCAAGACCTTGGGGAGACGGAATTGCATGTTGAAGGAACCGATCGAGAGGATAGGGAGAATGGTTTTATCACCACTCGCTGATCGTGGATATATATGTAATTAAATTAAATTAAATTACTCATGCTAAAAGGATCAGGAATGGTCAAACAATAGTAGTGTGCGAGTCGGGGGGCAGGAAAGGCATGAGAATGAATTGCGCGGATGGTTATAAGCGGCGCAAGTATGAATAAGGCATCTAGCGGGCAATTGTAGGTTCGGAAGACATGGGAATCTGTCGGGCAGATGGTTATAAACTGTGCAGGGTTGGGTAAGTCGTCTAGCGGGCAGCTGTAGGTTGGCAGGCACGGGAATGACTCTGGGGGGCTGTTTGAAGCCTGGGAAGAGGGTGGGAGTCCGCGAGCGGACTCCAAGAGGCCGGAGAAGACGGTGGGAGCCCACCAGTGGACTGTAAGAAGCTGGGGAGGCGGCGAGAGGCATGGAGTAGACGAGATCGGATGTGGAGAGCTGAGGAGAGAGCTGCACGAAAGGGCAAGGGATGGGGGAAGTCCGCCGGATATGGGAGGAGACTCGCTGGGATCAGAGGATCGAGGAGGAAGGGGTAAACCTGTTGGGAGGGATGAGGGCAGAGGAAGTAATGACGGGAAAACGTCCGCCGAATACGTGAGAGGACTGAAGGAATCCAGGAGTGTGGGAGAAGCGGAGGTGATGTTTGTGGGGTTCCAGATGAGAAATGGATTCAGGGAGAGGTTAGTGACACGGTTAAAGAAGAGAGGGTATCATGGAAAGAAAGCTGGCGGGCAGGGGTATCGGGCGAGGAGGCCGCGCGGAGAGATGTCGCGGCCTCAAGACGTGCGCAAAAGGGCAGCATGGGAATTGGTGCATTGGGAGGGAAGGTATGAGGAGGGTGGGCGCTGGGGGTAGAGTATCAGGAGTGTTGCTGCGCCAGGGGGGGTCAACTGCCTCAGGACGCAAAAAGGGCAGCGTCCAATGCGTTCGGACGCGCAGGTCAGCCTCCGGACACATTGGACGCGGCCCTTTCACTTCTGGACTGAATGAGCCCGGGCGGACGCACCCAGAACAGGAGTTTATGTTATAAGCGCCTGGAACGTCCAGCGTACACGGTGAGCGGGGAGAGACAGAACCCAAGGTATTCTTTTTCCTCATGCGCTGCCGAGGGGGATATTTACAAATGTAAATATTGAGAAACCCGAAAACTCACTGCAAACAACTGGCACCAGTGGAGCCAGGATATGGAGTTCTTTTTCCAAGCAGAAGACTCCTTGGAAATCCTTCTGGACATGGAAGCAGAGCCTGAACTGAATAGTGAAGACAATGCTCACTATTGCAAGCGTCTAGGGAAAGCAGCAGCAATGATAAATGCCGCTTGCCATTCGTCAGTAAAAGGCTTGATTAAAGGACAACGAAATCCGACAGAGATGTGGGCTGCACTTACTGAAAGGCTTGATAGAGTGAACACTCGTTCCGCAAGACTTATGATCAAGTGGGAATTCAATAACCTTCGTCCGCCCAATAGTATTACCGAATATATCCATTAGCTTCTCGAATGCCGTACCGAACTTCAAAACTCTGAACAAGAAATCTCCAATGAGGAATTTATTACTCATATACTTCCCACTCTTCCGTCCACCTTTGACAGTATTGTGAACATAATTACTCACGATAAACCTTCAGAGGCCAGATCTGTCGAATCTGTTATCTCAACTGTCTTGGAATCCGACTGAGCAATGGAGTCACGTAAGGGAGAGGCTGAAGCTAGTATGAATACTAGCTCAACACTTACAGTAAGTAATGCGCTTGTAACAACTGCTGCAAGTATGAACTCAGCATCATTCCACCATCGTATACGCAATCGAAACTCAAAGTCAATAAGACAGAATCGGTACCAATTCTCGTGGCAAAACTCGAAGAGTAGCCAAAATGTTACATGCTTCTGGTGCACCAAGAAGGGTCATCGGATTGATTCCTGTAAGCTGATCTAAACCGCCTTGCCTGGGTTCTTGACTCTGGTGCCGCAGACCACTTCACGAATCAGAAGTCCACATTTATCCCGGGATCTCTAAAAAGACTCGCTGTACCAACAGAGATCCAGCTAGGGAATTCAGCCTGAGTTCCAACAAGTCTCAAAGGAAGAATTGGACTTACAGTCCAAGGGTTCTATCTCGAGATAGGAGCGCTCCTCGCCCCTCAACTCCCCTTCTCCCTGCTATCAATTAACAAGCTCACTCAGTATTGCCATATTTCTTTTGACCATCACGGATGCGTTATCACTAGGCGAAGTGATACCACACCCGAGGCCTCTATGCACTTGCAGGAGAGAAATGGCCTCTACACATTTGACCTATCCAAGCGCACTACCCTAGCGCCAACTCCTACCATCCACCGCATCTACCAAGCCAATACTGCCACAAGCACTATGAGTACCAAGCGGACAACTAAGAAGGGTGAAGAGCTACTAGAGCAATGGAATCTCCGCTTGGAACACCTGAACAAGGATGATATTATAAAGATGATTGATCTTCTTGCTGCACTTCTGAGGAACAATCCTGACATAGGATTTTGTAAAGTATGTGTTGAGTCCAGACAGCAATAAAGCTTTATCCGGAAACGAGTTGCCCGAACTCAGTGTTCCCAATGGGCCAGGCTGTAGGCCGGGCTAAGGCAGCAAACTCCGGAGGATGGCCTAGGCCAATATAGGCCCAATTCGATCAGCCTACAAAAGCCTATCAGGCCTGATAGGAACCAATAGGCCCGGAGATTAGGATTGAGAACAGATTGCGTTAAGGGTATTCTACCCCTCACCCCCCCACCTCCCCTCCCCTCTTCAGAGTTTAGCGCCTGTGATTTTTTTTCATCCTTTATCATCGGCTATTATGATACTTTTTAATTAATCACAAAACAAGTGATACTCAACCAACACAATAAAGCCTTAGAAATTTACCTCCAGAGCCACGAGCACAACACTATCATACCATCATTCGCCCATATTTGGTAAACTATTTACAGTCAACCTCTCTTATTGATGCCTTCGAAATAGTCACAGTGCTACTGCACACAGTTGATCCACCAACAGCAACCCTTTTTCAACAATTAATTCAACTGATTAATTCACTACCTCTAGTATTTTTTTGTCTTTGTTTTGGTGATAAGCGAAACCGTTACTTTATTTTCAATCACATTCCGTAACTGGAAAACATTTACTGTAAATTTTGCTGTTGAGACAGAGCAGCGGCTCGCTGTGTGTTGGTCGACGCAAGCCGTATAGGCCGGCCTAGGCTATATAGGCTAAGCCGGCCTATCAGGGAGCCGGGAAAAAGCCTATATGGCCTATAGGCGGGCCCAGCCAGTGTCAGGCTTAACCAGGCCTGCAGGCTCGGGCCAGGCTAGATCCGAGAGAATTTGGACAGGCCGGGCCTAGCTTTACCCAAGCCTTACCGGCCTGCCTCGTTGGGAACACTGGGCTTGTGTAACGACACTATAGATAGGTAGCTACAGTGGACTAAACTCAAGCCCAGATCGTATACCAAGAGGTAACCAGATTGAGGATAGACCAGTATACTTAGTATACTAACGGTGGACATGAGTTGGTACAAGTGTCTACCAAGTGACTTGGTGACATCGGGTTAGACAGGGTAACCTAGGTAGGCCAAAGTGACCCTGCTAGGCAGGGTAACCTTCGGAGGACATGTGCGCGTAAGGTTAAGGAAACATAGTAAATGTTGCACAAGGGTCCGGGGTAACATTATATGTGGTTGCGTGGACTCCAGAAGGGAATAAAGGCATAACTGTTTGAGCCTTAGGAAAGCACAAAGGAAAGAACGAGCAAGAATGCAATCACTATATGCACTTTGTAGGGAAAATGTGAAGATGATTTGTCGATATCCCATGCTCCTAGAGACAGGGAGAAATGGGCGAACTATATACATATCCGTTGTGGCCACCTATGGTATACCACACAATGCACTAACACTAGATATGTGCGTCATCAATCGGATATGACAGTAACTGCGAAACATGACAGTCACTCGGCTACGATAGCCACTCAGAACTCTTCTCTCCACTGTACCATTAACCCATGATGGGGTTACTCCATCACCCCACGCATACTAACCGCATAGAGTGTGAACGAAACCATAAAACAATACTGTATGCCTACCTGGATAGGATGTGAAATGAACAAAGCCTCTGCAAGATGAATGACTGTCCGAACCATAAAGCCACATGCCTGATACCCTTCTGTCCGAGTCTCCTAATGGCATAGCTCCCACTCTTCATATCCGCAAGCCTCCATAACCCCATGCCATATAGGCTACTATCCAACAATAACAGGGTGAAGTTACCCTTCCTTGGAAACATGATTACCCTACCTTAGAGACCCATTTACCCTACTGAGGTACCCCAGTTACCCTACCTTCACCAACAAAGTCATCTGCAGACTTAGGGGGAAGTTGTCCCACTATAGTCGGCCTCTAAGATGTTCAAAGGGCCGCTTCGTAGGGCACGAAACGGGCTACTGACCGAGTATGAGTGGTCCGAACCTCCTGTAACATTCAGGGGATATTCCTAACACCCACCGGCGGCCCCAGCGTTGGTACGGCGTGACAGCACTGTACGCCTGTTTAGTTGTGTGCTTCCTAGTAAAGTGAGATCTACAGGAACGCTCCCACAACACCGTATGAGTTGTGGCCGTCCAACCGACCAGAAGCTGTTCGCAGGATATATAAGGGGTGTGAGGGTGACCGCCTCCTGGGGCACCACCTGGATAACACCTGGGAACCACCTACGGGCATACTTTGACCTGGGGTAGTTGTATGGTTAAGAGTAGAGGGCTTGGGGCTGACAGGGGAAGCTACAAGGCTTCCAGGACAAGCACCCCAAAGCCAGTCCCGGGCTACCCCGTGAACTGTACCATTACCATGGGTTATTAGTCGACTCTAGAGGTGTGAGCTTTGTCACGATTTGAGAGGGTCCCACATGGTTGACTGTGGGTGGCGTCCATGCAGTCAGGCAGCAGGAGATTTCTTATCATAGGAGCATGCAGTCAGGTTCAGAAGCTCAGTATAGCCAGGTCGATTTGCCGATACACTGCATAGCTTTGATAGACGAAACCACCGCTGGGCCAGTGAGTCCCAATGGATATCATCTCCATTGTGGGAATGTTGGTCGGCCACTCATATGCTACCGATAGGAAAGAGATTTTGCTCATGCAGATGTAGTTGGAGAAACATCACCGGACGCACTTCCTATTTGTGGAGATAGTTAATATCCACGTGGTCCGACGGCCTCCGAGTGTTAGCTCACTCTAGGCGGGTGAGTTGGACAGCCCTGAGATGAACAGGGTGCTCGCGAAAGGTCAGAATGGCTGATGGGTGTCCTCTGGCTTTACATTATTCTACTTAACCAAAGCAAGAAACACCCTATTCTGATAAACAACAATTCTCGAGAGAACTTATTGAATGAAGCTTTCTGGCTTAACGATATTAAGGTTTACCGCTTGATTCTACTTTGAATTATCTTTATCTTTATTTTGATCCTTACTTCTACTTTGAGTCTTCAATGCGGTCGCAATCTTAGGATCCGTCTTCCTACAGAGTGCCCCGGTCCCAGTATATTGTTAACCGCACTCACTTAACTCTGTTTAACGAGAATTGTGGATTGCAAACGCCTACTGTTGACATTGTTTGAATCCGAGTCGCTTGTCTGGTACAAGAAGCATGGGGTGGAAAGAACAATGTCTCCCTCAGTGGCTATGCACTGTTCCCGTTCCAATCAAAGCTCAAACCAGGGTTTCCAAGTCCTCTCCATATTCAATGCCCGTGTGGACCTGATGGGATTAGGTTGGACCCTTGTGGCCGGTTTGTTGGAATACGAACCAACTCCTATTGTAGAGGAGTTAGTTGAGGTAGTTATTGAGGACCCATGTGGTCTCTTGGCTACCCTGACCCGAGATAACACTGTCAGGCAAAGAGTACCAGAACAGCGTAGGAGCCATGTCACGTTGCAAACCTTCGTTCGAGACATATTCCAGCCCTATCTTCTGAAGGAAGTGGGCAAACCTTTTCAAGACGCCCAAGGTTAGTTAGAAAACTTCGTCGATGAGAAACAGTTGATGTTCCAAGAAGAAATGGTCAATAGTGCGAATGCATGGATGCGGGAACAGCAGAATGCGCTCCGTCGGCAAGCCATGTCGGTGCAGATGTTAAAGGGAACAGTAGTAGCCCTCGAACCAGCCCGGCGCGAAAACTATGACATTGACATTGTGAATAATGTTGTGATCAGAGCAGCTCCCCCGTTGCGTTTGGTGCAAGCACCTACTGTTCACTACGCTGCGGAATTGGCAAAGATTATAGTTGATCAAGGATACTAGTCCTTTCTGACCGAGCTTGCATCGCAAAACATATGACAGCAAATGTCGCTCGATGCCCAACAGCAGCAGTTTAGGGAGCAACAACAGCAGCTTGCTCAGTCCGCGTCACAGCTATCCCCGTTCAAAACCACAATCGCACAAGCTCTCAGTTCGAGAGGCCAAACCCCTCCCGCCATTACTGGCCTAGGTAAAGCACAGGAGCAATGAACGGTTAGCAAGGAACGGAGGACTGGGGCTGGTTCTGGTCATGTTTCACCTCAATGGGCAACCCCTACTACCAATCCCCTGGTGGCTGCCCTCCCGGTAGTCGAACCAAGAACCCCTCGGATTGTACTGGAAGACGAACATCCTTTTGGCGTTGCTGCGTTGACTCCTTTGCCAGTGACACCTGACAACCCCACGGCCTTTGCTCTCGCAATAGTGGCCGCGGCTCCGGCAAAACCTTGGGGTAATGCGGAATGGGGCGGATTTCCCGGGCCAGCGGCGCAGTCAGCTACGGCTTATTGTTCTGCTGGTTGCAGGATCGAGTGAGAAGGAAGTGAACTCACTTGGACTCATTGGGTATATTGTCTCCGAAGCGAGGGTGAACCTATTCTACTTCCTCCAAGTCCAGAGCCACAACCTTCAAAGTTAAAAAAGATCCGTTGCCCCTATTGTGATGCATCAACGCATATAGCGTTGGAGGATTGTTGGGATTTCAATAAGAAATTCCCACCCCAACAGAATACCACGAACAGACCTCCTATATCTTCGACTAGGTCAATAACCCGTTCAGATAGAATGGATGAAGATAGTGAGGAAGGTTCGAGGTTTAGTGGGTATGAAAGGCATAGGTCTACCTGAGCTAGAAATACTGAAGGTAACGGAGGAGAAGGCGGTAGAATTCCGCCCTTGGGTGGTAATGTTGCTGGTGGAGGCGACCCGGGTGATTACGACCCCTCTTCCGACAGTGACAACTCTGGCTACCCACCATTTGATCCGCGCAAAATCCTTGGTAGTTGTAAAGACCACTGGGATGAGGCGAGGAAGGCGAAGTATGATAAATTATTAAGGTGACTTCTGCAGCTTCGCAAGAAGAAACGGAATAGCAAGGGATCCGCTCACAAGCCCAAAAAGCCTGAGCGCCTTGGGGTAGACTGTTTCGATGGCAACCCTAAGGACACCCAACGTTTCATACAAGATGTCGAGATTAAGCTAAACTATTTCAGAGAATGCCTCGTGGATGATATGGATAGAATTAGCCTCGTCATTCCGCTCCTTCGTGCCGGAGGCAACAAATCGTACCATAGGATCCATGTCTATATCAATGAGGATGCAGCCATCTTTGCCAAGAGGCTGTTTGACCCAAATAATGTTCTTCGAACATGGGAAGGCTTTCGCAAGCCTTTGGTATCCAGTTTTGGTGGGCACTTGGATCGAGATCGTACTCTGCGTGCGTGGAATGGTTTATCCATGCAGCCAGGAAACATTGATCTGTTCGTAGATGAACTAATCCGGCTGGCAAATGAGTTGAAATATGGTGGGGACTATGTGAAGGAGAAGGGTCGCGTGGGGATGACAACTGATCACCGTAATGCGTGGGCTATGAAGACTCCACACCCCGAAGACTATGTTGACTACCTAATCCTTCTGCCAAATACAGGTCACCAGTTAGAAGATGTCGCTTCTTTCAACCGTACTGTTGTCAGAACAAAGGACTCCTCTCATCGTGACAAGAGCGACGATAGGCATACCTCCACTAAGAAGCAGAGGAAGGAGAGAAAGGGTTCGGGCCCTCGCAATCCCAAACCTACCAACCCAGCGCCGCGGTCTTTCAGTACGCCAGAATCAGAGCATGCAAAAGCGCATAAAGACATAGCGCAAACTCTGATCGATTGTCGCAAACGGTTGAACCAAAGCTCACGCTGTGGAGATCTGAATCATATCTGGCTCAAATGCCCTGCTACCACTCCCGTTGTCGCCTCGGCCAAGCCCAACGGTAAGCCGACCGTTAATGAGGGAGGCCACCAGGACTGTGCTTCGATCCCGAAAGCAAGACGCATTGAGGCTAGTGCACCTGCTGTTAAACCAGTAGAGGCAGAGATTCGCGGATCGGCTCCGCAAATACTAGAAGTGGACACGGATGCGTCGGACTAGGTAAGTCCCGCCTCTATCCACTAGTTTTAGAAAAACACTGACTCCGGGTCCAAGCTCAGACTGCACGAAGGACAGAGATGCAAGATGTGTACTGTATGTTCCTCCCCCAAAGAACCTACAAGCTGCAACCAACATGGACTACAGGAACAACAGCGTGGATTGGTTTTCTTTCGGAGGTTATGGAGATGGTGACGGCTCTTTCTTTGGTGTTTAGGTTGATTTGAATTCTTATCTAATATTGCGAAAGTTTGCTCTATTTTCATAAGGAAGGAAATGGTGTTGGGTTTAGGTTTTGAGTTATAAGGGTTATCGTTTTGATTTCGTCAGGCTGGACTTGGCATAGCAATTGAAGTTATTCTGCAAGTTTACCAGAGGAGGGTTAAGGACCCGAAATCATGCTGGCGTGATAGTAAACCCCCAATCTATTTGAAACACCTCAATTGTACCCATTTGATAACTACTCACGACCCACTGTGGCCGCTCTTGTGTCAGAAGGCAAGAGATATTGAGCAGTAATCCCTAGAAAACACCACCACATACCTGATACTAACCAACAATGTTTAGCGACGAGAGACCCGCTCAGCAGTTGAGGCTTGCAGGCCCTCTGCCACACACGAGGTCGATCCATGTGAATGTAAGGCTTCAGTGGAGCCACAATAGGAACAAACAGAGCGAAGAGGCTCCATTATTCTTGGATAGTGGCGCTACGGGCACAGTATTAAGTAGCGCTTGGGTGAGCAATGGCCAGCTACCATGTATACGTCGGGAGACTCCGACACCTATTTGTGATGCAAGCGGGAATCACATCCCGGGATCAGGTCTCCACTATACGAAGACAGTTGATATGTCAATAGGAGACCACACCAATAAGATGAGATTTGAGCTGGCCAATATGCCTTCAGGACACCTGGACGGTTATCTGCCAATGGCGTGGTTGAAGGACCACAACCCAGATATCAACTGGGAAAGGGGAAGTCTGAAGTGGCGCTCAGACTATTGTAAGACCCATTGCCTCCGAAGCAAGAGTCGCATAGAGTTTATTACCTGCGAGGAACTCTTAGCCAAGGATCCCAACAACATGTTTGTATGTGGGATGCGCCTTTGGACTGGTGAAGATGGAGAAGACATAAGTCTGAAGTTGCTAGCAGAATACCAGGATTACGCTGATAAATTCTGCGAAGAAAAGATCAACATCTTGCTGTAGCATACCGAGTATGACCACTGCATTGACTTAGTCCCAGGCTCTGACTTGCCCTAAAACCACATATACCCGCTTACCGTTCGGGAGCTACAGGTATTAAAGGCGAATATCAATGAGATTGAACAGTCTGGCAAGATCTGGAGATCATCCTCTCCGATAGGTGCTCCCATCCTGTTCGTACCCAAGCCTGGTGGAACACTTCGGTTATGTGTTGATTACCTAGGGTTAAATAAGATTACTATTAAGAATAAGGATCCATTACCCTTGATGAACGAGCTACGTAGTAGGCTCGGAAAGGCCACAGTGTTCACCAAACTGGACCTGAAGAATGGCTATTACCTCATCCGCATGGCGGAAGGAGAAAAATAGAAGACGGCGTTTAAAAGTCGGTATGGCTTATACGAATATACTGTCATGCCTTTTGGACTTTGTAACGTGCCATCAACTTTCCAAGGAATGATCAATCATGTGTTCTGTGACATGTTGGATGTAGGGGTCATTGCCTATATGGACGACATCCTAATCTATTCTGAGACCATAGAAGAACATGTTGCTATTGTAAGAAAAGTAATGAACAGGCTGGGGAAGGCAGGCCTATGTGTCAGCATAAAAAAGTCAACCTTCCATGCGAGAGAAGTAGAATTCCTTGGATACAAGATCTCTGACTATGGAATATCAATGACAACCAAGAAGGTTGAGGAGATTACGGCGTGGTTACCGCCACAAAAGGTCCTTGATATGCAAAGCTTTATGGGCTTTGCCAATTTTTGCTATCGGTTTATTAAGGGATTTTGTAAGATAGCAAAACGTTTAACCAACCTAACAAAGAACAGCATCAAGTGGAATTAGACCAATGCTTGTCAAGCGGCATTTGATGAGCTCAAGAGAGCTTTCACAACAGGTCCAATATTGACTCACTTTGATGAAACTCGTCCAACGAAGTTGGAAACCGATGCTAGTGACTTTGCCCTGGGAGCCATTCTATGGCAGCTATGTGAAGATGAGCAATGGCACCCAGTAGCCTTTGATAGCCGAAGGTTCGCCCCCACTGAAGTAAACTATCATGTTCATGATAAGGAAATAACCGCTATAGTTGTTGCATTTCACGAAAGGGAATACATGTTGAGATCCATTGAAGAACAGATAACTGTTTATACAGATCATAAGAATTTGGAGTACTTTAATACTACCAAGATTCTCAACAGAAGACAGCACCACTGGGCTGAATTCCTACAATCGTTCAATTTCAAGGTTGTTTACTGCGCCGGGAGGCTAAATGAAAAGGTTGATGCATTGTCGAGGCGTAGGGACTACCGCCCTGAAGGGGGGAGTAATTCTGATTCTTACACTTCTTTCCATCAGCATCATTATGTTGGTCAGGAGCGGGACATCTTGCGACCAGGAGTGTTGCAGTCCTGCCAAGGGTTTCGGCCCCAGTCCGCGTTGAGGACAGCTCTACTCAAGGCAGCTGACCAAGACCAAAGCTACTTGGATACGTTCAAGTCAGCACTCAAGGGCAAGAAGAATGTTGATACAAGTCTGAGTATCATAAAGGATTTACGCTGTTATAAAAACAGGTGGTACATGCCCAAGGACGAGTCCTTGAAGCGAATAATCATCGAGGGTGAACATGATTCACGCATGGCTGGACACTTCGGAACCTACAAGACAATTGGAAGGGTTATGGCAAACTTCTACTGGCCAAAGATGGATGAACAGATCATGGAATATGTTCGCTCATGCGACATATGTCAACATAACAAGGTCATCCGGCACAAGAAGTATGGGCTATTGGAGTCTATAGATGTTCCTATGAGACCATGGACTTCATTGTGGGGCTACCCAAATCAGAAGGCTTTACGAAAATATGGGTCATCGTGATCAGCTTCTCACAGATGGCACTTTTTATCGCCCTCAAGACAGAAGAGCACATCAAGAAACTGGCTCTAATTTTTCTGAAGGAAATCAGACGCCTTCATGGGCTCCTAGAAACAATTATCTCTGTCAGGGATACCCGGTTTATATCCAAGTTTTGGATGAGCCTAATGCAACTCTTGCAAATCCAGTTGAATGTTTCCGCTGGGTTCCATCCCGAAACCGAAGGCCAAACTGAACGGGTCAACCAGACACTGGAACAGTACTTACGCAGTTACTGTGCGTATCTTCAGGATGATTGGGTGTCGCTACTCCCTTTTGCAGAGCACGGCTATAACATTTCGCTATCAGAATCCGCTAAGGCTAGTCCTTTTGAAATTAATTACAGATTCGCTGCTCAGACACAATGGTCGGGGATGGTGTCAGATAATCAGGGAATACACCCAGACAGTGAGCTCATAGTGAAGGATGGGGAAGGAACATCGCATGAAATCCGAGAGACATTACAATGGGCACAAGAAAGACAAAGGAAATGGCATGATCATAAAAGACAGCCTTCTCCTGAATATGTCAGACTAGAGGATGTCAGCCAGGGCAGGGCAAAGAAAGCAGACCGCGTAATGTTGAACAGAAAAAACATTCGCACAAAGAGGCCTATGGAAAAGCTGGACCATAAAATGTTTGGACCATTTGTGGTCAAGCGGAAAATTGGATCCAGAGCCTAGGAGTTAGAATTGCGTGCCCGATGGACAATCCATCCGGTGTTTAATGTCGGGTTGTTGCAGCCTTGCCATGAGGATCCTATAGGCAGAGCTCAGTTGGCGATACCGGCACCAGACATTGTAGATAGTGAGCCCAGTTATGTTGTCGCGGAGGTGGTAGACAGACGGTGGCATGGGAATCCTAAGTCAAAGTTTCCTCACCACTTTGTGCAATATTTAGTTGCTTGAGAAAGGTATGGACAAGAGGAAAATTCCTGGGAACCGTTCGAAATGTTAGAAGGTACTGCTATGCAGGGCTTAGTAAACTTCCATGACAGGTACCCATCAAAGCCTAGAGACCATAGTGTTATTGATGCACCTATGCGTGGAAAGAAAAGACGACACTAAGATCTGGGGACAGATCTAGAGAAGAGCGGAGTGGTGGAACGACCCTATAGCTAGGTAGCTACAGTGGACTAAACTCAAGCCTGTATGGTATACCAAGAGGTAACCAGATTGTGGATAGACACGTATACTTAGTATACTAACGGTAGTCATGAGGTGGTACAAGTGTCTACAAAGTGACTTGGTGGCTTCGAGTTAGACAGGGTAACCTAGGTAGGCCAATGATACCCTACTAGGCAGGGTAACCTTCGGAGGAGATGTTCGCGTAAAGTTAAGGAAATATAGTAAATGTTGCACGGGTCTCCAGGGTGACATTAGATGTAGTCAGGCGGACTCGCGAAGGGAATAAAGGCATAACAGGCTGAAGTTACCCTACCTTGGAAACAGGATGACCCTATCTTAGGGACCCAGTTACCCTACTGAGGTACCCCAGTTACCCTACCTTCACCAACAAAGTCATCTACGGACTTAGGGGGAAGTTATCCCACTATAGTGGGGCTCTTGGATGTTCAAAAACCTGCTTTGTAGGGCACGAAACGGGCTACTGACCGAGCATGAGTGGTCCGAACCTCCTGGAACCTTCAGGGGATATTACTAACATCCTCCTGCGGCCCTAGCGTTGGTACGGCGCGACAGAACTGGACGGCTGTGTAGTTGTGTGCTTCCTAGTAAGGTGAGATCCATAGGAACGCTCCCACAACACCGGATGAGTTGTGGCCGTCCAACCGACCAGAAGCTGTTCGCAGGATATATAAGGGGTGTGAGGGTGACAGCCTCCTTGGGTGCCACCTGGATAACACCTGGGCACCACCTACGGGCATACTTTGACCTCCGGGTAGTTGTATGGTTAACAGTAGAGGGCTTGGGGCAGTGTAACGGGGGCACTCTGAGGGAAGACAGATCCTAAGATTGCGACCGCACCGAAGACTCAAAGTAGAAGTAAGGACCAAAATAATGATAAATGTAATTCAAAGTAGAATCAAGCGGTAAAACTTATTATCGTTAAGCCTCAAAGCTTCACTCAATAAGTTGTCTTGAGGATCGTTGGTTATCAGAATAGGGTGTCTCTCGCTTTAGTTTAGTAGAATAATGTGAAGCCACAGGACACCCGTCAACCATTCTGACCTTTCCCGAGCACCCTGCTCAGCTCAGGGCTGTACAACTCACCCGCCTAGAGCGGGCCAACACGCGGAGGCAGACTGACGGCTCGGATATCAACTATCTCCACAAATAGCAAGTGCTTCCGGTGATGTCTCTCCAACTACATCTGCATGAGTGAAAACTCTTTCCTATAGGTAGCATGTCAGTGACCAACCGACATGCCCACCGTAGAGATAATATCCATTGGGACTTACTGTCCCAGCGGTGGTTTGGTCTATACAAGCTACGCAGTCCATCGGCAAATCTACTTGGCTACACTAAGCTTCTAAACCTGACTGCATGCTCCGTCAATAAGAAATCTCCTGCTGCTTGACTGCATGGGCGCTACCCACAGTCAACCATGCGGGACCTTCTTAAATCGTGACAACACTCACACCTCTAGAGTCCACTAATAATCCATTACAATGCTACAGTTCACGGGGTAGCCCAGGACTGGCTTTGGGGTGGTTGTCTGGGAAGCCTTGCAGCTTCCCCGGTCAGCCCCAAGCTCTCTACTGTTAACCATACAACTACCCAGAGGTCAAAGCATGCCCGTAGGTGGTGCCCAGGTGTTATCCAGGTGGCGCCCAAGGAGGCTGTCACCCTCACACCCCTTATATATCCTCCGAACAGCTTCTGGTTGGTTGGACCGCCACAACTCATACGGTGTTGTGGGAGCGTTCCTATGGATCTCACTTTACTAGGAATCACACAACTACACAGCCGTCCATTTCTGTCGCGCCGTACAAACGCTAGGGCCGGAGGAGGGTGTTAGTAATATCCCCTGAAAGTTCCCGGAGGTTCGGACCACTCATGCGCGGTCAGCAGCCCGTTTCGTGCCCTACGAAGCGGGTTTTGGAATATCTAAGAGCCCCACTATAGTGGGATAACTTCCCCCTAAGTCCGCAGATGACTTTGTTGGTGAAGGTAGGGTAACTGGGGTACCTCAGTAGGGTAACTGGGGTCCCAAGGTAGGGTAATCATGTTTCTAAGCTAGGGTAACTTCACCCTTCCATGCCTTTATTTCCTTTGGGAGTCCGGGCGACCACATATAATGTTGCCCTAGAGACCCGTGCAACGTTTACTATGGGTCCTTAACTTTATCCGATCACACCCTCCGCAGGTTACCCTGCCTAGTAGGGTAACTGTGGCCTACCTAGGTTACCCTGTCTAACCCTATGTCACTAAGTCACTTTGTAGACACTTGTACCAACTCATGTCTACCGGTAGTATACTAAGTATACTGGCCTATCCTCAATATGGTTACCACTTGGTATACCATACAGGCTTGAGTCTAGTCCACTGTAGCTACCTATCTGTACGGTCGTTACAGGCTGACCGGGGAAGCTACAAGGCTTCCAGGACAAGCACCCCAAAGCCAGTCACGGGCTACCCCGTGAAATGTAGCATTACTATGGGTTATTAGTAGACACTAGAGGTGTGAGCTTTGTCACGATTTAAGAGGGTCCCGCATGGTTCACTGTGCGTAGCGCCCATGCAGTCAGGCAGCAGGAGATGTCTTATCGTGGGAGCATGCAGTCAGGTTTAGATGCTTGGTATACGCAAGTAGATTTGCGGATGGAATGCCTAGCTTGCATAGACGAAACCACCGCTGGGACAGTGAGTCCCAATAGCTATTGTCTCCATGGTGGGCAGGTCGGTTGGCCCCTGATATGCTACCGATAGGAAAGAGCTTTTGCTTATGCAGATGTAGTTGGAGAGCCATCACCGGAAGTACTTTCTATTTGTGGAGATAGTTAATATCCGAGCGGTCCAACTGCCTCCGCGTGTTAGCTCACTCTAGGCGGGTGAGTTGGCCAGCTCTGAGCTGAGCAGCTTCAGCAAAAAAAACACATGCATCTGATGCGCCCTCACTGCCTCCTGACACCAGCGACGTCGTCGCTGCGTCCCGTGCGTCCTGTGCGTCCTCAGTTTAGTTCCACCGTCCGTACGCTTCCCGTGCGTCCTGAGTCTGTCCCCAACGCCCGCACGCCACTCTTGCGTCCTCAGTTGCGCAGCAACACTCCCTTGCATCCGGACTTGACGTCCCCCCTGTTCTCCATATGCCAGGGTCCTGACGCTTTCAATTCGCCCCCCTTCCGGAAGCCGTCAGGATTATCATACTCCTACCCCTAGTCTCCTGGCGTGAACCCTGTGCCAGCCCTGCGCCCACCAACGTCCTGTGGCGTCTCTCAAGAGTAGTCATCACTGGCACGTTTAACTCATGTATTAATTATATATTTTCTTCATACTAGTACACCCTATATATACAGCTTGCCATGGCACGCGATACACGCCTTCACACATATTCATCATACCCCCGTTTGTATAACTAATAAATCTCGTTAAACGTCCTCAAGTCGATACGGCTGTTGATGAGCCAGCGCCGGTCTCCCTCTGGAATGAGATGAGCCAGGCCGACAATTGTCCCTATGTCAACCAATGTAAACTCTAGCGCATCATCTCTCAGCTGAACCGTAACAAGACTGTGTATATCAGAGGGCCGGCCTGAGTTCACTGGGCTCAACATCTGAACGCCTGCCAACCGCCGCACAGTGTCTTGGCTGCAGTCCCTGATTTTAAAGAGCCCCACGAGCTTTGCCGGGAGACGACCCCTCAGCGCACCATACATCTCCTCGCTTCCGGCCTGTACCCAAACCCAATCATTCCGACTTTCTTGATTCCGAAATCGGTGAGTTCCTGTGCATCGTGCCCGCTGGATGTCGTAAACATCGGTTTCCTGGAATGCCAAAACCGGGATTTCGAGTTGCGTTAGTAGTTCAACAGGAAGTAGTTGGAGTAGTGCTGGTTCTTCGGGAAGGCGGCGTTAAGTGGGCAGGTTGTGTCGGCTGTATCGAATCAATTCCAAACAGATCCGGTCAAGAGAGATTCCTAACACCTGGCAAAAATCAAGGACGTCGGAGACGTCGTCACGACGACCTTTCAAGATCCTTCCACGAGGGGCCGGCGTTGACACCGTACTCGTTGTTTTATCTAAATAGCCCAGGACGTCGTCACCGAGATTGGCTCCGCGACGTCGGAGCGAATTCAGGTTTAAAAGTCTCATTCGGATTGCATGCTGAGGACCGTAGCTGTGAAGAATTTGTCGCTCGACATCATTCTTATTCGAGCGTCTCCATCCGTCCTTGATCTGTTCCTTATGCGCGAGCTCTCCGAACTCGGTGGAATACATTGGGATATTGCCAAACTGGCGTATATGATCAGAGAAGTGACTTAGCAGATGCATCTTAACAAAGTTGAAATGGGATTCCGTATGGATCATGTCCATACGGAGCTCGTTCTCCTCATCCCGATCCTCTTCGAGGCGCCGGCGCCGCTTGGACGGTGCCACTCGCATGTTGCTCTGGGCTCGCTGATGTCGTAGCTCCTTTCGCTGCTTGTCAACCTTGGCCCGTGTTCGTTTAGAAACTCGAAACTCCAAGAAGATATCTTTCATCCTGTGAAACCGGTCGAGATATTCCTCCATATAGGCTATCATCTCGGGGGTGTGGCTTCGGTATTGCGCCATCATATTGAAGTCGACCAGTGCCCAGACACAGTCTAGAGCATGTTTGAAAGGTATTACTTGCCGGCTGTCGGGCGGGCGCAGTGCTACGGCGAGAACCCCCAAAAGACACCGCCCAAGGTTCCTCATCTCTTTTCCTTGCCACTGCGTGACCTCGCGATAGGCCTTTTTGGGCACAAAAAACCCCGGGTATGGCGGTAGCGCCTTCCAGCTGTCGTCAAAGGCCTGGAGCCGGGCCTGTTTCTTGAGAAAGCCCGAGATCCAGTCCATCAAGTGCTTGAATAACCCAAGATAAACTGTATGAAGCAAATCTGACTTGTGCAGACCAGGCGCCAAAACCCGGTGAAGCCCGTGAAACACGTTTTTCTCAAGATCGATACCAAGAGTTTCAAACATGGTGCGGGAGTCGTCACTGGCAGATTCACGCTTGCAACGTTCATATCTTGCATAATCTCAGGCCCGGTGGCTGTTGGCGTCGGTTCCTAATTCTCCTGGAAGCACCTCGCATTTAGGACAAACATTCGATTTTATCCCGTGAAGCGCAACGTTTTCCATATGGTCAGCAATCCACGCGGACAATATTGGAAAGCATCTCCGCACTTTCCCGTCGGCACAGTCAATATTGACGCCCTCCAGCGCCGCGTTCTGCAAGGGCTCAAACAGGAGTTCGAAGACGCCTCGCAGTGTGTCGGCATTAATTTGCCTCTGCAAGTGGTCTGCGGAGGACTTTGTAAGTTTGGGGGGAACCGGCAATAGCGCAAGAAGGAGAACTGCAAAGGATCCGGGTCTATTACGCAGGGTTGCTGGAAGATTTCCGAGAGTCAAATAGACCGGCCATGCCTTCTTGTCACCCGAAAAGTTGCTCAGATGCGTCTAATCCGACATCCCAATGATTGGAACAACAGTTGCGCCCGATGGATGTGTCTCCTATAATCAGTTAGTCAGCGCTCCCAGGAAAGAGATCGAGAAACTCTACTTGAATGTCCCACCACCAGTCTGCTGTATGCATCTCGGCATATACCCGTTGTCCTGTATGATCGTATTCACGCCGTGGTGCGTAAACAAAGTTATCTCGGTAGGCTATCTGGCGAAGGAGATATCTGACACAATCTAGGACGTTGCGATAGAAGAATGATAAAGTTCTCTTTCCGTCCTCTACCTGTCCTTCAAACCATTGTAGATATCGACTGTACGGATCCAATTCCCGGAGGTGCTTCTCGAGCGTGTGCATAGAGCCATAGCCGACAGACTCAGAATTGCCTAGGCCACTCGCGAAGTATTCGTTGATTTGTGACTTCGGTACTTTACTCTCAAGGAGCCAAGAGGCAAGCCTGAACCCTTGCCCGCTGGGGAATGGTGCCCATGGGTCATCGCACAGATTACTGATTTCTTGCTCGAACCTGTTCACCTCCCCAATTGCTTCTCCAGCTCCCGGAAAATGCGTTTGTTGGCCGCCTGAAAAAGAGGCAGTGTTGTTAAGCACTTCAGTATCAGACTTGTACACAACATCACCACTCAATACGTCGTGCTCGCGTCCAGTAGGCTCGGGATCGGATTCATAGTCAGAATCCGGACGTTCCCCCATGACGTCGGTTTGCGTGTCAAGAACATGGCTGGCCGATGATGGATATCGTATAGTAGTGGAGGCGAGGATAATGTTCACATTGGCGTGGGTAGTTCGTAAATGTTTCTCATATGCTGCTGCTTGGGTGTATTTTTGTCGACAGAATGGACATTTGCTAGGCATCGCAGGAGTGCTTAGTGTTGATCCTAACGCGTGTGGATCGCACATAGGTTCAAGAGGCGTGCACGCTTTGAACGTTAAACTGTAAATAGAGGTCAATCCGGTTTAGCGCCCTAGATGTAGACGTCACGTGGTATCAGCTATGGTTTCTTTCATGAACGGGCTCGGCGAACTTCATGTTTCACGATGGTCATGTTTCAGAGGGGATCTTTCATTTCTAACATAAACATGAATCAATAAAGCCCTGGCTATGCTAGTGTCAGAACTACAAATTCTTGAAAAGAATCAAGAGGCATTCAAAGCGCCAAACCACTGAGAGTTGTATATATAATCAGCATTGATCCTGATCGAATGAATTCATACCCGGAATCAACTCACATTTACAACTTCCGCGAAATCCACACAATTCATACCCAGAACTAACTCACACTCACAACGTCCACGATATCCACCGAATTCACACCGCAGGCTATTTTCACCCCGGCGGCAACTTATACACCCAAAAGTCTAGCGATATGGCACATAATAACGTAGAGTACGTCTATATGCCAAATGCGGGAAACCTGCAGGCTCCGGCGGGCCAAACCTATCACCTTCCGCCGGTATCTCTGAGAGGATATATAAGTTCAAGACGCTCCAATTATCGAAAGATTGTTGATCACAAGTTATCAATGGGCATACCCGACGACAACCACTTGTATGGCGAATGGCGGGAGGCGGTGAAGGATCAGATGCTGGCAAGGGGCTTTAGGAAAATCCGTACATTCCCTGACCACCATTTCCAGCAAATCGTCGCTGGTATGAGGACACTGCGCCCTGCCTGCGACAGCCTTGTCACAGCTGCGGCTGCGAATAACAGGGCTGTTATGCGCCAGATCGATGAGGCTGTAGTTCAACTTGTTAAGGACTGTGGGGTGAAGTTGAGAACCACCGTGAAGAATCGTTCTACAGGCCTGGCACCACTGGGCCAGAATGGAGTCTTCTATGATCAGATCATGCTGAGCGATCGGTTACTACCCCCCAACGCCCCAGACCAGTGGGGTCCCGCAACGACTGTACCAAACCCAGGTCCAGTTCCCCAAAACGTTCCACCGGCTTACCCCCCTCAGGCGCAAAACGTACCTGCTCATCATG
>Ga0307517_10000877_pt1 | contig 51209 bp, 36 predicted proteins | sample 23_EM_MG_FD_194515 | JGI IMG/M metagenome (GOLD analysis project Ga0307517, IMG submission 194515) | Populus trichocarpa ectomycorrhiza microbial communities from riparian zone in the Pacific Northwest, United States - 23_EM | ecosystem: Host-associated > Plants > Roots > Unclassified | place... | reverse complement strand
CCCGGCCAGGCCAGGCTCAGGCTTAACCAGGCCTGCAGGCTCGGGCCAGGCTAGATCCGAGAGAATTTCGACAGGCCGGGCCCGGCTTTACCGAAGCCTGGCCGGCCTGGCCCGTTGGGAACACTGGGTACACCGCTGAGAATGGCAAGGAGGGAGTGGTGAAAATACTACTGGGGCGGGAAGAAGTCAACCCTGACAAGCCAGATTTAGAAGGCCAAACGCCTCTCATGAGAGCAGCTCACTGCGGCGAGCGGGGTGTTGTAGCGCTGCTAAAATCTCACAAAGCGGTAACCCATAGTGGAACCTAAGGCCAAAGGAATATCACCTGGTGGAAATCACCACTATTCCCGCCTGTTCGGAGCATATTGCTCACGGGAGTTGCCCTTAGATATCATCCTGTTTTCTCAAGGAAATCCCATGCGGAGGGTATTGAAATGTGTTATCACACCTGTGTAGAGCTCCTTATCCAATCCCGTCGAGTCACTATTTATGCATCCCGGTTTACAAAGCGTTGTAGCTAGGAGGTCTTGGTCGGCGTGATGAGACAATTACATTATTGTCAAAGTGTTCACTATACAGCTTGCTGTTTTTCTCACTGCTACTGTACTTAAAATTCCTCTAGCTGCAAATTCTTCCTTGCCCCTTATTCTTCTTGTGCAGTTCTATTTCCTTCCCCCATACCTTCTTCCCTTCATGATAGACTAGATGTATATAGGACGGTTTTCCAGATAGCGGAAAGCGAGTATACGGTATCACAAAGATTCTCGAGGCAATTAGAAACAGCTATCTTGAACTATCTGAAGACCCCTCTAGGGTGTGAGCCCTGATATAATGAATGATACGTTGAGCCAATAATATGATAACATACTTAGCCAACTCCGACTCCCCACCCGGCCATAGGCGCCAGTACGGGGGACGAGCGAAGCAGTCTTAAAAGAAGAACTCTTCATATCCCTCACCGTTCCCACCCGTTGTCCTGACCGATTCGGTAGCATGCAACATACCGGTCTTGAAACCCTTACTATCGGTACATAAACAACTACCAGTACATTATGCTACTCGGGTATCCTCGGGGCGGGAATAAACACTTAAGAAATGGGGGGAACAACGATCCCCCGCAAATTCAACTGTCAGCATAACCACAACAGGGATTACAATTATCATACAACCGCAATTATAATAACTATTAATACTAAGGTCCGGTTATTTGTGTCCCTCATCTCCTCCGGAAACATGGGATCTGAGGACTGGACCTTGGGTATTGATTGAGGCACTGACGCGGGTTGGTGAGGTATTGTTGTGGTTTGGTGTTGTGGGGAATTGTGATTGCGCCGATTGTCTCGGGACTTATTCTCGCTTGCGAGTACTCCCGCGGCCGGATTGAAGCCGGACACTTTGTTTGGGCGTTGCCACCTTAACTTTCTGGCTTCAATTCGGCCTCGCTAGCACTGTACCCTAAGTAAACGCTACGATCCATTCGCCCACACACCTTTACACACCTCAGACCGTCAAGTTCTTACGGTATAAGGGCCCGTTTACCTATCCGTCGCGTTTCGAGATTTTCGTGGTGGGGAAACTAGACGGTGGCGTCTCAACGAGGATCATATCCCGATAGACGTGGCAAAACTGTTTACCCTGTTTTCAGCTGTCTAATAATCTTGCTGCCAGACTGTCAAAACACGACGCTGCTCAACAGGTCGTTCGTTTTGCAACCACCGTCTATCAACACCACCCATACATCATGCACACAATTGCAGGGATAGCTACCAATCAACTCTAATTTTTTTGTGCAATCAGCAATTCGTTCTCTCATAACGTAGAGTGAGTTTAGAGACAAAATTTCCATCTTCCATTTATGAGGAGACATTGTTGGTCAGTCCACTATCTCGGTTGCCGAGCACTGTTGAGAGCCGAAAGCTACAAGGGTGCACACCTCATGTCTTTTAATCAAATTTTTCACACTGAACTATAGTACACGGTATATTTAGGTAAACACGCACCCATCCGTTCACCCTGCACACCTCCCACCGTCTATAGGTAAACGGGCCCTAAGACAAGTTGTGTGCTCAGGTATCATAGCAATAAAAAATCGAAAAAAATTACCCCTTGCCCTATCCAGATTTACAAGGGACCGACAGAAATAAAATAGTTTCGCGAGCTTTTTCTCCCTCGCTGCGCAGAGTACTGAATATTGTTTGATCTCAGCAACAAAGGTTGTCCGCACCCATCCCCCATTTTACACAAAGAACCTCTGGTTTTTGGCACTCACGCCTCGTCTGAAAGCAATATAGAAGTAGCAAAACTGCTGCTAGAATGTACTCACCTCGCCGGAATTAGTCATTGGTCACGTGGACTAAAGCCAGAGCAAATGCACGCTGAATAGCCCTTCCTCCAGTTCACGTGACCCATGACTAATTCCGGCGAGGTGAGTATACCTCCGTTCAAAAAGTCCTCGCAGTCAGACTGGTACTTTCATGTAGCTATGGTTGAGGTATTGCACTTTAGCAAAAGTAACCGAACATTTCTGGCTGCAACCCTCCACAACCTAGCACCGCAACCCCGCCCCCTCACTCCCGAATCCATACCTTTACTACAACAACACAATCTCAATAAAGTAGATAGATAACACACAAGGTTTCAATTAGGATTATGTGTTTATTTTGTTTTTAAATAGTGATTTGGTTGTGGTTTTGATAGTTACTTGTTGAGTTGGGTGTTGGCCGGGAAGAGTGAGCACTGGCATGCTGATGATCGGTTACTTATGCTAACTTGCAATAGTATGTTGGAGCCAGCCGCGGGATAGCCGCGAATGCGAAGGTATCTGTGTGGTTAGGAGAATTTTTCAAACGGGAGTGTAGGAAATCTCCCTAACTTTCTTGGTAGAACTTGTAAGAATTTTCCACTGCATGGCTGGGGAGAAGAGCACTAGGTCCGGGTTTGATTGTGTTGCAATACAATTTTTGTGTACTCAACTCATGAAAAATGAGAGGTATCTTTTACCTGCTATGATTCCATCAGGAATTGTACTATGGACATTGGCTAGGAGAGCTTGTCACTTATTAGTGATAATATCCAGATCACTCTATAGGCTCTGGTCAGTTTTGAATTTTTCTTCTAACAAACTAGGTTCAGCTTTTGTGGTATAAAATTGGTGTAGTTCCAATGACCTTCGCCGTAGGACCGCCCAACAAAGTTAACAGATCAGCAAACTAGCTATAACAGCACCCCCCATGATCCTGATAGGCTAAAGAAAAAGAATCAAATCATAAAAGAGAAGACATTATGAAGTGACTCTGGAGTGCCGGTGACCTTTCCTGGAAGGTTCGCTGCGCCTAGTTGTCTGCAAGTATGTATTGCTGCGCTGGCTTGGGGCTCGGTTAATTTTACTACAAAATACAATCCCTAAGGCAACCCACGAAAACTCACAAGGACTTCACCCTCCTGAGACTAGGCATCTATCAAATATCTTAATTAAGATGGAGGGTAAGGTAAAAACTTTTTATTTTATTTTAGCGGAGACCAGAAGCGTCCTGGGCCGCGATAACATCTTGGGTTTCAAGTTAGGGTATGCTAATGCTTCCTGCGAAACATGATAAAAGCTCTCCCATTACTTGTGCACGCCCTCTGCATTTTCAAGCCCAGATCAGAACGTCTCTTATCACATGCCATGTCTCCCAGGCAAAGCGCAACCCTTCACCTCAAGCGAACGAGTGGATAGTAGCGATCTAAATTATATAGCGAAGAGAATCCTGAAGTCTTCCTAACACGCACAAAAGGGATCCCTGAGTGCCTCCCTAGTATCCAATAGTAGAGCTCATGCCGGTATGTCACTGATATTCTCTCCCGGTTTCCCGAGTCGGTTGGGCTCGCCTGGGGCGCTCAGGTTAGCGCTTACGTAGCCTGATGGGATAAACAGTTTGCACTATATGTCACAAACGGCAGGGCCAACTTGGAGCACGGCAGGGAAGTATTACCTGGCATGTCCAAAGAGTGGAGAGTGATTTCTCACGCCGATGCGATGTTCTATGAAAGCACCCCGGGATCATATTTTCCAGTGGTTATCGATACAGCTGGATACTTGCGCATTGGGAAAATTTCCGGGAGTGTGGACTTGTCTTGGCGCTAACTCGGGTGTGGCTTGCTTATACCAAGTGCCCAGCCTAGTCTCCACATCTCCGGAAACATTTCCAATTCGCAAGCACTGCGTGAGTACTGTTGTGGACAAACCTGGCTCCACTTAGTTTGCACTTCCTAGATAGTCTACTGATAACTTAGAGAGCATAGATGGCTGTTCATGGTATAACCCTGCCTGGGAAAGGAAGTCCGCTGGGCTTGGGTTGAATTGTGGGCCCGGATATGTCAGGTTAACTACAGGGGTGGCTGTTGCTTGCATTTGGCAGACAGAGGGGGGGGGCGACACTACAGTATGTAAGGCAACGATCTTTCACTTCTCTCGCGTTTCCTCCCAGGACTAGGCCCCGGTAGTTTAGGCGGCCAACGGACGAAGGAAAATTTGGGAGAGCAGAAAACAAGAGGATAATCTCCTGTATTTAGATAGTCGGACAACTAGGCGAGGTTGTGTTGAAATTTTCATTATATTTCCTATGTACATTCAACACACTACCGTGTATTCTGTTACTTAGTTTATGTTTTAGCTCCGCCTGTCCACTGCTTACATTACTACAGCTAAGATATACATTATGGTGTTTTCTTGTTTATTTCAGGATAATATCTGTGGATTTAGCATGTGCTTGCCAATCATGTGTTTGGGATTTTACGGTTGTTTATGCATCTCTTATGCACTATTCTTGGTCATGATATTGCTAATAATCGCTTCGCACCTTGTTGTTTTCACACACATTATTTGGGATCTAATTGGCTGGATTTCAGGGTCAAACATGTTCGCACTTATGTTTCTTACATTGTTTTCCCTATATTTCTTATATTGTTTTCCCTATATTTCTCTTGCTCATATGTAGATGCACATTTCTATAAATAAGGTGCTACTGACCACCTAGCTTAGAAAAATTCAGAACCGGAACTCCTACCAATCCTCACTTCACCTCCTCTCTAAACATGTCTCGCAACCCCCCTCAGACTTGCGAACCATTATCCACATAGAATTGATTGTGCCGCATTCACATTTTGAACAGGTTGGTCTTTCTTTTTTGCTTCAGTTTTTCCTTTTCTCTGTTTTCAAAGTTCATCTTGGGTAGGGCTCTGCGAATTAGCTTAGGGGAGTTGAATTGATTTCCAATTGTGTCGTCCCCTTCTCGAATAGGGATTTCTTGATAGTGAAGATCGCTGTCTTGTAATCCCCAGCGCCCCGAAAGGTAGATGCACTACCCCGGGGCCACTTCGCTTCAGTACAACGAAATGCAGCAGGGAATTATCAATCACCCACTTTCCAGTTAGATGCATCAAGACCGAAACATGTATACAAGGCAGTGTTTGCCGATAGATGAGCAGACATGGAGTGGATGATCGGGTACAGATTATTCTCTCATTGGGTGGCCCTGCTAACCGAGCTCTGCTGTCCGCTAGCTACGAGATATCACATCACACCGGATAAAATCTAACCCAAGCGACATGACACTGCGCAAGTGAAGACCACCACTCGTCCGACTCTGATTCTTGCCAATCAATTAGCGAATGAGGATAGTATAGTAACTTTACAGTGTTGTGGTTCCCCCGCTTCCTCTATTTTGCACTTAGATTGTTACACCTACACTTCGGAGATCGGCAGAGCTGATATTACATTTCCTTGACACGTCCTTCTAGTAACTTGGAAAGAGTGTTATCATTGCTGGGTAACCTTGGGGCGAGCGATCCGGAGATGCACCTTTTCCATTAACCTCGCATGATATACAATTGCTGGGCTTTGCATTCGGTCCTAGCCTAGGTTTATGAGGAGAGGGCAATTGCCTCTTACTATTCATTAATGTCTGTCTTCTTGGTGGGTTTGCCGCTAACATGCTGCGCCCTATCAAGTAGACCCCGACGTCAGTGAAATTGGTGAGCGCAATCAGGTGCCTAGCGACCAGGCTTCCCCTACCCATTATACTCACGTGTTTCGCGGGGGCAGCCATCGGGTATCCGCCAAGGGCAATATCTATGCCACTAATCAAGTCATATCATTTATGGTAACAGGTACCCTATTGTAGCTAAGGCCGGGATATATTTCACAAATAGCTTAAAAATCACGGCGTCATTCTTGATCGCCTCCCCTAACCAAAAGAAAGAAAAGAGAGAGAACAATATATAGCTTATCTATCACTGAGAGTTATGTTACGGGGGAAATAGCAGGGAAGAGAAAAGACGAAGGGGGGAAGGGAAGAAAAAGAAGAAGCTGGAGGTAAAATTTGGGAAGTATAGGAAGATTGCATAGTATAGGATGGAAACTGCACGTCATAAACCAGTGTTCGCAACGGGGCAGTCCGTCCGTCCTGAGGCAGGACGAGGACGGACAACATTGTGTCATCCCCCACCGTCCCCCACCGTCCCCCACCATCCTCCGTCGTCCCCCGTCGTCCCCTGTGGTCCACCGCCGTCTTCCGCTGTTTTCCGATGTTTTCCGATGTTTTCCGCCGTCCCCCATCGTCCCCCATCGTCCCCGGCGGTCCTATGTAAGCACCTGCCGTCCCCTACTAGAAGATGTCTCACATCGTGGGGCTCGTCGTCCTTCCTAATGACGGCCGTCCTCGAAGTTCAAGGACGAGAACGGAGGGCATTTTGTCGTCCCGTCCGGTCATTTTCTAAAGTTGCCCGACAAGTAGGAATGAAAGACGAGGACGGACCACGTTTTGCCGTCCCGTCTCGTCCCGGGCTCTTGGCAGTTGCCCCACCGGGCCCCACGGGGGCCCCGGACCGCTGCGAACACTGTCATAAACTGAACCCGCTCTCCGAATCATAAAATTATTTGACCCCACCAACCAGACCCTTCCGCACTCTGTAAGTGGGAAGTCGCAACTCCACACATGCAAGTTAGACACGGAGTTCAAATGGGTGTGATAACAGCTATTTGATATGCGCCCTCATAACTACCGGACTTCCTTCGGCTGGAAAGGATGTTGTCCAACGACAGCTGCCACGAGCAACCAACCCCAATGGGAAAGAATGGCGGCGACCACTAAGGGGTTCTGTCTTGGCGACGTGAGAGCGCGCCATGGGTTACCGCTCGTGATGCTGGAGTAGCTCAACCACTTGGTGATGACCATGCTTAGCTGCGTGCTGGAGTGGCGTTTGGCCATCATTATCGACCATGTTAGGGTTGACTTCTTCCCGCCCAAGTAGTATTTTTATCACCTCCTTATGTCCCTTCCGAGCAGCAATCGAGAGAGGCGTTTGGCCAGTATGATTTGGCCTGTCGGGGTTAATCCCTTCCTGCTCGAGTAGTATTCTTACCACTCCCTCACATCCACCCAAGGCAGCACATGAGAGAGGTGTGTCACCATCATTATCTAGATTCTCGGGATCGACCTCTTCACGACTGAGTAGTATTTTTACAACATTATCATGCCCAAGCTCAGCAGCAAGGGAGAGCGGTGTAGTGCCGTGATTGTCTGGCTTGTCGGGGTTAACATCGTCCCGTTGGAGGAGTATTCTCACCACTCCCTCATGCCCCTCCAAAGCGGCATACGTGAGTGGTGTTCGGCTGCCATTTCCTGGCTTGTCGGGATCGATCACTTCCTGTCCAAGCAATAATTTCACCACCTCATCATGTCCATTAAAAGCTGCCCATGAAAGCGGAGTATATCCCCAGAAATCTCCACCGTCATGATCACTATGTCCCATCTCTGTTAAAGCAGCCACGACCTCAACAATTCCAAAAAACGATGCGCAGTGTAGTCCATCGAACGGAAAATAGTCCCCAAAATACCGCTTGTCCAGATCCAGCGCTCTATCTACAAGAAATTGGGTCGGTAGGTGGCCCGGGCCACCGTTTTCCTGAAAGAGCTCCAGTGCAAGTGACTTGGCCTGGCCTGAAAGTTCTTTTTTCGCATGGACTCCCCAGTATAGAGAGCAATATTCTAGAAAGGTAGTGTCTCGGGAGCTGGGAGAGGGGTGTGAAAAGGCCTTGATCTGTTTCGAATTCAGATAGGTGAGGCAGATCTCTGCCATTATCGCGTGAGATCTTCTAAAAATATGATTCTGGGTTGAGAGATATTCTTTGAGAGTAAAGTGGATCAGTCGTACAACTGACGCCTCTTTGTCCAAACTAATAAGACCCCGGCAGCAGCTCAAAACTGTCGATATGGAAGGGATATTGCCGGTATTGAGATCCTTGGAGCATAGCTCGACTGCTAGGGCGTAGTAGAGCTCATCCGCCGTCAAGTGCCGTTCCGCATGACTGACCCACATCAAGGCCGCAATTCCGAGCCGCAATTTGCCCCCACCCTGAGCCTTTATCCGTTCAATCGTCGTACAATAGGCGTCTCCTAACCCTAACCCGCCTGTCATCTTGCTGAGCTGTTCCCGTCTCCGGTGTATTGTCGGCTCTTCTAGGATTGCCTCTATGTTTAAGGAAGCGAGTAGAAACCTAAATATATTCATTAGCGAATAATGTGGGGCGGGATTCCCGGCATCATTGAGGTTACACACATTTCTGATGCATTCTCGGGAATCTTCTCCAGAATGTCCTGCTCTAGGCTCACATCCATGGCATCTGGTGTTTCATCATCTCGCAGACGAGCGCGAAGGTATGTGATGATATCCTCTCTGGTGGGGCCTACGGATAAACTTATCACTCGTCCGACAAGTCGTCTCTCGGCCTCCGCTAGGATATGAGGCCTCCCGGTAACGAATATTCGAGTGCCTGGAGACTTCGCAAGAATTTCGCTCATCGAGTCCAGGAACCTGGCCCTTTGCGCCCCGGCGCATTCATCCAGGGCATCAACACAAATAAATGTGTTCTGTGACGATGTAATGAGCTGGAGCATCTTCACGGCGCCCTCCACTTGAAGCCTACGCCCGCCAACGGTCTTTTTCTGCTCTCGCAAGGCCCGCCATATTTCCTCTGGGACCCTCTCCATTCCGCTCACGATCTGCTTCAGCAAGGAACCCAGAATGCTTGCGGCAGACTGCCCCTTTTGCGCAGCGAAGTCGAAGTAGAAGCAGGTAACGGAGGTGCTTTGACCTGCGGCCTGACCGCACAGTCTGTCCACCACGAGCGAACTATTATCGCGGCCTGTTAGCATTCGTTTCAACTCCCTGTCTCGACAAATGATGATCCCACTTACCTAATGAATGTCTTCCCCACCCCCGGATCTCCATAACAAAACAGAACAGCCCTATCAGCATCACCTTCCCCACTCGATCCGCACCATCTTCTGAATTCCTTAGTTTGTATTAGCCATTCCCCAACAGTGTTCACACGGCGCTCTTGGATATCCCAATGCCGCAAACCGGGATCCAGTGGTGATAACCAGGACAGGAGTTGGGACTGATCGTCGGCAACAGTATAGTTATTGTCGGACACATTAGTAATAAAAGAGTTGAGGAAGTCGGTATTACCCTTGATGGTATAACGAGACATCTTCGACTATTTATTGCTTTCTCTGTTGAAGGACTGGAGTTGGTGAGTATCGTTGGTTGATGATATTCCCGGCTGTGGAAGAAAAGCGGGGCCTGGTTAAACGAAAGTGGGGGGGCCTGGTTAAACGAAAGTGGGGGGGCGCTAATGTCACACCAAAATTATGGGGAGATGCACTACCCCCGGTACGGAACTCTGGGACTAGAGTGGCAAATAAAATTCCAACTAAGCCACTTTGCATGTATTATCCCTTGGAGTGTCTGAAAAAGTAAATTCGCTACCGGGACGCTATGTCCAGATTAGTCAAAAGATAGTTTAAAGTTACGAAGCTTCCGGCGACAAAGTGAGTATCATCACAATCTTGATTCGTATGGTGGGAATCTTTTTTGAATAAAGCGTAAATCTATCGTTGAGCTGTGAGAATCGTTGAGTTGTGAGGCACTCCACCGGAGTGCCTCCGTAGTTCGAAGGTCGCTTAGCGGAATTCGAAGTGGTGGGAACCTTGGAACGGGTACTCGAGTACAGCTTCATGATCTGTGCTTGGGAAGGCGTCACGTTTTCTGCAGGGATGGCTGTTGCCTAGTCTTGGCAGACAGGGGCTCACTGTCATTTTACGATCTCAGATCTCTCGCTTCTCTTGGGCCCTCTCCCCACCCACCCCCACGACGAGTCGACTACGAAGGCAACATACCCCAACGGAGGAACCGTTTGGACTGTGAACCGAGGAAGGAAAATTTGTGGTCGCGGATGACAAGAGGGGGATCTCCTGTACAGTACCTAGTTAGTTGGACACCAGTAAGGTTGGGCTTTCTTTGCGGTTGGATATTTTTTCTCTGCTGTGCTGTTCTTTGGATTAGCTTCGGGTAAATGGTTTGCGGGTTAGCTTAGTGGTCTTGAATTGATTCTGACTTGTGAGGTTTCTGTTTAAGTGTGTTTTCTTGATAGTGACAATTGTTTACCGCCCCTCTCGCGTTTCATAGAGTAGATACACTATCCCTGATTTCTTCTTTTTCAGCACTGTACTGTACTACGGTATTGCACTTCAGCATAAATAACTGAACATCAACCTGCAACAGCTGCTCTTCCTTGCCAACACCCGACTCAACAACTACCAAACCACAACCAAATAAATATTTAAAAATAAAACATATATATAATCCTAATTAATATCTTGTATATTACCCATCTGCTTTATTGAGATTTTTTTGCTGTGGTAAAGGTATGGTGGATTCGGGAGTGAGCGGGCGGGGTTCCGGTGCTAGGTGGTGTAATGTTGCAGCGCCAAATGCTCGGTTACCCTTGCTAACGTGCCAAAGTGAAGGCTCGTTATGGAACCTGGAGAATGGCTGACTAATGCGATCCAGTACTATAACAGGAAACCTGGAGGGAGAAGTCCGAGACAGGTTCCAATCGCTGCTGAGAAACAAATCCCCCATAGGACTACAACTGCCTTAACAGCCTGCTTCACCACGCAAAAGCATAGACAATTCTCAATTCTTAAAGGAAATACCGAAAGCGACTAAGGCTATTTACACATCCGTCAATACGCGAGCACCTTGTGTCATAATAATATATTGTGTGAATATCTACGTCGAGGGTGCAGTGCTATTCAGCCAGGTTTGCTGACTAAGCTTTCGCCAAGACTTGTTTCGTGAGTGAACAACCTTGGCGAGAGAGGTCTTCTATATCCCCCCAAATTTTAGGCTAATTTTCAGTACTCACGACTCATCCGAAAGAAATATAGAATTAAAACACAATTCACTAGACTTTCTCCATAGAAATTAGCACATTTTTTGCGCTTTAGTAGGAGGGTAGAGAGCTGGGGATTTATCCAATTTTTGTCGCAATCTACGCCGTTCCCACCACAATTCGCACACAAACGACAACACCTAGAGCACTTGAAAAAGGCTCTCGCACATTTGGAATTTTTTTGCAATCAACAAAGCTGCGTAAAATTGGAGATGGTGCCAGGAACCTTTTCTCGCTCACCAATACTATGAATCCTATATTCTGGCAATTATTGATACAGCCTAACCCTGCACAGCGTTGTCTCGTTTAGCACCACAGTACTATGAGTCACAGCCTGGTATTTGACACCTGGTCCCCCCTAGGCAACAGATAGGAGATTTGTCAGAGTCGAAACCTCTGCCGAAGAGCTCTGTAATGCTCTCATCTCTGATGAGTGGGGTTTCTGTTGCGAATTGTATCCCTGAAGGCGATAATCTTGTATTTTTAAGAGGGAGAGAGAGAGAGAGCAGAAAAGAAAGAAAGCGTCAAAACAACAAGGAATGGCCACCACTAGGAAATCATCCAACTGCGGAAAAGCGTAGGCAGCACTACCACCACCCGGTACATGTTCTACGCGCATCTATTGTAACAGTTTCGCACAAATGGGGTTGATATATGGGTGAATTAAGGATCATCAAATATCACTCGAGATGAGCTTAACTGTAGCTATTGAAAACAAGTTTAATGGTCAAGCCATATACCAGAAACATGTACGCGCAAGAGATGCTTAAGAACTTCATTCGATCTCAGTGGGCCAGGAAGGCCTACTATTTATAACCGTACCAAGGTTGTGGCTCCGCTGATTGCTCGCTTGCTCGCAAGCGGGGGCACCCTCAAGAGAGTGCCTCACCGCTCAACGCAAGTAACAGCTCAACGCAAGTTTCAATTTGTATGTGAATTTAAGAATCACGAACCACTACTAAACACTCTCTGATGCTTTAAATGTCTTTCCAACTTTCTCACATTGTTTCAAGTTTTCGAAAATACGTCTTACTTTCTTCTCTCTTTTACATCTTTAACTTTCGTATAGTGGGACTTTGGTCTGGATTGGGCGTGAAACTTGCGTTGAGCTGTTACTGGCGTTGAGCCGTGATGCACTCTCTTCAGAGTGCCCTAGGTTGCGAGCAAGCCACCAATCGGGGGTTACAGTGAACGAGCAACGTATATCGGCAGTGGAGAAGAAGTTAAGGAAACAATATGGAAGACAAGAGAAAACAAATGAGAACAAAATTGCGTATCCAGTCGATTGATTGAGAGGTGACATGAAGGAAAAAGTCAAATGCAGCAAGTCTAACTCGGAGAGTAGGAAACCGGAACTCAAGGAGAGTGACCGGCTTTGTAGTATCATACACAAATGCGTACAGAGTACATACCCGAAAGCCCAATGACAACAGTAGCAGAAAATGACTTTAATGCTGGGCATCTAGTTCAGCCTCGATACTCACGGTCAGAAATAAATTCTGTGACAATGGGTGTAACCACAAGCGGATTCAACTGCGATTATCAGGGTTCCGAATGGTCGGCGGAAGACTGGACTGGACTAGCTAGTCAGGTCGAAAGTCAAGTCTAGTCTAGTGGTTGAAATTGGACCGACTAGACAGTCAGGGTTATCGAAACCGACTCAACTAGGACTGGTCCGACCAGGCCCGCCAAGCAAGAGGATATTCTATTTTTATCACAATATATTACGTTTAAATAAACCTTTTTTTAATTAAATCTATTCCATGGATCATATGGTGGAGATAGTTGCTTAGATTAGGGGTGGCGAAAATGAGTTCTCAAGTATCGAAACTATTTTTGGTGCACTAAATAACAATGCGGGTATGATCAGTGTTCCCAACGGGCCAGGCCGGCCAGGCTTCGGTAAAGCCGGGCCCGGCCTGTCCAAATTCTCTCGGATCTAGCCTGGCCCGAGCCTGCAGGCCTGGTTAAGCCTGAGCCTGGCCTGGCCGGGCCCGCCTATAGGCCATATAGGCTTTTTCCCGGCTGCCTGATAGGCCGGCCTGGCCTATATAGCCTAGGCCGGCCTATACGGCTTCGGCCGACCCACTCATAGTGAGCGGCTGCTCTGTGTCAACAGCAAAATTCACGGTAAATGTTTCCCAATTACGGAATATGATTAAAAATAAAGTAACGGTTTCGCTTATTAGCAAAAAAAACACACAAAAATACTCGAGGTGTGAATTAATTAGTTGAATTAATTGTAGAAAAAGAGTTGCTGTTGGTGGATCAACTGTGTGCAGTAGGACGGTGATTATTTCGAAGGCATCAATAAGAGAGGTTGACTGTAAATAGTTTACAAAATAGGGGGAATGATGGTATGATAAGGTTGTGCTTGTGGCCCTAGAGGTAAATTTCTAAGGCTTTATTGTGTTGGTTGAGTATCACTCGTTTGGTGATTAATTAAGAAGTATCATAATAGCCGAAGGTAAAGGAGGAAAAGGAGTCACAAGCGATAAACTCGGAAGAGGGGAGGTCGGGGGTGGGTGGGGGGGTTGAATACCCTTAATGCAATCTGTTCTCAACGCTAATCTCCAGGCCTATAGGCGCCTATCAGGCCTGATAGGCTTTCGTAGGCCGATTGAATTCGGCCTATATGGGCCTAGGCTGTCTTCCGGAGCGGCCTGCCTTAGCCCGGCCTACGGCCTATAGGCCGGCCTACCATCGGCCTGGCCTGTTGGGAACACTGGGTATGATGCTACTTATCCATCGGGTAATCGCATTTCCACCACATACTATCCTCTCCGGGATGTTCTATCAACTTGTATCGAGAGCCTGCCATTCCGACTCGCATGCAATGTTTTATAAGGACTGGTCTGGGCCCAGTCTAACCCAGACCGGACCACCCGAGTTAGTCGGGTCCAGTCATTGACATCAACCAGGACTAGCCAGCCTAGTCCTGCATCCAAGACTTGACCGGTCAGACTATTCGGAACCCTGGCGATTACAACAACATTAGTAATTCTTCAAAATAGGCTATGATCAGTAGAGAGTGTATTGGAGTTCTTGTCCATTGTGTACTGCCAGCAGCGTCCTATATATACACAAAAACTCTTCGGCACGAAAAACTTTGCTCTTTGTCCTTCGCTCAAGTCGATTCTTCCATAACCGTCTTTTTCTTTCCCAACCACACCCTCAACTATCCAACACATCTCGTCTCTGAATCCCTTGACTTCGTCTCGACTATATGCAGAGTTTTAGCTTCCTTAACAATCCTGATACCGGTGCCTGTTTCGCTAACATGATAGTGTGACACCTGTTCGTTCCAACTTCCAACTAACCTTAGTTCCAAACCTTCGACACATCCTAGTGTGATTTTTCCATGTTCCCAAAACATCTCCGCTGCATCTAACTTTTAGTCCATACAAGCCATCGCTTCAACTTCTATACCTCCAAAACAATCTCCAACCAAAAGTTCTCCTCATCTAGACATTTGTTGTAGTAGCCGTGTCGTAGAAATAGAACCTTTGTGAATATTCTAACAGTGATCAGTATCCCAACCACAACTATAATGACTAGGGCCTTTATTGTTGAAAATCACCGGCGATCACCCCGTGCCCGAGCATATTGTGTGTTCGTACCTTTCCTATATTTCTTAGTTGTTTATTACTAGTTTCTTTGTCACTCATTATCAATCACGGAGGGGGAGCGAGTATACCTTGTTTGTATACTAGTATAAGGATCGCAGACATATCAGGAAATGCGCGGGGAGCAGAGCGAGGAATGGGTCGAAACACAGTGCGTGTTGGGGAGTCATATTGTTTCCGGAAGGATTCCCGCCAGGCCATGATGGGTCGTGAAGTTCTCTGTATTTAAACCTCCTGCTCAACCATAGATATCTGGATAAGCAAGGCGCATCTCCGATAAATATATACACGTTTCCTCCTTGGCATCTCTGTACTTCTTCATCTTTCCACCGAGTACTCCTCCCATCCGGATCTCATAACTATATTTATACCCCTGTCACCTCCCACTCCCTAGGAGGACGCGATTGGGTCATAGAATATTTGATCTTGACTGTGGGGTTGACTTGAGCTATGCCAATATGATCCATATGTATTGCGGGGAATTATAGTTGCACCCAGGACTGATTCTCGCCACGAGCAGATCATAGCATCCTAAAAATACGCGCTAGAAATACCTGTGTGAGATTTCGTTAGCATCCGTCTACCAAATGATGACAGAGGATTAATTCTAACTAGGCTGACCCAGCCGGGTTAGTATATCCCGTCATCTAATATTAATTTGGAAAAAAGAACGGGAAAAAAAAAGGATGGGAAAAAACCAAGATCTCCAAGAAACTCCTGAACACAACCTCTGCCTATTCAAATTCTCTAGGAGACATAGCCCTACCGCGCTGTGGTTTATTTAATTCTTCTTTCCTAAACCACTATTGGAGTTGAAAGACGCTACACCTTTCCACTTATACATTCTCCTCACAATTGGAAAAGAGTCCTGCAGTCGCTTAATGGCTACCAAGTTACGGCACAAGGCGGATTAGCGTACCTTCAGCTGGAATGTTTCATGCGATCAACTAGATCGCGAAAGAGGTGGGGGTCATAGGGTGTGAAAAGAGTGCTTGGTTGGCCTCCCTTGCCTTGCAGACGAACGTCTATATAACAAGGCGGCTAGCGGGGATCCGCAAAGTGAGTTATCGAATTATATCTGGCCGTGTCATATGTGGTAACCATCAACGCACCACAGATACTGTCTTTGTAGAGTTGCTCTCGATCACATGAAAGATTTTTGCACCTCTATATACTGCCCTTTCCATGCAAACAAACGTAATGTATTAGGGTTGTCTGTGATACATGAAAGAGGGTGAGGGGAGAGTTAAGGAACGAGAGAGAAATGGCAGAGAAAAATAAAAGGGTGTACAAGAAATTACGCCCAGAGAAAAATTAAGTATCATACGATAAAGGAAAACAGGAAGTTATTACCAGAACCTTCTCGGTACAATAGAACTAGTTCACCTTACTAGCCAGAGACTACTGCTCTTTGTTGACCAACCCTCGTAAATCTCCATCTTGCGGACTGAGACATGGAGTTCTAGAAGAGGATAATAGCACATACGCGCATTCCCCTCTCAGAAGTATGCCACCATGTGGTGTCCCGGACCCTCCTACTTCCGCTTTGGTTTGACCTCTTCCGCCGCCTCCAGAAGCGCTATCACTCTCTTATGGCCATTCGTGTATGCAGACATGAGAGGCGTTTGGCCGCGATAATCAGGCTTGCCAGGGGTCACGTCTTGCCGCCCGAGGAGAATCTTCACCACACCGTCATGCCCTTGCGTAGCAGCAGCCATAAGCGGTGTTTGCCCTGCATGATCTTGCCTGTCTGGGTTGACCCCTTCTCTGCTGAGCAGTATTTTCACCAGTCCCTCATGCCCATTAAAAGCGGCATGCAGTAGGGGTGTTTTGCCGCCCTTGCTTTGGCTTTCGGGATTGACATCTTCGCGCTCGAGTAGTGCTTTCACAATTTCTTCGTGCCTAGACCATGTAGCCCGCAACAGGGGTGTACTGCCATGGTTACAGGGTTTGTCGGGGTCAATCTCTGCCCGTCCGAGAAGAATCTTTGCCATCTCCGCATGTCCATTATCAACTGAATATGAGAGGGGCGTTTGGCCGGTATGATCTGCGATATTGGGATCCACATCTTCCCGCCCGAGTAGTAGTTTCATCATGCTTAGATTTCCTTTCTGAGCTGCATATAAGAGTGGTGTTTTGGCCCAAGTATTTTTCTTGTTGGGGTTAACCTCTTCCCGCTCAAGAAGTATTTTCACCACTCCCTCATGTCCCTTCTGCGCAGCATATGAGAGGGGCGTTTGACCATGATAAGAAGAGTCGTTAGGGTTGACCCCTTTGCACCTGAGTAGAATCTTGGCCACCTCCTCGCGTCCAGACCAAGCAGCATACGAGAGCGGTGATCGCCCGCGCATATCCGGCTTGTCTGGGTTGACATCTTCCCGCCCGAGTAGTCTTCTTACTACCTCCTCATGTCCCTTCTCTGCTGCATATGAGAGCGCTGTTCGGCCGTAGTAACGACATGGCCTGTCAGGGCAGACCGATGGCTGCCGAAGCAGCATCTCCACAACCCCCTCATGCCCATTCTGGGCTGCATATGAAAGTGGTCTCATGCCTAGAATGTCAGGCCTGTCGGGGATGACATTCTTGCTCCTTAGCAGTACTTTGACAACTCCTTCATGGCCCGCCTGGGCTGCATATGATAGCGGTGATTGACCATCATACTTTGGTTGTTCGGGGTCGACATCATTGTGTTTGAGTAGCACTTTCACCACTTCATCGTGCCCATTCTGAGCCGCATGTGAGATCGGTGGCATTCCGCAAAAACCTAGGTTGTTAGGGTTGACATTCTCCATCGCAAGCAGTATTTGCACCACTCCCACATGGCCGTTGCGAGCAGCATGCGAGATCGGCCCTTCGTCATCCTCATCTCGTTTGTCGGGGTCGACCCGTCCCCTCTCAAGTAGTATTTTTACTGCTTCCTCATGTCCATTTTGAGCGGCCCAGATGAGGGGAGTATATCCCCCAAAACGCCTTTTGTTGGTATCCAAAGAGCTCATCTCTATCAAGGCTGTTACAAGCTCCACAATTCCAAAGTAAGATGCACAGTCTAGTCCATTGAACTGCGAACCTGCATCGGAATGCACAAATTGATACCTTGGTTGTCCTAAAACTAATTTAGCAGATACGTGGCTATCATACTCTTGTAACATCTGGAGTGCAAGTGATCTAGACCGCTGTGAGAGTTCCCTTTTCGCATGGATTCCCCAGTTTAGAGAACAATACTCTAGAAAGGGTATTTCCTTCGCCCCGGTAGAGGAGTCAGTTGAAAGGGATTTGACATGTCTGGAATTCAGGTACGTCAAGCATGACTCTCCTATTGCTGAGTGAGGACTACCAAAAATATCCGAATGGTGGGAAAGGTACTCTTGGAGCGTAAAATGGATCAGTCGGACACACGACGTCTCCTTATCCACGGTGATAAGCCCTTGACAACAGCCAACCACTTCAGCCATTGAAGGGACGTTGTTGGCATCGAAATCGCTAGAGCCTAGCTCGATTGCTAGAGCATGGCAGAGCTCATTAGCCCTCAACGGCCGCTCCGCATAAGTGATCCACATCAAGGCTTCGATTCCTAGTCTAGATTTATCACCACGTAGTTCCTTTATCCGTTCTATCGCCGCAGCATAAATATCTTCCAACCCCAATCCATTTGTCATTCCCATGAGCATTTCTCGTCTCTGGGATACCGTCGACCCTTGCAGAATTGCTTCGATGCGTAAGGCAGCGAGTAGTAACCTAAGTATATCTGTTAGCGGATAACAAGGGGCTGGATTCCTAGCACCGTTGACTCCACTCACATTCCCGATATATTTCCCAGAGTCTTCTCCAGAATGTCTTCTTCCAAACACCCATCCATCGCGTCTTGGGTTTTATCCTTGGCTAGTCTAGAGCGAATGTATCTGATAATATCGTCTTTTCTGGGGTCTGCGGATACACTTGCCACTCGTCCAGGGAGATGCTCTTCTATCTCGGCCCCAATAGGGGATCTCCCTGTCACGAATATTCGGGTGCCCGGAGACTTCTCAACGATTTGTTTCAATAACTCTAGAACCTTGGCCCGCTGAACCCCACCACATTCGCCAAGGGCGTCAATGCACAAAAATGTGGGCTGTGAGGATGTGATGAGTTGCAGCATTTGCACGATGTTAACTAGTTGCGGTTCGTCTGCGTAAATGGCGTCTGTCTGCTCTCGCAAGCCCCTCAATATTCCCCCGGGAACAATTTCCATTTCACTCATCATCTGCTTCAGTAAGGACCCTAGTATATCAACCGCAGACAGATCCTTTCGGGCCCTGAAGTCGAAGTAATAATATCCAATGGTGGTGTTTTGTTGTGTGGCCAGATCACGCAACGTGTCCACTACTAGTGAACTATCATGACAGCTTGTTAGCACGAGCTCCCTTCCATCCCCCGCGAATAACTCCTGTTACCTGATAAATGTTTTCCCAACACCCGGACCTCCGTAGCAAAACAGAACTGCCTCATCACCTCCACCTTCCAATCCGCTCCATTTTCTGAATTCCTCAGTTTGGATGAACCATTCCCCGACCCCTTCGACACGGCGCGCTTGGATGTCCCCATGCTGTAAGCCGTGCTCCAGGGGTGATAACATGGTTAAAAGTTCAGATCGATCATCGGTGATACTGTTGTTCCACCTATAATTAGAAGATTTCGTAGAATTGAAGCAGCGGCCATCATTGGGGGCATACTAAGACACGTTACACCCTTCACTGCTCACACAGTTGACAGGGCTGGTTATTGAGTATGGTTGGCTCCTCACAGTGGAAGAAAAGGCTGGGTTAAGAGAAGAAAGGAGGAGTTTCCTTGTGTTGGTGTAGAGTTGTGGGTATTTCAACTTAAGGGTCTGTTTGGATACAACGGTTCCGTTCCGTTCCCCCATATAAATGACCCTTTTCATTCCATTTCGAAATGGGGAGAAGGCCATTTTCACAGCCAAAACGGTGGCCCAACTGAATGGTGCCATTTGTGCCAAACAGACCCTAAGCGGTGTCGGAGGGGAAAATTTAGATTAAGCTGTTGGGTGTGTGGAACTTATCGTATGTGATGTTGTTCGTTGTATCGGTATTAGTCGCCCAGGTGAGAAGACTATTTGAGGAGAATCACCCTTGCCAAGCCCACTCACGCACAACCAATGATAGACCTAATCGCAAACGTAGACAGGGCCTACACTAACCCAAAGAAGTGACCTAAGTGGGTATCGTTGAGATAATAGAGCTAACATACCCGCGGAGTATGATATGAGAATTATTTTTTAGCAACAAGGTTCTCGCACAGCGGATTCAGAGTTCAGATACGGATTTGACGCAAGTTAATTTGTATATAGCAGATATAAAAGACTGTGACGAAGAACTTAAAGAACTTATCGAAAGAAAGAACAGGCGGAATGCAATCGAACGGAAGTGAAGAATAAGATAAACAGAGACAGACAGGAAATAAGTGCAGTGAACTGATAGTGAACAAATAATGGGAAAAACAGGCTTCCTTATATCCTGATCATCCTCCGTGTCATGCTTCCTGCGCATGCACAATCCTGCTAGTACTCCCTTCCTCCCACTGAGTAGTTTCGGCATGGACTTTCAATCTGATCCGAGGTTCCAGCAGATTTCCCGAGGTAATGGTAGTGCGGCCAGCCGCAGGTTGGGTGTGAAGCCGAGGGTATCGTTCGGGTATCGTTAGGGTATCGTGAGTATTCCTGTTTCAGTGCCGTTTGATTGTTGTTTGATGTTGTTGCATTAACTTATGCAGAATCGTAGTCGGAGGTTGTATGAGCTAACACTGGTGGAACGATGTTAGAGTAATGGTGCGTAACGGATGATAGTAGTTGCGTTTCAGAGTCTGCCCGCATGGAAATATATGCACGTGATGAGCAGTCAAAAAATCCAACATTATTTGTGTGCGAAAAGAGCCCAACGACCGCTTGAACTATCGTATCAATCTCCCTAGCCTATGCCGACACTAGAATCACTGAACGTATTGTCCGTTGATAAAACCGACCGAACAGCCAGGCGGGTGATGCAAGGCATTGCTCCCACACAACCGCGGACCACTAACCTCCGAAAAAATCAGTACCACTCTACCGATATAATAATATATCACGATATCTTCTGTTTTTTTGTGAGGGCTGGTGAATGGTATACTAAGTACTGATTGCTGCTATCTATTTAATTTAGTTGCCATAAACTCGTTTTGCAGCTTGGTTGTGGTGGTGTTTGCTTGTTTAGGACGTGGTAGTCAACGAAAAGATTATGTGTTTGTCCGTTACCGGGTTGATCTGGTGAATACACAAGACGTTGCCCTAGAGAGGCGCAACAAAGTAATTGGGTAGTGAAAGGTCGATTCCGGGTCACAAGGGAAGAAGATGTAGATAGCGGTGAAATCACTTCGGTCGATGAAGATGGTAGTACGAATGGAAAAGAAAAGAAAAGAAAACGAAGACAAAGGAAGATACTACCGGGGGGGGCAATCACCGCTCACACTACCAGGGGTGGAAAAACGAAGTCAATAGAATCACGAAGTTCACGATGGAGAAAGAAAGTAAAGTCACGATAGCATTGAGAAAATACCTCTTTCGATGAGGTTGTCGGTTTTCTCGCTCCTTGTTCCCCATCTATCTAACTACTGCCCTTTATAAGCCTTCACCCCCCTGTTCAAACCACGTAATCCCAAGCCAGCCCATCCCGTCCACCATACTAACTACCTATCCACGGGCTTAACAAGAAAACTATCTATGTATGAAGTGCAATAACGGTAAACACACTTCCATACGCCACAGTACCTTCGGGAGTTGCGCAATATTCACTCACTTTGCGGTAGGTGTGCAAGTAGTCATGTAAGGCACTGGCAGATCCACCCTCACCAAGATAGCGAATTTCAATAGCATTCACAGAATCCCGGGGGCAGATGGGCGGACGCGGATATTTGCTACGCGAGGGTTGCTCAATCTGTCTTCGCAAGTGGCCGGCCTGGGATCCTTTGGTGACAAGGCGGGCCAGACTGTTGGCCACAGTCCGGTTTTGAGGGCCTATCTGACCGGGCCTGGGCGGACTGCAGATTATTGAAAAAACGGCTCCAATGGTCATGCCATATACCGCAAAAATGTAGGAGAGAGAGATGCTTAAGAACTTCATTCGATCTCAGAGGGCTAGGAAGGCCTACTATTGATACAGTGAAAGAGCAGCATGTATTGGCAGTAGAGAAGAAGTTAAAGGAAACAATATGGAAGACAAGAGAAAACAAGTGAGAATAGAATTGCATATTCAGTCGACGGATTGGGAGTGGTGACATAAGGGAAAATGTCAAATGCTGTAAGTCTGGCTCAGAGAGTACGGAAAAAAACCGGAACGAAGGAAGAATGACCACCTTTTTCGTACTCTAATCCGAAAGAAAGTTTAATTCCAACACAGATATCTCCATTCTCTTGAGTGATAACAAGTGATTATGAAACGAAACGCCAAGATTAGAGCAAGTTGGAAACCATGACATGCTGCTTGGCATGCTCCCATGATAGTTCCTTTGTTGTTCAGATCGCTTCTAGGAATCCGCTTTGACTTTCGGTGTGTGATTGTGTTTCGGGTGGGCATTTCGAATGCAGGAATGCGCGAGGGTCAAATAATATGAGCTATGATATGGCGAGAGTGCCTTGGGATTCTTATTCTTTCTGCGCTGCCAGCAGCGTCCTATATATACAGAAAACTCTCATCCAAGAAACTCTCTTCCATCACCGTCTCTTGCCTTCCAAACCACACCCTCAACTTTGCAACAGATTTCCTCCTTCAATCCCTTTGCCCGTTTCAACTACTTACAGACTTTTCCTGAATCCTCAATCCCAAACTTTCCTGATACCTGTGCCTGTTTCGCTATCATCAATGTGTGACACTCGTCCGTTGCATCCTCTAGCTAACACTAGTTCCAAACCTTTCGTACCCCTAGTCTGATTCATGAATCCTCACAAAACATCTCCACTGCATCTAACCATTCGTCCTTACATGACATCGCTTCAACTTCCATACTGCCAAACACTTTCCAAACACTAACTCTCCTCGTCCAAACATCCGGTGCTGTAGTGTGTGTCGTAGATATGAAACCTTCGTGGCAATTTTCAACAGAGGGTACTCTAGCTGTGCAGCCGCCGGGGAAGCCGTGAGAAAAACAGGAACGCTGTGAGGGCGGAGAGCAAGAGCCAGAAGCGCGGACACTATGGGCGACGGAGTTTGTTTCCTTCAACTGTTAGCCTGCGAGTGAGTGAGGGGAAAGGGAGACCTAGCTGGAATAGAAGGAGCATCCGCGGTGGCTCATAGCTGGACGCAAAGTCTTTGTAGTTGATATATACTCTTCTTTTTGCCGTTGGCTAGCTGCCATCGAGAAAGTTGTCATTGAGCGAAGTGAATTTCCCAGATCCTAAGTGTGCGATGGTGTTTCGTGTAAGTGCTCTTGGCGTTTTGTAGTCGCCGTTTCGCTTCGTTGTCGACCGTCGATTCAGGTGTGAAGGCGCTCTGTTGAAAACGATGTTTCCTCCAGACCACAATAGTAGTAACAAAATGAGTGATAAGGGCAAACTGCAGAGTGCTTTGTGTGGCCCAAGCCCGAATAGCGAGCCTATATCTTGAGGTGTCTGCGGGTGTCCTCACACATGTTCTGATATCTGCCGGTATCTTCGGATATTAGCCACCTGTTAACAAAATATTGATTAGTCGCATGGAATATACCGGAAGCCTACCGGCGCCACCGGGCACCCATCAATCCTATAGGCTTTCCCAAAGCCGGGCCTACAAAGCCCAGGCCAATCTCACCCTGTCCTGGCCGGACTGCAAGCTGGCCGGCTATCTGCAGGGCGACCTGGCCGCCTCCGAACACTGTGCTCAATCCTGGTCGGTTTCGGTGGGGAACTCCAGATTTGGGTGGGCGGGTTCCAGAGAAGAACCAGCACTTCCCTGACATTGTATATAGTCTGGGTCGTCCGGCTGTGTTGGATCACCTTCACTAGCTTTTGCAAGGCGGGCTAAAATTATTGTGAATCACCAGCACTCGCTGCGTGGTCACAGGACATCATACCATGTTAGAAGATACTAGAAGGATGTCGCAGTGTTCCCCGTGGAACCATCGGCTACTCTGTGACGGATGGGAGAAGTGGGGCCGAAGGCTCATTCAGCGGGGGAGGCGGTGAAAGAACTCGGCGAAGTGGAGTAGTAAGGAAAAGTGGGATAATAAAAGAGATGGTGTGAGATAGTGTGGAAATGGTATGATCATAGTCGGGAGACTCCCGGAGCAGTCTCCATGAGCTTTTGTATTTAAGGGCTCCGTCGCTCATAGTTGAAGGAGCTGCAGGTCACCGAAATATTTCATCCGTCTTTGACATCGTTTTGTTCTATAGCATACCTCTTTGTCAAACGCTGCCCATTTCTGCCCAGATTTTGATAATAATATAGGTCAGGTCTGCCTATCAGGTAGCTGGAAAAAAGCGTATATAGCCTATAGGCTGGCCCGGCTAGGTTATGTTCAAAATGTGAATGCGGCACAATCTATTCTATGTGGATAATACTTCACAAGTACGAGGGGGGTTGCGAGGGACGCTTAGCGAGGAGGTGAAGAAGGGATTGGTAGGAGTTCCGGTTCTTAATTCTTCCAAGCCAGGTGGGCGGTAGCACCTTATTTATAGAAAAGTGCGCGTCCATATGCGCAAGAGAAATATAGGGAAAACAATGTAAAAAACATAAGTGCGAACATGTTTGACCCTGAAATCCAACCAAGTAAATCCCAAATAATGTGCATGAAAACAAAAGGGTGTGGAGCGATTATTAGAAATATCATGACCAAGAATGGTGCATAGGAGATGCATAAACAACCGTAAAATCCTAAACACCTGATTGGAAAGCACATGTTAAATCCCGAGATATTATCCTCAAATAAACAATAAACCACCATAATATATATCTTAGCTGTAGTAATATAAGCGGTGGACAGGCGGAGCCGAAACACAAACTAAGTAAACGAATACACGGTAGTGTGTTGAATATACATAGGAAATATACAAAGAATTTCAACAGGTTAGGCTCAGGCTTAGCCAGGCCTGCAGGCTCGGGTGAAGTTAGATTCGAGAGAATTTTGACAGGCCAGGCCCGTTTCGAATACTGAGTCGCTTAATAGCTATTAAGTTACCAGACAAGTCTTATTGGTGTACCCTCCACTGGAATGTTTCATGGTATCAAATAGATCGCGAAAGAGATGGGGGTCATGGAGTGTGAAAAGAGTGCTTGGTTGGCTTCCACCAAAGTCTATAGTAAGGCGGCTAGCCGGGATCCGCAAAGTGAGGTAGTGCATTACATCTAGCCATGTCAAGTGTGGTAACCATCCACGCACCCCAGATAAGGGTCTTTGTGGAGTTACTCTCGGTTGCCTGAAAAATGTTTGGACCTCAGTAGGCCGCCCTGGCTTAGTGTGAAAAAAGTAATGTATTAAGGTTATCTGTATTACAGGGAAGAGGGTGAGGGGAGAGTTAAGGAACGAGAAAGAAATGGCACAGGCGAATAAAAGGGTGGACACGAAATTACCCCCACAGGAAAATTAAGAGCGATAAAGGAAAACTGGAAGTTATTAACAAAAACCTTTTCGGAACAATAGAACTAGTTCATCAAAGCGATGGGATACCCCCGTGCTTTGTTCACCCGCCCTCGTGAATCTCCACCCTGCGAACTAAGACATGGAGTCCCAGACGAAGGTGATAGCATATATGCGCATTCCCCTCTCAGATGCATGCCAGTATCGGAAACTCGCACTTCCGCTTTGGGTTGACCGCTTCCAGAGGCTCTAAAAGCTCTATGACCCTCTTATGGCCCTTCGCGTATGCAGACATCAGAGGCGTATGGCCGCGATCATCAGGCGTGCCAGGGGTCACGTCTTGACGCCCGAGGAGAATCTTCACCACACCATCACGCCCTCGCGTAGCAGCAGCCATAAGCGGTGTTTGCCCTTCATTATCCTGCTTGTTCGGGCTGACCGCTTTCCTACCGAGCAACATTTTCACCAATCCCTCATTCCCATTAGAGGCTACACGCAGCAGGGGTGTTTGGCCACGATTATCTTGGCTGTTGGGATTGACCCCCTCGTGCTCGAGTAGTGCTTTCACAATTTCCTCGTGACCATACCCCGTAGCACGCGAGAGCGGTGTACTGCCGTTATTACATCGTTTGTCGGGGTCAACCTCTGCCCGTCCGAGAAGAATCTTTGCCACCTCTGCATGTCCATTACTAGCTGAATATGCGAGGGGCGTTTGGCCGGTATGATCTGCCATGTTGGGATCTACATCTTCCCGCCCGAGTAGTAATTTCACCATTCCCCGATGTCCTTCCAGAGCTGCATATGAGTGGTGTTTTGGCGTGATTATCTGGCTTGTCGGGATTGACCTCCTCCCGCCCGAGCAGTAATTTCGCCACTCCCTCATGTCCTTTCTGAGCGGCATAAGAGAGGGGCGTTTGACCGTCATAAGAAGCCTTGTCAGGGTTGACCCCGTGGCACCTGAGTAGAATCTTGACCACCTCCTCGCGTCCACACCAAGCAGCATACGAGAGTGGTGTTCGCCCGCCACTATCTAGCTTGTCTGGGTTGACCTCTTCCCGTCCGAGCAATCTTCTCACTACCCCCTCATATCCCTTCTCTACAGCATATGAGAACGCTGTTCTGCCGTAGTAACGACATGGCTTGTCAGGACAGACCGCTGGATGCCGGAGAAGCATTTCCACCACTCCTACATGCCCACTCTTGGCTGCATAGGAAAGCGGTCTTATGCCCCGACCATCATGGCTGTCAGGGATGACTTTCTCGCTCCTTAGTAGTATCTCAACAATCCCCTCATGTCCAGCCCGGGCGGCATGTGCTAGTGGTGTTTGTCCATCATACCCCGGTTGGTCGGGGTTGATATCTTTGTGCTTGAGTAGCACTTTCACCACTTCCTCGTGCCCATTCTGAGCCGCGTGTGAGAGTGGCGGTTTGTTACAAAGGCCCTTGTTGTTAGGGTTGACATCCTCTAGCGCGAGTAGTATTTGTACTACTCCCGCATGCCCGTTGCGAGCAGCATGCGAGATCGGTGTTTCGTTCTTCTCGTCTCGCTTGTCGGGGTCGGCCCGTCCCCGCTCAAGTAGTAATTTTACTGCTTCCTCATGTCCATTTTGAGCGGCCCAGATGAGGGGAGTATATCCCCCAAAACGCCTTTTGTTGGTATCAAAGGAGCTCATCTCTATCAAGGCTGTTACAAGCTCCACAATTCCAAAGTAAGATGCACAGTCTAGTCCATTGAACTGCGAACCTGTACCCGGATACACAGATCGATACCTTGGTTGTCCTAAAAGCAGTTTGCCAGATATATGGCCATCATACTCTTCAAACATCTGGAGGGCAAGTGATCTAGACCGCTCTGAGAGTTTCCTTTTCGCATGGATCCCCCAGTTCAGAGAACAATACTCTAGAAATGGTATTTCCTTAGCCCTGGTAGAGGAGTCAGTTGAAAGGGCTTTGACATGTCTGGAATTCAGGTACGTCAAGCATGACTCTCCTATTGCCAATTGGGGTGTACCAAAAATATCCGGAAGGTTGGAAAGATACTCTTGGAGCGTAGAGTGGATCAGTCGGACACACGACGCCTCCTTATCCACGGTGATAAGCCCCTGACAGCAGCCAACCACTTCATCCATTGACGGGACGCTGTCGGCATTGAAATCACTCGAGCCATGCTCGACTGCTAGGGCATGGCAGAGCTCATCGGCCCTCAACGGCCGCTCCGCATAAGTGATCCACATCAAAGCTTCAATTCCGAGTCTGGATTTATCACCACCCTCTGCTTTTATCCGTTTTATCGCTTCACCATAAGCATCTTCCAACTCCAATTCATTTGCCATTCCAATTAGCCTTTCTCGTCTCTGGGATACCGTCGATCCTTTCAGAATTGCTTCCATTTGTAGGGAAACGAGCAGAAACCTGAATAAATTTATTAGCTGATAACGAAAGGCTGGATGTCCAGCACCGTTGACTCCACTCACATTCCCGATATATTTCCCAGAGTATTCCCCAGAATGTCTGATTCTAAACACTCATCCATCGCATCTTGGGTTTTGTCATTGGCTAGTCTAGCGCCAATGTATGTGATAATATCGTCTTTTCTGGGGTCTGCGGATACACTTACCACTCGTCCAGGGAGATGCTGTTCTATCTCGGCCCCAATAGGGGATCTCCCTGTCACGAATATTCGCGTGCCCTTGGACTTCTCAACGATTTGTTTCAATGACTCAAAAACCTTGGCCCGCTGTTCCCCACCACATTCGTCAAGGCCGTCAATGCACAAAAATGTGGGCTGTGAGGATGTGATGAGTTGCAGCATTTGCACGATGTTAACTAGTTGCGATTCGTCTGCGTAAATGGAGTTTCTCTGCTCTCGCAAGCCCCTCAATATTTCCTCGGGAATAATTTCCATTTCACTCATCATCTGCTTCAGTAAGGACCCTAGTATATCAACGGCAGACGGCTCCTTTCTGGCCGTGAAGTCGAAGTAGAAATATCCAACAGTGGTGTTTTGTTCCCTGGCCAGATCACGCAACGTGTCCACTACTAGTGAGCTATCATGACAGCCTATTAGCACGAGCCCCCTTCCATCCCCCGCGAATATCTCCTGTTACCTGATAAATGTTTTCCCAACACCCGGACCTCCGTAGCAAAACAGAACTGCCTCATCACCTCCACCTTCCAATCCGCTCCATTTTCTGAATTCCCCACTTCGGATGAGCCATTCCCCGACCCCTTCGACACGGCGCGCTTGGATGTCCCCATGCTTTAAGCCGTGCTCCAGGGGTGATAACATGGTTAAGAGTCGAGATCGATCATCGGCGATAGTGCTGTTGTTCCACCAATAGTTAGAAGATTTCCCAGAATTGAAGCAGCTGCCATCATTGGGAGCATACTATGCCATGTTCCACCCTTTGTTGCTCACACAGTTGAACAGGGCGGGTTGTTGAGTATGGCTGGTTGATGATATTCACAGTGGAAGAAAAGGTTGGGTTAAGAGAAGAAAGGAGGTGTGTTCTGGTGTTGGTCTGGAGTTGTGGGTATTGCAACTTGAGCGGTGTTGGAGAAAATTTAGATTAAGTGACTTGCGGAGTGTGAGCATCTTTAGTGTGCGAAAAGAGCCCCACGGCTGCTAAAACTACCCTATCAATCGCCCTAGCCCAAGACAATACTAGAACTAGTGCAGATATTGTCCGTTGACAAAGTTAACCGATCAGCCAGACCAACGCGGACCACTAAGCTCCAAAAAATAATTACCACTATACCAATATAATAATATTGTATCATAATATCTTCTATTTTTCTTTGTGGGTGCTGATGAATGGTATACTCAGTACTGATTACTGCTATCTATTTAATTCGATTATCTTAAAACGTTTTTGCCGTTTCGTTGTGGTGGTGTTTGCTTCTTTGAGAAGAAGTAGTCACCGGAAATATTAACAGTGCCAAGGCTCCCACCGCTCCGAACGACGCTAAGCCCCCTTCCAAGAAGGTGGCTCAACGATCGAATCGGCTCAGCGATAGATTCACCAAAGATGCCAGGAGTGGAGCTGGGCTCTGCGTATACTGTGCATAGAGTAGGAGCTATTGAGGGCATTTAAAACATGAATGTAGCAATACTTACCTACTCTCTAAGGAACAAAAATACAAGATTGGGGTAAATATGAGTAGACTGTTTTGTATATCCTTAAAAATCTAGATCGATAACCTTACCGAAAGTGTGGGAGAGCCCCAGGGAGCAAGTAAACAAGGCCCGGCAAAGCCTTAGGAGCTGACAACAAAGTGGAAAAGGGCATCCAAATGTGCTAGAAAAAAATATTAAAAAATAAGAGAAGATAGTGACAAAGGATTGGAATCAGAATCACAAATTCTATCAAATTTTAATTGGTAAATTTGTGGCTTGTGGAATACATTTCCCATTGTATTTAATAAATCTATCTTTGAGCCGATTCCATTGTTGAGCCGAGTGGCACTCCTTTGGAGTTCCACGTTCTTCGCAGTGCCCTTAGGGTCGTTCGGAGACGTAGGACCCTTGGCACGGTTATGTGTTTGTCCGTTGCCGGGTTGATTTTCTGAATGCAGGGGACTATCCCCTGCAACTGGTCGTGTAAGGCACTAGCAGATCCCCCCTCGCAAAGATAGCGAATTTCAATAGCCCCCACTGAACCTCGGGATGGGATGGGTAGACGGGGAGGGATTCGGTACGAGGGGGGGGGTCAAGCAGCAGTCGGTTAACAATCGGTGGGGGTCTCCGGATTTGGGGGTTGGGGTTCCTGGGAAGAACCAGCAGTTTCTAGACATTGTAAAGTCCCTAGTCCTTAGGCAAAAGTGTTCGTGAAAATGTGAGACATCCGGCTAAGCGATTTTACGAACATTTTGCCTAGGGACCGTAACTTATACCGTAAAAATTGGGAAAACACACAAATATGCTAGCAAGGGCAAGTAGTGTGTCACTTACCTACGGCTGCGTGTCGTCATGCGTCTGGTGGGATTTGCGATCGTCCTCATCCCCTTATTTTACCCCACTGATGGCTTATTTTCTGCAATCACAACTCATCTCAAATCACTAAGGAATTTAAAAGTAATTCCCTAGACTCTTGGTAGAAATTGGGACATTTTTTTCACTCAATTTTGATTGATGGGAGCTTGGGATTCAAATATGATAGGATATGTTGGAATCTGCGTTTTGTGTAGGAGCCCGATGTGAAATTAAACGAACTTTCTGCCCACCGCCGTTCTCCTCAGAATTTCACCATGGGAATAAACAAACAAAGCTAACCACTTACGAACAACACCTAGATGACTCGAAAAAAGGCTCTTGCGCATTTTGAATTTTTCTGCAATCAACAAAGCCGAGCGAAATGCGAGCTGGTGCAGACAACTTTTCCTCGCTCGCCAAGATTGTACCTTCCGAATCCGATCATCTGCCTATTATCGACACTGCCTAACACAATACAGTGTTTTGTTGTCTCACACGACGGTCCCACGAATCTTGGCCTTGTATTTGATACCTGATGCCAGTTCACTCCGAAGGTGAGAAAATTAAAAACTCAAAACCCCCCACCTAATAGTTTTGTAGCGCTCTCACCTCCGATGGCTGTAGTTTCGCACAAACAGAGTGTTGAAACCGACTATAGCTAGCACTAATGTTTCTACCCTCACCGGTATCGACCGTCAGGGGTTTTGAAAACTCTTTCGTGCCTTTGGCTAGTATAGCGGCAACATGTATGTTGGATATCTAACAAACTCGCACTAAGCTCGCTATCAACTATGACCCTCAATTAGTGTCGGGGGGTTGAGATGTGAGACAGTGGAGGATTTCCTACATTTCCTTTCGATATTTCCATTTCTGTCTCTTACTTTCGCCGACTCTGTCTCTATATGCGACCATATCGTTCCTATTTCTTATCAGATATTGTTCACTCTCATTGTCGTCTTTCTTTCACTGGCTAGATACGAATCTATTATATTAGCGCGCTCTCTTGCTCCCATACCGAAGTGAATATATCGCTATCCCATGATTCGCCGCCCAAAATTTGTTGCCGGGAACAGGTATTGGACAATTAAAAGTTCATCAAATATCACTCGAGATGAGCGTAAGAGTAGCTGTTCATATATGATTTCTATGTACTCTCAAATATGGTTTCTTTCTCTTCTCAAAGGTTTCTTTCAGCTTCGAATGTCTTCTATATTCGTTACTGTTGGAACCTAATCCATGTTCTTTCATTGTTCCTATTGTTCCACTCAGGTCATTCCTTTGATCGTCTTTGTTTCTCTTTGTGGACGGATCGTGGTGGTAATGGCTGAACTCAAGCACTGTACTATATAGCTGTTATGTCTTCCTTATTATCCGATTGAGCTGATTGCCGCAACGAGAGATCTTAACTACTTCTATTATCACTTCTTCGTCCAAGTTCCGATCACACAGTATAACAGTAGCAGCCGAAGGTCGGACGGAAATGGCCAGAGTTGAAGGGGAAAGTAATTGGACTGATCGAATGAAAGAAATAGATGATTGCTTGCTTGCCTACAGACGCGCTTAACACCGCCTTACCTATAGTAGCGCGCGTATCAATATCCATCGGTGTGATCACCAGGGTTCCAACTTGTCGGCGGAAGACCGGACTGGACTAGCTAGCCCGGTCGAAAGTCAAGTCTAGTTTAATGGTGGAAATTAGGCCGACTGCACAGTCAGGATTATTGAAACCGACTCGGCCGGGACTAGTCCGACCAGGCCGGCCAAGCAATAGGATGTGACATTCTTATCACAATATATTACGTTCAAATAAAGCCTTTGTTAATAAAAATTATTGTTTCCATAGATTATATGGTGGAGATAGTGCTTCGCTTTGCTTAGGGGTAGCAAAAATAGGTTCTCAATTTGGCCTGGGTGCCATTCTCACTGTCATCCGATACCTTATGAAGACTGGTCTGGGCCAGTCCAAACCGGACAAGACCACCCAAGTCATTCGGGTCCAGTCATCGACATCATCCAGGACGGGCCAGTCTGGTCCTGCCTCCAAGACTTGACCGGTCGGACTATTTGGAACCCTGATTATCGCTGCCATTTCCTAAATCCGCATGTCCCAAGTTGCCTGGCAACTGGATAAACACATTTGTACCAAGTCATAATACTGATCTAATACTTCCAACAGTAGTAGAACAATAATTCAATGCTAGCTGTCAAATTCAATCTTGATTCTAGCAGCGGGAATGAGTTCTGTGATAAGGGGTGCGGCGGCGGTTCCCCACATGATTCAACTACCATGATAACCACAATAGTGATTACAATTACAACCACAACTATAATGACCGTGACGATACTAGGGCATGTATATTTCTATCCCTCCTTCCAGGAGCAAGCAATCGGGATATAGGATCTTTGATTTTTCCTATGACATTGAGTTGAACTGTGGTGTTGTGAAGGTTGAGTGTACCTTGGAATTGTGGTTGCGCCGTTGTCTTAGGGCCCGTACACCTATAGACGTCAGTCTAATAGCCTGCAGCGGTGCCGACCGTTAAGGGGGACTTGACAGTGGGGGACAGTGCAGCAAAGTAGATGGCATTCACCTAGAGTAGGTAACGTAACATTTGATGGTCTAGCTACAAGAATCTAGGACCGTGCATGAGGAGGGTGAAAAGTATCATTGGTTAGCCTCCCGTGCCCTCTATATTTAAATCTATAGCCAGGGGCCTAGTTGGAATCCCCTGAGTCTGGAATCGCACCATTCATTGGGCTGCGGAATTTGTGGAAGTCGTTCGCTTATCCTACATATGTTTTTGTGGAGTTTATCTAGATCACCTGATAAACCCTTGAACTATTGAAAGATTCCCTTCCGCAATGTAAGAAGAAAAAGATGTATTCATGTTATCTGAAAGACAGCAAAGAGGGCGAGGGGAGAGTTAAGGAACAAGGAGGAAATGGAACAAGAAAATAAAGGGGTAGATAAGAAATTACCCCGAGAGGAAAGACGAGCACAATAGAGGAAAACTGGAAGTTATTAAGAGAACCTTCTCGGAAAAATAGAACTGGTTCACCTCACCAACCGGTGACTACAATGCTCTGTCAACCCACCCTCAGAAATTTGCACCTCACAAAGCCCAAACAGGGGGTTCCAGATGAGGGTGATAGCGTATTTGCACATTCCCCTTTTAGAAGCAGACCACCATGCGGTGTCCCGGACCCTCCTACTTCCACTTTGGTTTGATCTCTTCGCGCTCGAGTAGTGATTTCACAATTTCTGCGTGCCCAGACAAACTCGCACGCGAGAGGGGTGTACTGCCGTTGTTACATGGTTTGTTGGGGTCAACCTCTGCCCTTCTGAGCAGAATCTTTACCACCTCCGCATGTCCATTACTAGCTGAATAGGCGAGGGGCGTTCGGCCTGTATGATCTGCGATGTTGGGATCCACATCCCCCCGCCCGAGTAGTAGTTTCACCATTCCCAAATTTCCTTGTTCAGCTGCATATATGAGTGGTGTTTTGGCGTAAATATCTGGCTTGTCGGGGTTAACCTCTTCTCGCACTAGCAGTATTTTCACCACTCCCTCATGTCCTTTCCGAGCTGCATATGAGAGCGGCGTTTGACCGTCACGGGAAGGCTTGTCAGGATTGACCCCGTGGCACCTGAGTAGAATCCTGACCACCTCCTCGCGTCCACACCAAGCAGCATATGAGAGGGGTGTACGCCCGACCCTATCTTGCTTGTCTGGGGTGACCTCTTCCCACCCGAGTAGTTGTCTCACTACCTTCTCATGTCCCTTCTCAGCAGCATATGAGAGCGCTGTTCTGCCGTAGTGACGACATGGCCTGTCAGGGGAGACCGCTGGCTGCCGGAGCAGCATCTCCACCACCCCCTCATGCCCATTCTGAGCTGCATGTAAAAGCGGTCTCATGCCTTGACGGTCATACCTGTCGGGGGTGACATTCTGGGTCCTTAGCAGTAGTTTGACAACTCCCGCATGGCCAGCCTGGGCGGCATATGATAGCGGTGTTTGGCCGTCATACCTTGGTTGGTCGGGGTTGATATCTTTGTGTTTGAGTAGCACTTTCACCACTTCATCGTGCCCATTCTGAGCCGCATGTAAGAGCGGTTGCTTTCTGTAAAGACCTCCTGGGTTGTTAGGGTTGACATCCTCCAGCGCGAGCAGTATTTTCACCACTCCCGCATGCCCGTTGCGAGCAGCATGCGAGATCGGTGTTTCGCCATCCTGGTCTTTTTTGTCGGGGTCGACCCGTCCCCGCTTAAGTAATAATTTTACGGCTTCCTCATGTCCATTTTGAGAAGCCCAGATGAGGGGAGTATATCCCCCAAAACTCATTTTTTTGGTACCAAAAGAGTTCATATCTATCAAGGCAGTTACAAGCTCTACAATTCCAAAGTAAGATGCACAGTCTAGTCCACTGAACTGCGAACCTGCACCGGAATGCACAAATTGATACCTTGGTTGTCCTAAAAGTAATTTGGCAGATATATGGCCATCATATTCTCCCAACATCTGGAGCGCAAGGGACCTAGACCGCCCTGAGAGTTGCCTTTTCGCATGGATTCCCCAGTTTAGAGCACAGTACCGTAGAAAGGGCGCTTCCTTAGCCCCAGTGGAGGAGTCAGTTGGGAGTGCTTTGACGTGTGCGGAATTAAGGTAGGTCAAGCATGACTCTCCGATTGCCGAGTGAGGACTACCAAAGATGTCCGGATGGTGGGAAAGATACTCCCAGAGCGTAGAGTGGATCAGTCGGACACGCGACCCCTCCTTATCCACGGTGATAAGCCCTTGACAACAGCCAACCGCTGCAGTCATTGAAGGGATGTTGTCGGCATTGAAATCATTGGACCCTCGCTCGACTGCTAGGGCATGGCAGAGCTCATCGGCCCTCAACGGCCGCTCCGCATAAGTGATCCACATCAAAGCTTCAATTCCGAGTCTGGATTTATCACCACCCTGTGCCTTTATCCGTTCTATCGCCGCACCATAAGCATCGTCCAACCCCAATCCATTTGTCATTCCCATGAGCCTTTCTCGTCTCTGGGATACCGTCGATCCTTGCAGGATTGCTTCTACGCGTAGGGAAGCGAGTAGAAACCTAAGTGCATTTATTAGCGGATAAAGAGAGGCTTGGTTTCCAGTACCGCTGACTGCACTCACATTGCCGATATATTTCCCAGAGTATTCTCCAGAATCTCTGTTTCCAAAAACTCATCCATCGCATCTTGGGTTTTGTCCTCGGCTAGTCTAGCGCGAATGTATGTGATAATATCGTCATTTCTGGGGTCTGCGGATACACTTACCACTCGTCCAGGAAGATGCTCTTCTATCTCGGCCCCAATAGGGGATCTCCCTGTCACGAATATTCGCGTGCCCGGGGACTTCTCAACGATTTGTTTCAATGACTCTAGAACCCTGGCCAGCTGTACCCCACCACATTCATCAAGGCCGTCGATGCACAAAAATGTGGGCTGTGAGGATGTGATGAGTTGCAGCATTTGCACGATGTTAACTAGTTGCGGTTCGTGTCCGTAAATGGCGTTTCTCTGCTCTCGCTGCCCTTTCGATATTTCCCTGGGAACAATTTCCAATTCACTGATCATCTGCTTCAGTAAGGAGCCTAGTATATCAACGGCAGACAGCTTCCTCCGGGCCTCGGAGTTGGAGTAAAAACATGTAATGGTAGTGTTTTGTCTTTTAGCCTGATCACGCAGCCTGTCTGCTACTAGCGAACTATTATCGCAGCATGTTAGCATAAGGTTACTTATGTCTCCCGTGAACAACCCTTGTTATCATACCAGATGAATGTTTTTCCAACACCCGGACCCCCATGGCAAAACAGAACTGCCTCATCACCGCCACCCCCTAACCCGCTCCATCTTCTGAATTCCTCAGTTTTGATGAACCATTCCCCGACCCCTTCGACACGGCGCGCTTGGATGTCCCCATGCTGTAAGCCGTGCTCCAAGGGTGATAGCATGGTTAAGAGCTGAGATTGATCATCGGGGATAGTGCTGTTGTTTCACCAATCATTAGAAGATTTCGTAGAATTGAAGCAGCGGCCATCATTGGGGACATACTAAGACGTGTTCCACCCTTTGTTGCTCAGGCAGTCGACCGGGCGGGTTATTGAGTATGGTCGGTTGATGATGCTCACAGTGGAATAAAAGGTTGGGTTAAGAGAAGAACGGAGGGGTTTACTGGTATTGGTGTGGAGTTGTGGGTATTGCAATTTAAGGGTCTGTTTGGATGCAACGGTTCCATTCCGTTCCCCCATACAAAGGACCCTTTTCCCTCTGTTTCGAAATGGAGAGAAGGCCATTCTCATAGCCAAAACGGTGGCCAGACTGAACTGTTCCATTTATGGCAAACAGGAACTAACCGGTGTTGGAGGGAAAGGAAATTTAGATTAAGATGTTGGGTGTGTGGTATATCGTATGTGAGATGAGATGTTCGTTGTATTCTAGTCGTACAAGAGAGAAGTCTATTTAAGGAGAAACACCCTTGGCAAGCGCACTCACGCACAGCCAATGATAACCCCAACCGCAAACGTAGACAGGCCCTAGATTAACCCTAAGACGTCACCTAAGTGGATATCCATATCCCAACATTATCGTAGAGCTAACACAACTAACATACGCGACCTGCGGAGTATGATAATATGCGATTTATTTGTGTGCGAAAAGAGCCCAACGAGTGCTTAAACTACCGTATCAGTCTCCCTAACCTATGCCGACACCAGAATCACTGAACGTATTGTCCGTTGATATAATTAACCGAACAGCCATGCGGGTGATGCATGGCATTGCTCCCATACAGCCGCGGACCACCAACCTCTGAAAAAAATCATTACCACCCTGCCGATATAATAATATCATATATCATAATGTCTTGTGTTTTTTTTTTGTGGGGGCAGGTGAATGGCATACTAAGTACTGATTACTGCTATCAATTTAATTTATTTACTCTACTCTTTTTGCCACCTGGTTGCGGCGCCTGCCTGTTTGAGTAGCGGTACCATAGTCGCCGGAAAGATTATGTGTTTGTCCGTTACAGGGTTCGTCTTGTGAATACACAAGACTATGCCCTAGAGAGGCGAAACAAGGTAATTGGGTATGATACCTGCGGGAGTTGCGCAATATCCACTGACTTTGCAGTATGTGTGCAAGTAGTCATGTAAGGCACTAGCAGATCCGCCTACTCAAAGATAGATGATTTTAATAGCTTTCACAGAGTCCCCGGAGCAGATGGGCGGACGCGGATATTCTCTACGCGGGGGTTGCTCAATCAGTGTCCGCAACCCGCCGTCCTAGGCTTTTTTAGCCACAACCCGGGTCGGACTGTAGGCCAGAGTCCGGCTTTGAGAGCCTATGCGACCGGGCCTGGCTTGACTGCAGATACCTGCAGGCTTTCGAGTGATAACGTGTGATTATGAAACGAAACGCTAAGATTAGGGCAAGTTGGAAACCACGACATGCTGCTCGGCATGCTCTCATGATAGTTCTTTTGTTTTTCAGAGAGCTTCTGGGAACGCGTTTGGACTCCCGGTATGTGTTTGTGTTTCGGGTGGGTATTTCGAATATAGGAATGCGCGAGGGGATTGTAACCTTGCAGCCGCTGGGGAAGCCGTGAGGAAAACGGGAACGCTGTGAGGGCAGCAGCGCGCAAGGGCAGGAAGCCCGGAGACTATGTGCCACAGTGTTAGTTTCCTTCTACTGTTAGCCCGGGAGTGAGTAAAGGGAAAGGAAGACCAAGCTGGAATAGATGGAGCATCCGCGGCGGTCCATACCTGGACGCCAAGTCTTTGTTGTCGATACATACTCCCCTTTTTGCCGTTAGCTAGCTGCCATTAAGAGAGTTGTCGTTGAGCGAAGTGAATTTCCTAGCTCCTCAGTGTGTAATAGTGTTTCTTGTAAGAGCTCTTGGCGTTTCGTAGTCGCCGTTTCGCTTCGTTGTCGATCGCCAATCCAGGTCTGAAAAGGCTGTGTTGAACACAATGGTTCCTCGAGACGACAATAGTAGTATCAAAATGAGTGATAAGGGAAAACAGCAAACTACTCGGTGTGGAAACCTAAATATATTTATTAGCCGGTAATGTGGGGCGCAATTGCCGGCATCATTAAGGTTACTCACATTTCTGATACTGTTGGAAAGCACCGGCGATCACTGCGTGCCCACTATATTGTGTGTTCGTACCTTTTCCTATATTTCTTAGTTGTTAGTTACTAGTTCCTTTGTCAGTCATTATAAATCTCGGAGAAGGGGCGAGGATACCTGGTTTGTATACAAGTCAAACGATTGGGAGAGGAGGCCGGAAATGTGCCGAGAGGAAAGCGAGGAATGTGTCGGAACAGAGTGCGAGTTGCGGAGCGACATTGTCCACTGAAGGATTTCCGGAAAAGATGATATGTGATGGGGTTCTTTGTATTTAAACCATCTGCTCTGCCATCGATATACGGATAAGCAAGGCACATCTCCGATCAATATACACACGTTTCCTCCGTAGCTTCTTTGTACTTCTTCATCCTTCCACCAAGTACTTCTCCCATCCAGATCTCATAACAATAGATACATTCTTAGGAAACTTCTCCAGAATGTCCTCTTCCAGCCTCTCATCCATGGCATCTGGTGTTTCATCATCTCGCAGCCGAGCGCGAAGGTACGTGATGATGTCGTCTCTGGTGGGGCCTATGGATACACTTATCACTCGTCCGACAAGTCGCCTCTCGGTTTCCGCCAGGATATGAGGCCTCCCGGTCACGAATATCCGAGTGCCTGGAGACTTCGCAAGTATTTCCCTCAGCGAATCCAGGAACCTGGCTGGTTGTGCTCCAGCACATTCATCCAGGGCGTCAATACAAATATATGCGTGTCGTGAGGATGTGATGAGCTGTAGCAGCTTCAGGGGGTCCGCAAGTGGGGGCCTGCGTCCGCCAATGGTCTCTTTCTGCTCGCACAAGGCACGCCATATTTCCTCTGGGACCCTCTCCATTCCGCTCACGATCTGCTTCAGCAAGGAACCTAGAATGCTAGCCGTAGACTGCTCCTTTTGCGCCGCGAAGTCGAAGTAAAAGCAGGTAACGGAGGTGGTTCATCCTGTGCCCTGATCGCACAGCCTGTCTACCACGAGCGATCTATCACCGCGGCCTGTTAGCATTGTTTCAATTTTTTGTCTCCATCAAGAATAATGCGGCTTACCTGATGAATGTCTTACCCACCCCAGGGTCTCCATAACAAAACAAAACATCCTTATCAGCGCCACCTTGTCCACTCAATCCGCACCATCTTCTGAATTCCTTAGTTTGTATTAGCCATTCCCAACATCCTCAACACAGCGCTCTTGGATGTCCCAATGCCGCAAGCCCGGATCTAGGGGTGACAGCCAGGTTAGGAGTTGAGACCGATCATCGGCAACAGTATAGTTGTTCAACACCTCAGTAATATAAGAAGTCGTAGTATTGAGGCAGTGTGCATTATCCTTGATTGTATATCGAAACATCTTCCACCCTTTATTGCTTTCTCTATTGAAGGGCTGGAGTTGCTGAGTATCGTTGGTTGATGATACTCCAGGCTGAGGAAGAAAAGTGGGGTCTGGTTAAACGAAGGTGATGTTGGCTAGTGCCACACCACATTCATACGGAGTGCTTGCACAGCCGCCGGCACAGACTCGTTCCAAAGGTCCTAGCATCTAGGCGGGTAGTGCGACACCAAGGTGTGGGTCACGTGAATAGACATAGTAGAAACTACGCAGGACCACAGAAAACATCGTGAATGTTTAGTACAAGTGTCAGGCAACAAGTATCCGAACATGAGACATTCGACATATATGGTAATTTGTCTGTGCGCCATATGTCTCATGTTCGGATACTTGTAGCCTGATACTTGTACCGGCATATCTTTAGCCTAGTTCCATAGCACCAGGGGGGTTTAAGAAGGGGAGAACGGAGCGAGAGAACGCACCCATCGGAGGCCCCCCCTTCTCCTCAAATTTTCATCATTGTCTTCATTGATTTTTATCTCTCTTCACCCTGACTCTCGAATTGCGATAAGAGAGGCCGATTTGCTTTGCTTCGGAAGTTCCTATTTCCCACCCAAAAGAACGCCTGCAGTGATCAGGAGTTACCATAAAGGGCTATAATACATCCGGTATAAAAGTTTGACACAGCACCAGTCAGAGTGCAAGAACTTTTCGAATGGGGTTGTACTGTACTCTGGAGAGTAGAGTGGCAAATGAAATTCCAGCTACCGGTAAAGGCCTGGTGGTCTGATAGCAACAACCGTCTGATGACGATTTGATAAGATAAGCAGTAGAAGCAAACAGTACGCAACATAAGAACAAGGAAAACACCCTTTACGGGAAATTATTCGCATAATGGCAAAAAAAATATTTGAGCTTAAACCTTTACTTATTCAGTAATCTTATCAAATCTTTACCAGGGTGTTCCAGCCATCAGACAGTCGGCCCCCTTCAAGCCACCTGAAATGTACGCGTACTCGCGTTGTCCCTTGGACTGTCTGAAAAAATAAAATTCGCTACCAGGGTGCTAGATCCAGATTAGTTAAAAGATAGCTGTTTTAAGGTTATGGATTCAGCCAGGAACAAAGTGACTCTGTATAATCACAAACGAATCACAGCCCGAGAATGACACCAAATGGAGGCTGGCGTGTCTGGCCGCGGATCCTACCGCTTCCGACACTCCAATAGAAATTGCACTCTCCTTGCGGCTAACCGTGCCAAGGTTGTGGCGGAGCAACAACCCCCGATTGCTAGCTTGCTCGCAACTAGCACTCTCAAGAGAGTGCCTCACAGTTCAACGATAGTGCACAGCTCAACGATAAATTCATATGTTTGTGAATTTAAGAATTATGAATCACTACTAAACATGCTTTAAACGCCCTTCTGACTTTCCCATACATTGTTTTAAGTATTTTAAAATAAGTCTTCCCTTTTTTTCCCTCTCTTTTTCAACTTTTATTTTGGTGTGGTGGTAATTTTATTTGAATAGGCATAAGTCTATCGTTGGGCTGTGACTATCCTTGAGCTGTGAGGCACTCCACCGGAGTTCGAAGGTCGCGTAGCATCTTTTGAAGTGGTGGGAACCTTAGCACGGGTACTGTATCGGCACTGTGATTATTTCTCCCACGGCATGATTAAATCCTGAGTCAACGGGCGCAATTGCTGTTCCCCACAACAACAGCAATCTCAATACTTGTAGCTGCGTTCTTCTCTTACTATCCTACTATGAAAAACACCCGGAGTCTGTGTGGCTGAGAGTGGAAACCTAACTGATGGGCGACCTATATTTTCAGTGATTTTAGCCAACAGTGACCATAATTATAGTTAGGATTATGGTCGTCATGGTTCTCATGATAGCCGAATTTTGCGGGATCGTTGTTGTATTGTACGTTGACAAAATTAACCGATCAACGAACTCTGGCATTTTGGCAGGGATGTTGTCGACCTCCTCGATATAAGCACCCCAACCCAACCAAGTAAAACAAGTAGGGGCAATTTAAATACATGGTAGTATTGAGTACTTGTATACGATCCATCTACCTTAATAAATAAAAAAGAGAAAGTATTCTGAGGTGCCTGTTGAGTGGTAATGATTTTTGTGGGGGGACCGTAAGCGGCGAGTTACACCGTGATCACCCAGGTGATCGACAATAGCCATTGACTCTGGGCTTAGGGCACGTTTACATTGATGGCGGTCTGCTAGCCCGAGGTGGCACCAGCCTTAAAGAGGACCTGACGGCTAAAGCTGTGTGAATTTGAGGGGGCAAGTAGCGTGGCGCTTACCTACCGCTGCGTGTCGTCATGCGTCTGGTGGAATCTGCGATCGTCCTCACCCCCTTATTTTACCCCACTAATGGCTTATTTTCTGCAATCACAACTCATCTCAAAGCACTAAGGAATTTAAAAGCAATTCCCTAGACTCTTGGTAGGAATTGGGACATTTTTGTCACTCAATTATGATTGCTGAGAGCTTCGGATTCAAATAGGATATGTTGCAATCTGCGTTTTGTATGCGAACCGGATGTGAAATTAAACGAACCTTCTGCCCACCGCCGTTCCCAATCAACCAACAGGGCTAACCACTTACGCGCGACAACATCCAGATAACTAGAAAACAGGCTCTGGTGCGGTGTGAATCTTCTTGGCATTCCCCAAAGCGGAGCGAAATGGGAGGGGGTGCGGACGACTTTTTCTCGCTCGCCAAGATTGTACCTTGCGAATCCTATCTTCTGCCGATTATCGACACTGCCTAACACAGTACAGTGTTTTGTTGTTTTACACTACCGTCCTACGAATCGCGGCCTTGTATTTGACACCTGGTTCCCGTTCATTCTGCATGTGAGAAAATTGAAAACTCTAAACCCCCACCAAAGGGATCTGTAACGCTCTCACCTCCAATCAGTGTTCCCAACGGGCCAGGCCGCTCATAGGCCAGCCTATAGGCCGTGGGCCGGGCCAGGCCACTCCGGAAATGGCCTAGGTTGAACTAGGCCGAATTCGAGCGGCCTGCGAAAGCCTATCAGGCCTGATGGGCGCCTATAGACCCTGTGATTAGCGTTGGGAACAGATATCTTGATTCCCCCACCTCTTTCAACTTCCGTGTCCTCGATTTCTTTCTACAATTAATTTAATTAATTAATCAACTACTGTAGCTCAAGTATTTTTGATAGCGAAGCGAAATTGTTCTTGTATTTTCAATGCTACTTAGTAGTCGGAGAACATTAATTGTGAATTTTTGCCGTGGACACTGCATCGTGGCTCGCTAAGAGTAGGTTGGCCTAGGCAATGTAGGCCGGCATAGGCTATATAGGCCCGGCCCGGCCCATCAGACAGCCGGTACTAAGCCTATAGGCTCGGGCCAGGCCAGGCCCTAGAGAATTCCCATAGGCCAGGCCAGGCTTTGCTGCGGCCTGGCCTACCTGGGCCGTTGGGAACGCTGCCTCCAATGGCTGGAGTTTCCCACAAACCGAGTATTGAAACTGACTATGGAAAGCCCTAGTGTTTATCACTCTCACCGGAACCGTCGGGTATTTTGAAAACTCTTTTGTGAGTTTGACTAGTAGTGGCAACATGAAATGTTGGATATCAAACAGACAAGTACTATCAACTATGACATTCAATTAGTATCGAGATAGTGTGAGGTGCGAAACAGTGGAGGATTTCCTACATTTCCTTTCCTCCCTTCCTTTTCTCTGTTTCTGACTTTCGCCAATTCTGTCTCTATAAGAGGCCATATCGTCCCTGTTTCTTATCAGATATTGCTCACTCTCATTGTCGTCTTGCTTTCACTCGTTAGATACAATCTATTCTTTTCGCGCGCTCTGTTGCTCCCATACTGAAGTGAATGTATCGATGTCCCATAATTCACTGCCCAACATTTGTCACAGGGAGGATGTATTGAAACCATCAAAGTTCATCAAATATCACTCGAGATGAGCGTGGGGGTAGTTGTCGAAGGTCAGACAGAAATAGCCAGAGCCGAAGGGTAAAGTAATTGGACTGATTAAATGAAATAAAGTGAGACAATTGCTTGCTTGCCTTCAGACGCGCTTCAACACTGCCGTACTTATAGGAGTGCGCGGCATCAATATCTATCAATATGATCGCTGCCATTACCTAAATCCCCATGTCCCAAGTTGCTTGGCAGCAGAATGAACACGTTTGTACCAAATCAGCCCACTGCTCAGATACTTCCAACAGTAGTAGAGCAATAATTCAATGCTAGGTGTCAAATTCAATCTTGATACAAGCACCAGGAGTAAGTTCTTGGATAGATGGCGCAACAGAAAATCCCTTAGGATTCAACGATCGTCATAACCACAACAGTCATTACACCACTGCAACTATAATGGCTATACTAGGGCCGGTATGTTTCTGCCCCTCCTTGCAGGAGCACGCGATCGGGTAATAGGACATTTGATTTTGACTGTGACATTGACTTGAGCTGTGGTATTGTGATGGTTGAGTGTTCCGGGGAATTGTGGTTGCACCGTTGTCTTAGAACTTATCCCCCCCCCCCCGAGCAGATCATAGAATCCGAACAATATGCACTAGCAATACGTGTTTGAAATTTGTTAGCACTGTTGTACTACAGCTATCAGTAGAAAAGATCGGGAATTGTAGAAATTAAAGATTCGAAACACGGTTTTTCAATTGGCCCGAGCACACCGAACGCTCCAATCAGAACCCCAGAAGCTGTTTCGTCATTTCCCGATTTTTTCTACCGATAGCTGAAGATTAATTCTGATTAAGCCAACCCAGCCGAATAGGGATATCATATCATCTCATTTTTAAAAAAAGAACAGGAAAAAAGAGATAGGAAAAATCTAGGTCGAAGAAAATCCAGAACGCTACCTCTCGCCCTCGAAACTGTCTAACCGATGCATGCCTACCGCACTGTGGGTTGCTTAATTGTTATTTCCTCAGTCGCTATGGGAGATGAGAGACACCCCGTATCTTTCCACTTATGCATTCACATCACGATTAAGAAAGAGTTCTGTTGTTGTTGGGTAAACCTGAAGCAACCATTCCGGAGGTGTTCTTGGCTCCCGATTGCGCGATGGTTTCTGTTGTGCCCTTGACTATTACCCCCATTAAGGCAGGTTTGACAGGCCTTGTCTTGTGGTCGCCGAATACCTTTCAGCCAACATGATAGGATTCCTTTCCGCTGTTTCCCAGCTGGTGCGTTTCATGCTACCAAGTTGATTTCGGAAAAATAAAGGTCATGGGGAGGGGGAAGAGCATCATTGGTTAGCCTCCCATGCCCTCTATATTTAGATCTATAGCCAGGGGCCTAGTTGGGATCCCCTGAGTCTTGTATCACACCATTCATTGGGCTGCGGTATTTGTGGAAGTCGTTCGCTTATCCTACATATGGTTTTTGCGGAGTGGCTCTCGATCACCTGACAAACCCTTAAACTATTGAACGATTCCCTTCCGCAATAGAGGGAAAAAGTAATGTATTCATGTTATCTGAAAGACAGAGAAAGGGCGAGGGGAGAGTTAAGGGACAAGAAAGAAATAGCACAAGAAAATAAAGGGGTAGATAAGAAATTACCCCAAGAGGAAAAACGAGCACAATAAAGGAAAACTGGAAGTTATTAGCAAACCTTGTCGGAACAATAGAACTAGTTCACCTCACCGACCGGAGACTACTGTACTTTGTTGACCCACCCTTGGAAATCTCCACCCTGTGAACTGAGAGATGGAGTTCCAGACGAGGATAATAGCATATATGCTCATTCCCCTCTCAGAAGCATGCCACCATGTGGCGTCCGGGATCCTCCTACTTCCGTTTTCGTTTGACCGCTTCTAGAGGCTCTAAAAGCTCTATCACCCTCTTACGGCCATTCGCGTATGCAGACATCAGGGGCGTTCGGCCGCGATCATCAGGCTTGTCGGGGGTCACCTCTGGCCGCCCGAGGAGCATCTTCACAACACCGCCATGCCCTTGCGTAGCGGCAGCCATAAGCGGTGTTTCCCCTACATTATCTTGCTTGTCCGGGTTGACCTCTTTCCTGCCGAGCAGCATTTTCACCAATCCCTTATGCCCATTAGAAGCGGCATGCATTAGGGGTGTTTGGCCGCGATTGTCTTGGCTGTCGGGATTGACCCCGCCGTGCTCGAGTAGTGCTTTCACAATTTCCTCATGGCCATACTCGGTAGCACTCGAGAGCGGTGTACTGCCATAATTACGTGGTTTGTCGGGGTCAATCCCTGCCCGTCCGAGTAGAATTTTTACCATCTCCGCATGTCCTTTGCGAGCTGAATAGGAGAGGGGCGTTTCGCCGGTATGATCTGCCATGTTGGGATCTACATCTTCCCGCCCGAGTAGTAATTCCACCATTCCCCGATGTCCTTCCAGAGCTGCATATAAGAGCGGTGTTTTGGCGTGATTACCCCGCTTGTCGGGATTGACCTCCTCCCGCCCCAGCAGTATTTTCACCACTCCCTCGTGGCCTTTCTGAGCTGCATATGAGAGCGGCGTTCGACCGTCATAAGAAGGCCTGTCAGGGTTGACCCCTTCGCACCTGAGTAGAATCTTGACCACTTCCTCGTGTCCACACCAAGCAGCATACGAGAGTGGGGTTCTCCCACCCCTATCTAGCTTGTCTGGGTTGACCTCTTCCCGCCCGAGTAGTCTTTTCACTATCCCCTCATGTCCCTTCTCTGCAGCATATGAGAGCGCTGTTCTCCCGTGTCCACAACATGGCTTTTCAGGGCAGACCGCTGGCTGCTGGAGTAGGATCTCCACCACTGCCTCATGCCCATTCTGGGCTGCATATGAAAGCGGTCTCATGCCTTGACTGTCAGGCCTGTCGGGGATGACTTTCTCGCTCCTTAGCAATGCGTTGACAATTCCTTCATGTCCAGCCTGCGCGGCATATGCTAGCGGTGTTTGCCCATAGTCCGCTCGTTGGTCGGGTTTGACATCCTTGCGTTTGAGTAGTACTTTCACTACTTCCTCGTGCCCATTCTGAGCCGCATGTGAGAGCGGTGGCTGGGCAGAAAGGCCCTTGTTGTTAGGGTTGACACTCTCCAGAGCGAGTAGTATTCTCACCACTCCTGCATGCCCGTTGCGGGCAGCATGCGCGATCGGTGTTTCGTACTCCTCGTCTTCTTTGTCGGGGTTGACCCCTCCTTGCCCAAGTAGTAATTTCACCACTTGCTCATGTCCATTTTGAGCAGCCCATATCAGCGGAGTATATCCCCCGAAACGACCATTGTTGATACCAGGATAACCCATTTCGATCAAGGCAGTTAAAAGCTCAACAATTCCAAAGAATGATGCGCAGTCCAGTCCATTGAAAGGAAAACTGCGATCGGGATGCACGAGGTCGTACCTTGGTTGTCCTAAAAGCAATTTGACAGATATGTGGCCATCATACTCTTGAAACATCTGGAGCGCAAGTGACCTAGACCGGTCTGAGAGTTCCCTTTTCGCATGGATTCCCCAATTTAGAGAACAGTACTCTAGAAAGGGTATTTCCTTAGGGCCGGGAGAGGAGTCAGCAGCCAGGGCTTTGACATGTCCGGAATTTAGATAGGTCAAGCACGACTCTCCTATTATCGAGTGAGGACTACCAAAGATTTCCGGGAGATGGGAAAGATACTCTTGGAGCGTAGAGTGGATCAGTCGGACACACGACGCCTCCTTATCCACGGTGATAAGCCCTTGACAACAGCCCACCACTGCAGCCATCGAAGGGACGCTGTCGGCCTTGAAGTCAGTAGAGCCAAGCTCAACTGCGAGGGCGTGGCAGAGCTCATCAGCCCTCAAGGGCCGCTCCGCATAAGTGATCCACATCAAGGCTTCAATTCCCAGTCTAGATTTATCACCACCCTGTGCCTTTATCCGTTCTATCGCCGCACCATAAGCATCGTCCAACCCCAATCCATTTGTCATTTCTACGAGCCTTTCTCGTCTCTGGGATACCGTCGATCCTTGAAGAATTGCTTCGATGCGTAGGGAAGCGAGTAGAAACCTGAGTACCTTTATTAGCTAATAACGAGGGGCTGGATTTCCAGAATTCTTGACTCCACTCACATTCCTGATATATTTCCCAGAGTATTCTCTAGAATGTCTGCTTCCAAACACTCATCCATCGCATCTTGGGTTTTGTCATTGGCTAGTCTAGCGCGAATGTATGTGACAATATCGTCCTTTCTGGGGTCTGCAGATACACATGCCACTCGTCCAGGAAGATGCTGTTCTATCTCAGCGCGAATGTGGGGCATTCCCGTCAGGAATATTCGAGTCCCCGGGGACTTCTCGACGATTTGTTTCAATGACTCAAGAAGTCTAGACAATTGTACTCCCGCACATTCGTCTAGCCCGTCGATACATATAAATCTGGGCTGCAAGGATGTGATGAGCTGCAGCATCTGCACGATGTCAACGGGTGGTATTATGTCTTCACAAAAGCCGTCTCTGTGCTCTCGCAATCCTCTGAATATTTCCTCGGGAACGATTTCCATTCCACTAATCATCTCTGTCAGTAAGGAACCTAATATACCAATGGCAGAGAGCTCCTTTGGGGCCGTGAAGTCGAAGTAAAAATATCCAACGGTGGTGTTTTGTTGTGTGGCCAGATCGCGCAACGTGTCCACTACTAGTGAACTATCATGACATCCTGTTAGCACGAGCTCTCTTCTATCCCCCGCGAATAACTCCTGTTACCTGATAAATGTTTTCCCAGCACCCGGACCTCCGTAGCAAAACAGAACTGCCTCATCAACTCCACCTTCCAACCCGCACCATTTGCTGAATTCCTCAGTTTGGATGAGCCATTCCCCGACCCCTTTGACACGGCGTGCTTGGATATCCCCATGCCGTAAGCCGTGCTCCAAGGGTGATAATAGGGTTAAGAGTTCAGATCGATCATCGGGAGTAACTTTAGTGCTGTTCCACCCATAATTAGAAGAGTCCGCAGCATTGAAGGAGATGTTGGCATGATTGGGGATATACTAAGGCATCTTCCACCCTTGCTCATACATTGTAACAGGCGAGTTACTGCAGGCGAGTTACTGAGTATGGTTGGTTGATGATGCTTACAATGGAAGAAAAGGCTGGGTTAAGAGAAGAAAGGAGATGTTTACTGGTGTTGGTGTGGAGTTGTGGATGTTGAAACTTAAGGGGCGTTGAAGGAGGGCATTTGGATTAGGAGACCTGCGGAGTATGATAAGAGAAGCCTTTGAGGCAGGAAATTCTGGGTGCCAAGCTATCCACGGGTGTGAGAATTTCCCGTGGGAGAAAAGAGCTCCGTGACTGCTCGGACTACCCACGCCACCCAAGAATCACTATAGGTATGATATCATACGATATAATATTTTCCGCTGGCAAAATTAACCGAACGGACGGGCGAGTGATGCAACGAATTGCTCCCTCCGAAAAAAGCATTACCACTCAACCGATATAATAATAATAATAATAATAGTATTATTATTATCATAATAGCTTTGTTCCCCTTTGTGGGAGCTGATGGATCGTATACTAAATACTGATTACGGCTATGTATTTAATTTATTTGCCTTCAAGTATTTTTGCCACTTGGGTGTGTTTGTCGATTGATCGGTTTCGTAAATTTTGTCAATGCGCCCGAGGGAGACAAGGGAGTTTGATACCGGGTGAATTGCGCAATCTGCACTCCACCGTTAGGTCCGCAAATAATGACGTAAAGCGGTTGCAGATCCTCAGGGAAACTGACTGCAGATTGCACAATTCTTGTGGACAGAATTTCCTTCTTTGATTTATTTGTCCACGGGATACCATAAAGGCTCTTCGAATTTGCTATCTCTGTGAGGTCGCTAAACTCCGGATTTAGAAACAAAGGTCCCTGAGAGGGACTAGGCTGTCTTGGATCACCTTCACAAGCATTCGCAAGCCAAGCTATACCTATTCTAAGCTAATTTCGTGATTTACAGTAATACTCGTGACCAGCGGGGATGAGTTTTCACTGTACTCCCACAAAACCCTCTTCCCAATTCCTGGCTTACAATTTCTATGCGATTGTCTGAAAAATACCCCCCCCCCCCCCCTAGTTTTTATTGTTATGAGCTCTGGATGGGAGAAGTACGTGGTAAAAAGATGAAGAAGTACAAATAAGCGAAGGAGGAGACGTGTGTATATTGATTGGAGGGCCTTACTTATCCGTATATCTATGGCAGAGCAGATGATTTAAATACAAGAAACCCCACCACATATCTTCTTTTCCGGGAATCCTTCTGTTGAAATTATCGCTTGCGAACTCGCACTCTGTTCCGACACACTGATCGCTTTCCTCTCCGCAAATTTCCGGCCACCTCTGCGAATCCTTCGACTAGTATACAAACTAGGTATGCTCGCCCCTCCTCCGAGATTTATAATGACTGACAGGGGAACTAGTAACAAACAACTAAGAAATATAGGAAATGGTACGAACACACGATATAGTGGGCACGCAGTGATCACCGGTGGTTTCTAACAGTTTTCACTCCCCTCGCCCGGCAGCCCACAAAACGACCATTATTGACATAATCCTTGATTGGAAAATGGTGTTTTGGCTCAGGGGCTAGGATTTAGCCTATTGATGCTTTGTGTTGGAGATAGACACCCTATCGCTAAGTTAGGGGAGAGCCTGACATTCCGGCGCCCCAAAATCTCCAGTTAATCTGTGCTAATCTCTCCCGGCCAACATGGCATAGGCTCTCCCGCTATATTCACGATCGCCGCGGCCTCAGGAGCCAATGGTTTACAGTATGTAACCCATGGCGGTCTCATATAATATTATGATATCGGAAGAACGGGAACACACCGGGGAACAATAGTGCATGAGTTTTCGTACAACGCAACCATAACTAAAATAATAATGATCTACCCAACACCAGCGAGGTCAAAGTCCAACATAATGCCAGCAGCACATCCTACCGACACACGCCAGGAAAGAATACTGATAAGGCTGCAGAGGCCAGGGTTCCGAATGGTCGGCGGAAGACTGGACTGGACTAGCTAGTCAGGTCAAAAGTCAAGTCTAGTCCAATGGTGGAAATTAGACCAACTGGACAGTCAGGATTATTGAAACCGACTTAACCAAGACTGGTCTGACCAGGCCTGCCAAGCAATATAATATGCTATTTTCATCACTATATATTACGTTCAAATAAAGCTTTTCTTAATTAAACTTATTGTTTCCATGAATTATATGGTGGAGATAGTGCCTCGCTTAGATTAGGGGTGGCGAAAATAGGTTCT
>Ga0307517_10000875_pt1 | contig 51286 bp, 50 predicted proteins | sample 23_EM_MG_FD_194515 | JGI IMG/M metagenome (GOLD analysis project Ga0307517, IMG submission 194515) | Populus trichocarpa ectomycorrhiza microbial communities from riparian zone in the Pacific Northwest, United States - 23_EM | ecosystem: Host-associated > Plants > Roots > Unclassified | place... | reverse complement strand
GGCGGCCACGCGGCGTTTCTTCATATCGGCGGACGGCCCTGCTATAGCCTGCGGATGACACACACGCTCTCCACTCTCATTGCCGAGCTGGCTGTCCCAGGGCGTATCCTCGCCTTTTGCGACGAGACCGATCTGACCGGGAAAGATGGCACCTCGACGATGGTCGCGGGCATCCATCTGCACGCCGCCGTCGTGCTGCCGTCCGGCGGCTATGCCGCACTTGCCGCGTCGCTCGCCGCTGCGCACGAGACTTTCGGCGTCGAAGAATTCCACGCCGTCGACATCGTCATGAATGGCAAGGAGTCAGTCTGGTATGAGCGCAGCCCCGAAGACCGTCTCGCCGCGCTGACGACGATCTGCGATGCGCTCGATGCGTGCGGCGCACACGTCTATTATGTCCACATTCCCAAGGGGCAATATGATCAATTTGTCGCGGCGCTTCCGCCCGGCACGCTGCCCGAGGATCATATGGACGCGGTCAAAGCCTGCTTTCGCGCCTCGATCGTCGCGTTTCTCGACACGGCGACCCCGGCAATCGTCGTGGCGGACAAGGACAAGAACACCAAGTCGATCGGCCTCGCGAAGGTCGATGGCGGCGACCATCTGGTCGGTGGCGGAATCATCCTGGCAGGCTCCGAGCAGGTCATCGGCCTGCAGCTTGCCGATGTCGCCGCCTACGTCGTTGGCCGCTATATCCGCCGTCGCGATGGTATGATCGCGAAGGCTGAGCTTGAAGAGAAGATCGGGGACTTCGATCGCGTGGTCGCGGAGACGGTCGGCCGCCTCCATGGCCGCCTCCATTCGCTGCTGGCCGAGCCGGTCCTCCACTGTCAGGCGGCTTGATCGGCCGGACGTCAGCCCCGGCGCCGGATCACTTTCTTGGTCGTGCCGCAGATCGCACAGGGCTCCAGCCCGCGCTCGAAGCCGTTGCTTCCTGCCAGCTCGCGCGTCTTGTGATTGGTGTGCTGGCGAACCGAGAGGCCGAGCCGCTCGGTGATACAGTCGTCGCAGATCGCCTCGGGCGAAAGCCGCTCGATCAACCCGCGCACCTGGTCGAGAACCGTTGTCATCATTCCCCTCGCTTCCCCCCTATAGGCACCACGCGTGGCGTTCAAAAGCGGGGTCGAACCTTGGCTGCGGATAACCGCCGCAAGCCCCACACCTGCGCGCAATCTCGACCTCGCTGACGCCACCGACCGCTAACCGGCTCCTCGGGCGCATGACCTGGGACGGCCGGCGTCCCGCGAAACCATCGCGGACGAGCTGATTTCCCCGGCCGGCTGCGCCGGCCTCCTCGCGGCCGCTGCGCTCTCAAATCAGCCCGCCGCTCCGGTCCTCCGCTGCGCTGCGGCCCTGCCGGGTTCGCACGCCACCTCAAGCCGTCCCTTCGGTCCGCCCATCGCCCGGAAGCGGTTCGGGCGACAGACAAGGAGACGAGAAATGCCCGCAATCGGTTATGTGCAGCGCCAGTCCGACGGCAGCTTCAAGGGCTCGATCAAGACGCTTTCGGTCAACGCCGACATTCAGATCGTGCCCAATCGCGGCAAGACCGGGGAGCAGCCCGACTACAGGGTTCTGGCCGGTAGCGTCGAGCTGGGCGGCGGCTGGGTCCGCACCGGCGAAGTCAGCCAGCGCGAATATGTCCGCCTCGCAATGTCCGCGCCCGAACTCGGACCGCGCACCCTCTACGCCAATCTCGGCCGCGCGGCCGGGCAGGATGATGACGACGCCTACGCCATCATCTGGAACCCCGGCGACTGACGGACACGGCCCCGCGCTAGTTCGGCGCGGGGCCGCCTCTTTGCATCGGCCTTTTTTGGTCCGTCGTGCCGTCTGCGGCTTCGCCATTGCCTGCACCGCGACAGCTCTGCACAAGAACGCGATGCGTATTTTCGAGATGAAAGCGGGCAGCGCACTCAAGGAGCGGCTGCGGGTCGAGCATCTGGAGCTGCTCGACGCGGCGCGTGCCGCGATCGAGACCTGTCGTTTCGAGACAGCGCTGGCATATTGCGCCGAAATCATCGCGCGCGATGGCGTCGGCCGGCTCGACTTGCTGCGCGAGAATGGCCGCCTGGCAAAGGGTCCGGAAGGGTTGCGATTCTTCTGGCGGATCGAAGATCTACCGTTCGCCACGGGCATCTTCGACTGGGTGGCGAGAACCTTGCGCTATCTCGAACGCGATATCGACAGCTTCGAGCCCGTCTTCGTCGAGCGCGCGAATGCTTACTTCGCGACGATCGTCGACGCCGAACCGATCACCTCGCCAGCGCAGATCTGGACGGCGGCGCAGCCGTGGCTTGATGCGGCGATGGCACGCGCCAAGCCCTGGTATCCGGTCGACGGGCGGATCAAACGTGCTTGATATGGCGCGCTTGCGCCCCGCTCGCGATGATGTGTTTGCAGCATGATGATTGACGCCGATCTCGATCGCAGGGTGAAGCGGCTAGTGCGCGGGGAGCGCCGGACAGACGACCTTGATCGGCTGTTCCTGGCGCTGCGCGAACGGTCGCATGGTCGCGCGAGCATCAGGGAGATCGGTGATTTTGTGGCTCACCGCGACCAGCGGGAGAAAGGACCGGTCACCCAGAAGGTGCGCGACATCTTCATCAGTTTTCATTCCTGGGCGCGGATCAGCGTCGCGAAACTACCCTTCACCCTGGCCGACATCCGTAAGGTGTCAGAGGCCAATCTGCGCATCGCAACCGATGTCCAAATCCAAGCGCGGCTCGGCCTCACCCGCAGCGTCGCGAAATCGGTGCTCGAACAGGCGCTGCGTAAGGCCGAAAAGGGAAAAGACGGTACCGATCGGGAACGGCGTACGGTCGATTATTTTGGCACCGCGTTCATCTGGAATCCGGCCTTCACTGATGCCGAGGTGCTGGACGATCTGGTCCATGTCCTCGGCAAGGCCGGGTTGCTCGATCCAGCCGATCGCGCCGCCTTTTCAGCGGTTGCGCCGTTCCTCACGCTCTATGTCGTCAGCCTGATGCATGGCTCGGCGGTGGTCCTGGAGGATGGTGGCCGGGCCGACCTGATCGCTGGCTTCGCCAACGATCAGGGACGGCTGGAGGTGAAGGCGCGCTTGATCTACGGTGATCTGGGCAAACCGATTTTCGCCCCCGTCTGCATCTTTTGGACCACGCTCCTGGGCGGCGAACACTGCGCGGAGCCACTGATCGACGACCCGTCCCATTGGGAGGGACCGATCGAAATCGATGCCGTCGGCAAGCTTGCCCCGCTCGACTAGCTTCAGGCGGCGCGGCGCCTTGGAGCGGGCAAGTCGCGCAACGGCAGATAGAGCAATTTGAAATAATCCTCGGCGAGTTGTCGCGCTGTATCGGGCAAGAGCTTGGTGACCGTGCCGGTGAAAGCTTTGCCGCAAAAAATCGGCTTGCCCGGCGCACCCTTGGCGCGTGTTTGGAAAAGGGCGAACATTACTCGCACGAGATCGTTGCTGTCGCGGCTGCTGACATGATCGTCGCAATCGGAATCGATCGTGACGCTGTCCCATTCGAGCTCGGCATATTGACGTGCCATCCTGACCATCACCATTGGCCGGTTGCGGGCTTGGCAGGCATAGAAATGCCGGTCGTTGGCAGCGCGATCACCTCGCTTGAAGAACGTATAGGGTGTGTCGCCGAGCAACCCGTTCGGTGATCGCTTCTTCAAAGGGGATTGTCGGTACGCCCTCATAGCCAAGCTCGGCGAGCCGCGCAGTGAACCGCAACGACGCCGGTTCAGCCACCGCTGGCGGCTTACCGCTTTCGCTGGCCAGGGCAGCGCGAAGCGCCGCATGAGTCCTAAAACCGAGCCCTGCGGCCAGTGCTTCGGTCAAATGCGCCGAGCGGATTGTAGGCAGTGCCCCCCGCAACGCGGCTTTGGCGGCGTCGATATTGTCGTCGGTCAGGATGAAAATTGACATGGCAAACCGTCCTCGTCTGAAGGCCGCTTATCGCCGATTACAAGTCGGCCCGAGGGTCCGGCTTTTGGTACCTGCTAGTCATGCTCTGCTTTGACCCGGCGACAGGTCTGGTGAAAGGAACCGCACGGCCATCATAGTATGGCGAACGGGTTCGGCAAGTCGATCGGTTGGGAGGGGCTCGTCTCGGCAAGACCGAGCATGACGGCCGGCGGAACGCCTATCAAGGCCGGCGGCCCCTCCAATTTTGCCGCGAGATGGTGCGCGCTTCGCGCGCGCTTTTGTTCGTTCCAGCGCAACAAAATCGGTTCCTCCGCCGCCGCTTCGCGGTGCCTCCGCTGCGCTCCGGCAGCCCTGACAGCCGCTCCGCCGACCGTCGTCGGACGGCTGTCCTTGATGATGAGGACGTGAAGCATGGAGGTTCTCATGAGCATGATTCAGAGCATCGGCGTGGCGTCGGATCGGGTAATGGCGGCGCTCATTTCAGGCCTCGAAATCGAATTTGGGCGCGGTGTCGGAGAGGCATTGGCGCATAGGTTTTTGGAAGCCGAAGAGGTGGATTTTCACTGGGATGCACGAACGGAGGAGCGCTGGATCGGCGCTTATGAGAGCGCGGACGAGGAGGATATCGAGCTGGATCGGATCGCGATCATCGGGCGATTGGAGGGCAAATGGTTCGTTGCGATGATGATCGTTGATGGCGATGGCAATGCGCACGGCATGATGGGGAAGCGCATATTCAGGCGCGAACGGGTGGCACGAGAGGCGTACGCGCAGGCATGATCATCGCACATATCAAGGAGCGGCGCTCGCGGAGAGCGTCGCTCTTCTTTTTGCCTCGGCTCGCCTGGGTTCGGATCGGAAAAGGGCTGAAATTAGCGGTTTTCAGGGGGATGCGGCGTAAGGCAAGATGAAGCAATGGTGCCGGTCTACGACCTGTCGCCATAAGCTATTGTCTGCACATCGTTTTTCTTGAGATCGTTGGCACCAGCTGGCCGGCCGTGGTGCCATGCCACGCTCCACACCGCAGGAATCCTCAACAAATTTAGCACCGGTTTTCAACCGTGTTTGCGCGGGCCATGCTGCCAGTTCACCCCCAATTTTCCTGGGTCGGAAATGAGCAGCGACGACGGCTTCGAACCCCGCCTGGGGCGTATTCGCGCCAAGGGCGGCAAGCAGGGACGCAAGTTCCTTTCCAGGGTTCTCGCAGCCGCCAATCTCGCGCGCGGCGGGGCGGCCGGGCACGCCCGGCGCAGTCGCTTCGACGGCAGCCGGATCGGACGAGGATCCGGCGTCGGCCGGGTGCTCGGCAGCCGCGATCGTTATGCGGCGTTTCGTGCGCGTCGGGTCATCATCAAATCGCGGATCGTGAAACTCGCCGGCAAAGGGTTCGCCGCGGCGCGGGCGCATATGCGCTATATCGAGCGCGACGGTACGACCCGCGATGGCGGTCGTGGTCAGCTCTATGGCGCCGACGCCAACAAGGTCGATGGCAAGGCATGGCTCGACCAGGCCGATGGCGACCGCCACCAATTTCGTTTCATCGTCTCGCCGGAAGACGGCGCCGAGTATGACGACCTGAAAGAGCTGACCAGGCGGCTGATGGCACGCATGGAAGACGATCTCGGCACGAAGCTCGACTGGGTGGCGGTCGATCACTTCAACACCGGACACCCACACACGCACATCGCGTTGCGCGGGAAAGATGATCGCGGCAAAGACCTGATCATCGCCCGCGAATATATTACCCAGGGCATGCGCGAGCGCGCGGCGGAGCTGGTCGATCTCGATCTCGGCCCGCGCACGACCGACGCGATCCAGGACAAATTGCGCGGCGAGGTCGATCAGGAACGCCTGACCGGCATCGACCGCACTTTGCTGCGCGATGCCGATGCCGGCCGGCTCGTCAGCTCCGGCGCAAGCGAGGCGTTCAATCAGACCGTGCGGATGGGGCGTCTCCGCAAGCTTGAACGCCTCGGTCTCGCCACGCAGATGGGCGTCTCGACCTGGCGGCTCAGCCCCGATCTCGCCGACACGCTGAAGCGCATGGGCGAACGCGGCGATATCATCCGCACAATGCAACGCGCCTTCACCGCACGGGGCCAGGCACCGGCGCTTACCGATCAGGCGATCTATGACCCTACCGCGGCCGATGTCCGGCCGCTGGTCGGCCGCGTGATCGAACGCGGTCTGTCGGACGAGCTCAACGACCGTCACTATCTGTTGGTCGAGGCGACCGACGGCCGCACCCATTATGTCGAGATCGGCAAGGGCGAGAATGTCGAGCCGCATGAGAACGGTGCGATCGTGTGGATTCGGCCGGTCTCGGTCAGTGTCCGAGAGGCCGACCGCACCGTCGCCGCCGTCGCTGCCGCCAATGGCGGGCGCTATAATGTCGACGCGCATCTTCGCCATGACCCGTCCGCGACCGAGGCGTTCGCCGAAACCCATGTCCGCCGGCTCGAAGCGATGCGGCGGCTGACCGGCAGTGTGACCCGCGAGGCCGACGGGACATGGATCATCGAACCCGATCATCTCGATCGCGCCGCCGCCTATGAAGCGGCGCGCGCCAAGGATCGACCGGTGGCGGTCGAGATGCTCTCGGCGCAGCCCCTGGAAAAGCTGGTAGGCGCCGAAGCAGCGACCTGGCTTGATCGCGAACTGGTGGGCGCCGATCCGGCACCCTTGCGCGACGCCGGGTTCGGGCACGATGCGCGCGACGCCCAGGCGCGGCGGCGGCAATGGCTGATCGCGCAGGGGTTCGCCGAAGAAACAGGCGGACGCACTGCCTATCGTGCTGGCCTGATCGACGCGCTCCAGCGGCGCGAGCTGGCCCGCGTCAGCGCCCAGCTATCACGCGAAATGGGAATGCCGTTCGCCGAAACTGAATCGGGTGCGCGGGTCAGCGGTATCTATCGGCGATCGATCGACACAATGAGCGGGCGGTTCGCGCTGGTCGAGAAGTCGCGCGAATTCACGCTGGTCCCGTGGCGTCCCGTTCTCGATCGCCATGTCGGCAAGAGCGTGTCCGGCATCATGAGGGCCGACGGGATCAGCTGGAGCTTCGGAAGAGGGCGCGGCGGGCCGAGCATCTCGTGAGGCCGCGACTATCCAAGCTCGCTTGTCACGTCGAAGACCGACGTGAGCAACGTCGTCTCGTACAAGGCTCCCAAGCCAGCCTGCCGCGCGAGGTTCACAAAGGGCTTCTCGGCTACCATGATTGTAGCGAGCGGCAATACGGTCGTGAATGCCGCCATATCGCGCAGATCATTCTCGTCGATCCTGCGTGCCTGGTCTTCCAGCCGAATGACCAACTCGCGTTCGACATTGAGGACGGGCAGATCAACGGGCAGGCTGCGGACCAGGGATGCACCCATGTCGCCGACCCCCTGCCAGGCAAGCCCGACTTGCCGCGCGGTCGAAAGAATGAAATCGAGTTCGTCGATGATCAACTGCGCGCCATAGGCCCGTCGTCGCATCGCGAAGGTCTCACCCATGACCCGGGCGCGTCGGTTTTCGATGTTGCCAACCAGCTCGGCCGAGCTGGTACTGTAACGCCGGACCGCTTCGGCGCGCACCTCCTCGTCGCTAAAAGCTAAATAGTCGAAGAGCATCTCGGCCGGTTTGGCACGCATGAAATCGAGCGTCTGGTAGGAAAGCTCGTAACCATAAATGTCGGGCGCATAGTCGGCAGCGGACTCGAACCAGAGGTCTGAAAGATACCAGCCGTCGGCCCGCGCCTTACGGTCGAGCGAAAAGCGTTGCGCGAGACAGTCCGACAGCGTTTCGGTCAGGATGCGGCGTCGGCCCCGAAAGACGCGCCCACCGCTGATGACCGACTGAACGCGCGCTAGATTGGCGCGACGGATCGGATCGTTGACCTTCAATGTCTCGTAGATATTGGTGAAGCTGAGCGGGGCGATGAACCCGCTGTCCTGCACCAAGGCGATGACCGCGGCCAGCGCCGCATGCTCGCGGGGATATTCAGCCTTGTCCCAGGCGCCGCGCGCGAGCGCGATCCAGGCGTTTTGATCGAGGTAAAGGGTGCGGACCATACCGGGCCGACCCGCGGTCAAAGGCGCTCGATTTCTTCTTGCGTGAACCATTGATTGCGAAGCGCGGACGCGATGAGAGCATCGGGATCGTCGGTGTAGGCGACAAGCGCCAGGCTTTTTTCGGCGCGCGTGCAGGTGACGTACAAGAGCCGGCGCGTGCGCGTGATGCCGCCATCAGTAGCTTCGGCGAGATGCTTGCGGTCCGTATCCGACAGCGGCTTGGCTTCGAACAACTTGTCGTAGGAGAACAGAAATCCCCGCGCGTCGCTATCGTCCAGGATCACCAGCACGCGTTCGAACTCTAGGCCCTTGACGCCTTGATGGGTTCCGAAGGGACCTCGGTCGCTGACATATTCAGCGAACGGGACTGTCTGGTTGTACGGGGTTTCCAGAAATGCCCGCCAAGCCTCCAGGCTTGCCGGTGACGCTTCTGCCGGCAGTTCCTCGTCCTCCGACTCCTCGACCTCGCTCACCGGCTCGGCCTCCGTCGCTGCAGGCATCGGGTCATCGACGACAAAGGGCCGCAGCGCCGCCGGTATCTCGAACAGCCGTTGCTCGGCCACGCACTCGAGCACGTTGAGAAAGCTGGTGGCGGAATCTTCCGGGTTCAGGGCCAGCAACGCATCCACGCCTGAGCGTATCGGCAGCAGCGGATCGTCCGGGGTCGGCGTTTCGACGATGGCCGACCGCTTGAGAAGGGGTGAAGTTGCGCGCAAGTGGGCCATTACGGCGAAGCCGTCATCTGCGCGCGCGGCGGCGACGAGCGGGGCGACACGCTCGGTAAACAGCCTCAGTCCGGCAAGCTCCCCGGTCCGAAGCCCGGTCGAGAGGCGCGAGTCCCGATCGAGCGCCTGGAACATCTCAAGGAATCCGCGTCGCGATGCCGCCATATGGTGTTCGAGCGTGAGCGCCTTCACCGTCGCTTCGGCCCGCCAGTCGGGATCGCCACACAGGTCAGCCATCCGGTCACGAACCCGCCGCTCGCACGCCGGCTTGTCGGCGACGCTGCTAGACGCGACGAAAAGACGCACAAGACCGACGTCGCTGTCGTCGCGCGCCACCTGTATCTGGCGATCGACCGGCGCACGCAGCACGTTACCGAGTGCGATCACGCGCTGGGGTGAGCGATGGTTCAATTGCTTCGCAGGTCGCGCCCAATCCTCCGGCACCAGACGTTCCAGCTCGGGATGACCGTCGAGAAAAATCCGCTGCATCGTGTCGCCGAACAAGCCCATGGCGAACTTGTCCTTGTTCGCCGAGGCGAGTGCGAAGAATGCTTCGAGCAGTGTCTTATTGGTGTCCTGGCTCTCATCGATGAGCAGGAACGGATATTTGTTGACCAGGACCGCCTGCATTGAGGGCTTGGTCTCGATGAAGGCGGCCGTGATCTTCAGCACCTCGGAATGCGATAGCGAGTCCGCGCCGAAATTGTCGCCGTTGGGATTATAAGTGAATCGCCGGGGAACGCTTAGATATTCGAGTCGCCGCATCGTCGAGGCGATAGCGCGCTCGCGGTCCATCGCCGCCTTGGAGCCAGCGCGTCCCTTAGCCTGCTTCTCGTGCAATTCGCCAAGATCGTCGGGCAGCGCCGCGAGCAGCCACGTCTGAATGTCGCCATGGTAGGTTTCGATATGCTTCCAGCAAAAGCTATGGATCGTCGAGATCGGAAACAGCGAATCTTCGCCGACGCGTTCGGCGATCTCGTCGGCCGCGGCGTTCGTATAGGTGATCACCGCGATCTTCTTGCCCGAGCGTCGGAAGGCTGCGCCATGCTCTGCCCGGAAGGCATCCAGCGCGTTCTTCAGGGAGCGCGTCTTCCCCGAACCGGCACCGGCATAGAGGAAGAAGCTTTTCGGGCTGGCAGGGTTCAGGCAGTTTCGGATCTGCGTATCGGCGCCGTCATCGAAGTCCGCTGGCGCAGTCTCAATCGCGGCCATTGGCTTGCCCCGCCTTTGGCTCGCTCTCCGCGATATCCTTGCTGACCGCCCCTTCGAACCATTTGAGCCCCGCCGCGATATAGCTTGGCGGCTTCAACGCCTTGGGATCCTCCAGCATCAGGCAGTCGAGTGCGAATGCCGCCTTTTCGGCGGTCTTCAGCAAGTCGAACAGTTCGTCCTCGAGATCATCTCCTGAAAGGCCCTGCGCCACGATGGCCCGTATCTTGGCCGAGGTGACCGAGCCCTCGACATTTTCGACGACGGCGAGATTCTCCAGAATCAGAGCATCCTCGAACGTCCGAGGAATGATGAGATCATTTCCCTCCCCGGCGGAGGCGATTTTGACCGGCTTTTGATAAGCGACATAAAGCTCATAGTCCTCACCGGCCGTCGACGCGTGCCCTTCGGTCGGCAATGCCACGAGTTCGTCGATCAGCTTCTTTTCGGGGTGCCATTCCTTGAGTACCGAGTTCGCCGTTTGCTGCCCTTTGCCCTGCTCGGGACGCGCCGATTTCCAGCGCGTCGTTTCCTTGCCGTTCTTGTCGGTTATCTTGACCGCCACGGTCGCGTCGAGATCGCCAATGATCAGCGTCGCAATGCCGAGCGCGTCGACCAGGTCGCGAAAGCTGTGCACATGGCTGCCGCCGAGCTCGAGCAACGTCACATAGCGTCGGGACAGCTCGGGGAAATGATGGCGGATGAAGTGCGGGACGAGGATGCGCTCGGCCTGCCCTTCGACAAAAATGACTCCGTCCGCGAAGAACAGGTCGCAATGCGTGGCCTTGAGATACCGCTTCACGAAACGCTTGGTATCGTCGCCGTCGCCGAAGATGTGGGAAAGGTTGGCGACCGTGGTGGTCGGTGTTTCGCCCTTGGTCGCTGCGGGTCGGCGCCGAAAATACCGGAGGTTCGCGAAATCGGCTTCGTGAGCGACGTGGCTGGAATGCGTGCTGACCAGCAGCTGCGTGCAGTAGGCGTCCCCGGCGCCGAGATCGCAATGCTTCCTGAGCAGATTATAGGCCTTGTTGATGAAGACCTGCTGTACCTGCGCATGAAGATGGGCTTCCGGCTCCTCGACGAGCACGAGATGGAGTGGCTGAATCTCGTGCGACACGTCCGCGCCTTCGAGTAGGCCGGCCTTTTCGACGCGCATCCACTCGTCGCGAAAGCCCATCAGCATGAACACCATCGCGATCAGATTCTGATAGCCGAGGCCGGAATAGTCTTCGGGGAGCTTGAGCGTCCTGGTGCCGTCGCCCGACGGATCGGCGACTTGATACTGTACCGAGGAGCCATGCTTCAGCCCGTCCGTCGCGCGAAGCAGCGTTGAGATTTTGAGCTTGGGGTTGCTCATGCCGGGATATCCCAAGTCTTCGAGCTCCTCGAAGGCTGTGGCGAATCCGGCCTCGAGCCGTGCGTCGAAACTGCGTTCGGCCGCCTGGATCGCGCCGAGTGCCTCAAAGTCCTTATCCGAGGGGGTCTTCGACGGATCGAGATGGCGGTCGTAATAGGAGCGCAGCTGATCCGATAGACGGCGTTTGAAGCGGCGAGTGGTAGTCTCGCCCTTGTCTTCGCCGCTCTCATGCTCGCCAGCATCGGCGAAGTCGCGCTGCGCGGCGATTTCATCGATCTTGATGAGGTTCTTGAAGGGCGGGTGATCGAAGGCGAGCGCACTTGCCGGCAAGGCTTGCGGTGTCGCGAGACCGTTCTTGCCTGGCGGCGATACGGCGGCCGGGTCGAGCGGATAGGCCGCGAGTTCGAGATGCGCTCGCAACCGCCGCTCGAGGAAGTCGGTCAGACTGCGAGGCCACACAGCGATCTTGACCGTCTCTCCGTTTGGGCCGGTGGTCGAGGCGTCCCGGGCAGCGCTGCGCTGCACGAGATATTCGGTCTTGAGTTTATCAAGGTCTTTGACCCGATATTGGAGCCGTACCCCAAGCATGCCGCCGGACCAATCCAGCGTCGGCAGGATATGGACGACGTACTGGATCTCGCCGAGCGGAACGTCGAGCCAGACATCGAGCGAAGGAAGGAGCGCACCCAGTTCAACGGTTGGCAACGCATCCGCTTCCCACTCGTCACCCAAAAGGTCGATCTTCGTCCAATTGGCGATCGTCACGTCGCGCAGGGCAAGCCGATTTGGTGAAAGCAAGAAGATGCGCAGAGCGACCATTGCGGAGGTCTTGCCGCTATTATTGGCACCGACCAGAATGGTTGTTTTCTTGTCGAGGTCGAGGTGCGTCGATTTCAATTTCCGAAAATTTGAAATCTCGACGAACTTGATACGCATAGCGCCTCCCCACCTACATGCGATCAGTCGGGCTCCGCTCAGTAGCTGGACGGATAGAAATCCTCGATCACTTGCTGCGTCGATAGCATAGCGCTGGAAAGCGGCCTCCTCGATTCAATCATGTCGGGATCGAACCAATCGACCATGATGACGTCAGCCGCATCTGCGGGCCCCATTAGCGCCTCGGCAAATCGCCCGCAGCTAGGGCTTCCGGATCAGAGAGACGTTGAGCGATCGCAGCGCCGGTTCAAGCTCGGCAAGACGGACGAGATCGACAACCGAGCAAGCCCGGTCGAGCTTCGAGTCCGCTGCCCGGTCATAGACAGCCACGCACTCGCCGTTCGTGATCCGCGACATATAGACAATGCCGTCAAAGTCGGTGGAGTCGTACAATTCCTGGCTGAACCGGCGCCCGGATTGTTGCGCCCTGCCGCGCGCGGCGTTGGTCGGCACCCCTAGCCGGCTTGCACCGCTCGTCCGCAGATCCAGCAGTTTCAGCGGCGCGAGCGATACCATGCTCGCGATGACGGATTGCTCGATATCCTCTTCGAGGAGCTCGCGTTTCTGCTTTCCCTGGTAGCGGTCGCGAATGACCGCCTCGGCGAGCGCGGTCGGCAAATCCTGGGCGACGTACAGCAGCTTGAAGCTGTCGGTCGGGCTGGCGAAGCGAGTCTTGCCAAAGCCCATGCCGGTTGGCGTCGTGCGATGCGCGACGTCCATGATCCGCAGATAGCCGGTCACGTCGATGCCGACGGCCAGTTCCCGCAATATGACTTTGTCGAGCGTCACGGGCGATCGAAGACAGTCCGGGCCGCTTCCACGACCTCCTGGCGACGATCCTGTTTGAGCAGATCGATCGGGCGCTTGTCGCCGAGCAATGGGCTGGGCTTCACCATCCAGAACCAGGCGCGGCGCGGGCTATCGACGATGTCCAGAATATCGCGAATGCCCTGCGCCGGCCGCCCATCGACAAACTGTGCAAGCGGGAAGACGTGCTTGCGCGCGCCCTTGAGCAAGGCGACCACTTCGCCGCGACGCTGCCAGTCATGGAGCGTCGAGCGGGCAATCCCCATGTTCTCCATAAGCGCGCTCGACCCGGCCAGGGGGCCGGCCCAATCCTCGAGCGGAATATCGATCGCATAGTCGGCGAGCCGGCGACGCCCTTCCTCGATATCGACCAGTTCGCCAAAGCCCGTGCCCTTGCGAGGCTCGACCTCGGTCGGGGTAGGGATCTCGATCCGGTCATGCTTGTCATCACGTGCCCAGGCGGTGATCATATCGGTCAGGTCGCCGCTCCGGCTCTTCAGCCGTTTCTGCTGGGACGGCGACAGTCCGACCACCGCAGCGGCTACCGTCGCGACGATCTGCGCCGTATTTGCCGCCGCCGCTTTGGCGAGACCGGGCTCGTAACGGGTAAGCGCGTCGCTCACTTCGCTCGCCACTAGTTTGCGCACGCCTGCGCGGGCATTGGCACTTTGCAATTGCGTCGCCATGAGTCTTGTTCCTTTTCGGAACCCGATATAGCGAAGTTCGTCCGCTTTGTCCAGAATGTCCGGTTTGTATGGAACTGGCTCCGTGCTGCCTAGCCCATCGGTCCGAGATCAGACGGGAAAAGCGAAGGTTGCGCAGATGATCGCAGGCCAGGCTCGTCAAACTGGATATCGAAGCAGCGCAGCCGTTCGGCGAGCTGGCGCGCAACGTCCGCTACCGCCGCACTGCTCCGACAACGGTCGGGATTGCTCAGATCGTCCAGCAGCCGGGGCGCCGTGCCGGCCAGTGCGACTTCCAGATGGAGGGAAAGCGCCTCTTCGTCGATTCGCGTCATGCCGATATGAGAACAAAGAAAGAACGACGAGTCAATTCGATCATGGACGCCGCCCGTGATGGAGCGGGCCGCGTCGAGGCGCGTCCCGGCGCTTTGAGACCGTAATTTTCCAACGACCCGATCGGACCGATCCTTGTGGGCATGAACCCGAGGGGCTGCTCGCCCTTCGGGCGGAGCACCCAAATGACCCCGACCAAGCTGCTCATCGGCCAAATCCTCGTGGTGTTCGCGATCGTGATCGCGGGCGTTTGGGCGGCGACGCAGTGGGCGGCGGCGATGCTCGCCTATCAGCCGCAACTGGGACTCCCCTGGTTCAACCTGCTCCACACGCCCGTCTATCGGCCGTGGGCGATTTTTCCGTGGTGGTATCACTACGATGCCTATGCGCCGCACGTCTTCGACAAAGCGGGGGCGCTCGCCGGTGCCAGCGGGTTTATCGGCTGCGCCGCCGCGATCTTCGGTTCGCTGTGGCGCGCTCGCCAGCAGCGCCACGTCACGACCTACGGTTCCGCACGCTGGGCCGAGGCTCGTGAGATGGAACGTGCCGGGCTGCTCGGCGACGCCGGCGCTTTCCTCGGCCGTCATCACGGCCGGTATCTCCGTCATGACGGCCCCGAGCATGTCATGGCATTTGCGCCGACCCGCAGCGGCAAGGGCGTCGGCCTCGTTGTTCCCACCCTGCTGAGCTGGACCGGCTCGGCGGTCATTCACGATATCAAGGGCGAGAATTGGCAGCTGACCGCCGGCTGGCGGTCGCGCTTCAGCCATGCACTGCTGTTCAATCCGACCGACACGCGCTCGGCACGGTACAATCCGCTGCTCGAAGTCCGGCGCGGCGAGAACGAGGTCCGCGACGTTCAGAATATTGCCGATATTTTGGTCGATCCCGAAGGGGCGCTCGAGCGTCGAAATCACTGGGAGAAAACATCCCACTCGCTGCTGGTCGGCGCGATCCTCCACATTCTTTATGCCGAGGAAGAAAAGACTCTCGCGCGCGTGGCGACGTTCCTATCCGATCCGCAGCGGCCGTTCGTCGCCACGCTCAAGCGGATGATGACCACCAATCATCTCGGCACGACCGAGCACCCGCAGGTCCATCCCGTTGTCGCGTCCGCCGCGCGCGAAGTTCTCAACAAGTCCGACAATGAGCGCAGCGGCGTGCTGTCGACCGCGATGTCATTTCTCGGGCTTTATCGCGATCCAACCGTCGCAGAGGTGACGTCGCGCTGCGACTGGCGCATAGCCGATCTGGTCGAAGCGGCGCAGCCGGTGTCGCTCTACCTCGTCATCCCGCCGTCCGACATCAACCGGACCAAGCCGCTGGTCCGCCTGATCCTCAACCAAATCGGGCGTCGGCTGACCGAGCGGCTCGATGGCGCCGGAGCGGCAGGCCGCAAGCACAAATTGCTGATGATGCTCGACGAGTTCCCGGCCTTGGGCCGCCTCGATTTCTTCGAGACCAGCCTCGCCTTCATGGCTGGCTACGGCGTGCGCGCCTTTCTCATCGCCCAGAGCCTCAATCAGATCGAAAAGGCGTATGGCGAGCACAATAGCATCCTCGATAATTGCCATGTGCGCGTCGCGTTCGCGACCAACGACGAACGGACGGCGCGCCGGATTTCCGACGCGCTTGGCACCGCGACCGAACAGCGGTCGATGCGCAACTATGCCGGACATCGGCTCGCACCGTGGCTCGCGCATGTCATGGTCAGCCGGCAGGAGACTGCCCGGCCGCTGTTGACACCCGGCGAGGTGATGCAGCTCCCGCCTGCCGACGAGCTGGTGCTGGTTTCCGGGCTTGCCCCGATCCGTGCGCAGAAGCTGCGCTACTATGAAGATCGCAATTTCACCGCTCGTATCGCGGCGCCGCCAGCGCTCACCGATGGCGCCTATGCCGACCGCCCGAAAGCGCGTTCCGACGATTGGGGCAGCTTCGCCCGCAAGCCCGATGCGCGCCTCGCACGTGCCGAGGATGCCGCCGATGCCCAATCCGAGGATGGCGGTCTTCAGAATCAACGCCATCCAGGCCTGAGCGAAGAAGCCGCGCCGAAGCGCGAGGAGCCGAAGCAGCTCGACCTGCTCGCCGCGGAACAGGACGAAGGCGACCCCGCCGCCGACCAGAAAGCAATGGATCGTGCCCGCGGATTGAGCGCGGTCGCGCGCGGCTACGGCATCAACGAGGGCAGCGGGCGCGACCTGCTGCCGGGGCTGTGATGCCATGAAATTCCGACAGAATCTCTATATCGACCAGGCGCTCAGCGACGCACTCGACGACCTCGCGCGCAAGCCGGGGACGAACAAGTCGCAGATCGTCAGTGATGCGCTCGCAGCGTACCTTGCGCGCAAGGGCACCAAGGAGATCGACGACCTTCTGAAAGGCCGGCTCGATCGCATCTCGCGTGAGATCGGCCACGCCCGCCGCGATATCGAAGTGCTGCTCGAAAGCCTGTCGCTGTTCGTACGTTACCAGCTGACGGTGACCGCGCCGTTGCCCGAGGCCGACAGCGCCGCGCGTGCCGTCGGGCGCGAACGGTTCGAGGCATTTGTCACCCAGGTTGGCCGCCAGATCGGCTCAGGCAAGCGCAGCATCGGGGCGGCTGAGGGCGGCGACACCGAAGGTGCGGAGGCAGTGCGATGAGCGAGACGCTTTCGTCCGACCGCCGCCGCGCAATGCTGCGCACCGCAATGGGGCCGACCATCGCGGCCGCGCTCGCCGATCCGACCGTCATCGAGATCATGATCAACCCGGATGGCACGCTGCGGCTCGACCGGCTTGGCGAAGGCCGCTTCGACACCGGGATGCGCTACGATCCGGCGCAGGTCGAGCGGATCATCCGTCTGGTCGCGAGTCATGCGCGCACCGAGGTTCATGCGGCATCACCGATTGTGTCGGCCGAGCTGCCGCCACATGGCGAGGGCGCCGGCGAGCGGTTCGAAGGCGTGCTGCCGCCCGTCAGCCTCGCACCCTGCTTCTCGATCCGCAAACCCGCCGCGAAAATCTACACCCTGCTCGATTATGTGAGCGACGGCATCATGCCGGCCGATACCGCCCGGCTGTTGAGTTTGGCCGTCGTCGATCGGAAGAATATTCTGGTCGCCGGCGGCACGTCGTCAGGCAAGACCACGCTGGCCAATGCGCTGCTCGCCGAGATGGCGCATCTCGATGAACGGGTAATCCTGATCGAGGACACGCGCGAGCTGCAATGCGCCGCGTCCGACGTGGTGGCGCTGCGCACCCGGCCCGGCATTGTCGCCATGGCCGATCTGGTCCGCTCAACACTGCGCCTGCGTCCCGACCGGATCATCGTCGGCGAGGTTCGCGGCGGTGAAGCGCTCGACATGCTCAAAGCCTGGAACACCGGTCACCCCGGCGGCATCGCCACGGTCCACGCGAACAGCGCCATCTCGGCGCTCTACCGGCTCGAGCAGCTGGTCCAGGAAACGGTCGTCACGGTGCCGCGCCGGCTGATCGCCGAAGCCATCGACATGATCGTGTTCATCGCCGGCCGCGGGCTTGCCCGCCGCGTCGAGACGATCGCCCGCGTCGCCGGCGTCGATCCGGACGGTGGCTACGCCGTCATCGACCTCACCCCCGATTCCACACCGCACCAGCCAGGAGAATGACCATGCGTCTCACCCGCATACGCCAATCTGATCGTTTTCAGCGCAATTCGACGTTTCTTATCGGCGCCGCACTCGGCCTTGCCCTCACCATTGCGAGCAGTGCCCAGGCTGCCGGTTCGGGCATGCCGTGGGAAGAACCGCTTCAGAAGGTGCTGGAATCGGTTCAGGGACCGGTCGCCAAGATCGTCGCGGTGATCATCATCATCGTCACCGGCCTGACGCTCGCATTCGGCGAGACCGCCGGTGGGTTTCGCAAGCTCATTCAGATCATCTTCGGCCTGTCGATCGCCTTCGCCGCGTCGAGCTTCTTCCTGTCGTTCTTCTCGTTCGGCGGCGGGGCGCTGATCGCGTGATCGGCACGGGAAATCATATCGAAGGGTTCGAGGCCCCGCTGCACCGGTCGCTCGCCGAGCCGATCCTGCTCGGCGGCGCGCCACGGACGATCGCAATCGTCAATGGCACGCTCGCGGCCGCCCTTGGCCTTGGGCTCCAGCAATGGATCGCCGGGCTGGTGGTGTGGGCCTTCGGGCACACGCTCGCCGTGTTCGCCGCCAAGCGCGATCCCGACTTTGCTTCGGTCCTTGCCCGCCACCTCCGCCAGAAAGGGCATCTCGCATGCTGAGCCTGCGCGAATACCGCAACCGCGCCGATCGCCTGGCGGACCATCTGCCGTGGGCAGCACTGATCGCACCCGGCGTCGTCCTCAACAAGGATGGCAGCTTCCAGCGCTCGGCGCGGTTCCGCGGTCCCGACCTCGAATCCGCGACCGAAGCCGAACTGATCTCGGCCTGTGCGCGCGCGAATAACGTATTGAAGCGCTTCGGCACGGGCTGGGCGTTGCACTTCGAGGGCGAACGCCGCGAAGCGCTTGGTTATCCGGCCAGCAATTTCCCTGACGCGGCATCCTGGCTCGTCGATGAGGAGCGGCGCGCCGGATTCGAGAATGCCGGGCAGCATTTCGAGAGCCGCTATCATCTGACGCTCACCTACTTGCCGCCGGCCGATCAGACCGACACTGCCGGCCGAGCGCTGGTCGAGCGCAGCGATGACAAGCAGGGCCGCGACTGGCAGCAGGCGCTCGACGCGTTCGTGGCCGAGACGGATCGCGCGCTCGACCTCCTGTCGGGATTCATGCCCGACGTCCGGGCGCTCGACGATGGCGAGACGCTGACCTTCCTACACGGGACGATCTCGAACAGGCGCCACGGCGTCGGTGTGCCCGAGACCCCGATCTATCTCGACGGGGTCTTGGCCGACACGCCGCTCACTGGCGGGCTCGAACCGAGGCTCGGCGACCAGCATCTCCGAACGCTCACCATCTTGGGGTTCCCCAATCTCAGCCGTCCCGGAATCCTCGACGCGCTCAACCATCAGGATTTCGGCTATCGCTGGGTCACGCGGTACATCGCGCTCGACAAGACCGACGCAACCAAGGCGCTGACGAAGTTGCGCCGCCAATGGTTCAACAAGCGCAAGTCCGTCACCGCGCTGCTGCGCGAGGTTATCTACAACCAGCCGGTCCAGTTGCTCGACAGCGACGCCGACAACAAGATGGTCGATGCCGATCTCGCGCTCCAAGCGCTCGGCGGTGACCATGTGGCGTTCGGCTATCTCACGACCACGATCACCGTGTCGGATACCGAGCGTACCCGCGCCGACGAGAAGGTCCGCGCGATCGAGCGCATCGTCAACGGGCTCGGCTTCACCACCATCCGCGAGGGTATCAATGCCGTGGAAGCCTGGCTCGGTTCGCTGCCCGGCCATGTCTACGCGAATGTCCGCCAGCCCATCGTCCACACGCTTAACCTGGCGCATCTCATGCCGCTGTCGTCAGTGTGGGCGGGTCCAGTGCGCAACGCGCACCTCGACGGGCCGCCGCTGCTCTATGCCGAGACCAGCGGCTCGACGCCGTTCCGGCTGAGCACCCATATTGGTGACGTCGGCCATATGCTGATCGTCGGTCCGACCGGCGCCGGCAAGTCGGTCCTGCTCGCGCTGCTGGCGCTCCAGTTCCGCCGCTATCCCGATTCCCAAGTCTATGTCTTCGACAAGGGCTTTTCGGCGCGGGCCGCGGTGTTGGCGATGGACGGCGCGCACCATGCGCTCGGCCTCGGTGGCGACCACGACGACGAAGCGCGTGCGATCGCGTTCCAGCCGCTGCGGCACATCGACCGTGGCGACGAGCGCGCCTGGGCGGCCGAGTGGATCGGGGCGCTGCTGACCCATGAGCATGTCGCGGTCACGCCGGAGATCAAGGAAGCGCTCTGGTCAGCGCTTAACAGCCTTGCGACGGCACCCATCGAAGAGCGGACCCTCACTGGCTTGTCGTTGCTGCTGCAATCGACCGCGCTGCGCTCGGCGCTTTCGCCCTATACGCTGGAAGGGCCGTTTGGACGATTGCTCGACGCCGCCGAAGATGATCTCGCCATCGCCGACGTCCAATGCTTCGAGACCGAAGCGCTGATGGGGCAGGCGGGCGTGGTCGCGCCGGTGCTCACCTATCTGTTCCACCGGCTCGAGGAGCGGTTCGACGGGCGGCCGACCTTGTTGGTGCTCGACGAAGCCTGGATCTTCCTCGACCATCCGCTGTTCGCCGCGCGCATCCGCGAATGGCTGAAGACGCTGCGCAAGAAAAACGTGGCGGTAGTTTTCGCCACGCAGAGCCTCGCCGATATCGCCGACAGCTCAATCGCACCGGCGATCATCGAAAGTTGCCCGCAACGCATATTGCTGCCCAACGACCGCGCGATCGAGCCGCAGAGCCGCTCCGCCTATGAGCGGTTCGGGCTGAACGACCGGCAGATCGAGCTCGTCAGCCGCGCCACGCCCAAACGGCAATATTATCTGCAGTCCGCGCGCGGCAACCGCCTGTTCGAGTTGGGCCTTGGGCCGATCGCGCTGGCGCTGTGCGGCGCCTCCGATCCTGCGACCCAGGCACGCATCGACGCGATCCTGGCCGAGCACGGCGCCGCCGAGTTCGCCTCCCGCTTCCTGAGCAATGCAGGCCTCGACTGGGCCGCCAGCCTGCTCGCCGATTTTCCCGACCCTCAAGCCCCCCAAGAAGGAGAAGTATAATGCGTATTTTCACCCGCAAGATTCTGGTCGCGTCCGCGCTAAGCATCGGCACCGTCGGTTCGCTAACGATGGGCTTGATTACGATGAGCTCGCCGGCACGCGCACAACTCAGCGTGTTCGATCCGACCAACTATAGCCAGAACCTGCTCACCGCGGCGCGAACGCTCACCCAGATCAACAACCAGATTCAGTCGCTCCAGAATGAAGCGACGATGCTGATCAACCAGGCGAAGAACCTCACCCGCATCGATTTTCCCCAGCTCCAGCAGCTCACCCAGAACCTGCAGAAAATCGACCGCCTGATGGCACAGGCGCAAGGGATCGATTTCCGGATCGATGGCCTCGACCAGCAGTTCAGCCGACTGTTTCCGAACGATTTCAGCCAGGCGCTGACCACGAACCAGCGCGTCATCGACGCCAAGACCCGGCTCGACACCGCGATGGCGGGGTTCCGCCAGACCATGGGCGTCCAATCCCAGGTAGTCGCCAACGTCCAGGCCGATGCCGGAACGCTGAGCGAGATCGCCGCGAAAAGCCAGAGTGCCGAGGGAAGCCTGCAAGCCCAGCAGGCCACCAACCAGTTGCTCGCATTGAGTGCCAAGCAGCAGTTTCAGATCCAGAATCTGATGGCGGCGCAATACCGCGCCGAGGCGACCGAAGCGGCCCGCCGCGCCCAGGCCGAGGCCGAAGGGCGGGCTGCCACCAAGAAGTTCCTCGGCACCGGCCAAGCCTACACGCCGCGCTAGGCGCGGACGAGCTGAGGCGGCGCGCTCCCTGCTCCCCGATCGCGCCGTCTCGTCGCGGGGTCCGATGGGCTTCCCCCCTAATGGCCGCCGGATCCCGCGACACCTTCACTCAAGATGAAAGCCGACGTACGTGAACGACCTCAACGTCATTGATCGCTTCATGGAAGCCTTCACCCGCTACATCGACAGCGGGTTCGGGCTGCTCGGCGGCGACGTTCATTTCCTGACGGTTACGCTGATTGGCATCGATATCACGCTTGCCGGCCTGTTCTGGGCCATGGGCGGCGACGACAACGTCATCGGCCGCTTCATCAAGAAGATCCTCTACATCGGCGCGTTCGCGTTCATCCTGAACAGCTTCTCGACGCTCGCCGACATCATTTTCAAGTCGTTCGCGCAAGCGGGCCTCACTGCCGGTGGTGGCACGCTCAGCGCTGACGATCTGCTCAGACCCGGGCGCGTCGCCTCAACCGGCTTCTCCGCCGCCTGGCCGCTGCTCAATCAGGCGTCGAGCATGATGGGGTTCATCAGCTTCTTCGAGAACTTCATCACCATCATGGTGCTGCTGTTCTCCTGGGCGATCGTCATCCTCGCCTTCTTCATCCTCGCCGTGCAGATGTTCGTCACGATCATCGAGTTCAAATTGACCTCGCTGGCCGGGTTCATTCTCGTGCCGTTCGCGCTGTGGAACCGCACCAGCTTCCTTGCCGAGCGCGTGCTCGGCAATGTTGTCTCGTCGGGCATCAAGGTGATGGTACTGGCCGTCATCGTCGGCATCGGCTCCAATTTCTTCGCCGAATTCACGACCTCGATGCAGGGGCAGGAACCCGATCTCGGCGCAGCGATGAGTCTGGCGCTCGGCGCGCTCTCGCTGTTCGGGCTCGGCATCTTCGGTCCCGGCATTGCGTCAGGTCTCGTAGCCGGCGCACCGCAGTTAGGTGCCGGCGCCGCGCTCGGCACGACGATTGGTGCTGCCGGCGTCACCATGCTCGCGGGCGGCGCGACCATGGGTGCGGCGCGCGCGCTCGGCGGTAGCGCGCTCGGCGGTAGCGCGCTCGGCGCAATACGCGCCGGCACGTCGATGGGATCCGCCGCATCGACCGCTGCGCAGCTCGGGAAAGAGACGGGTGGCTCCGCGATCGGTGGCATGGCTGCCGCCGCCAAGGGGGCCGCCGCCCAGAAGATGGAAAGCACGCTCGGCTTGGGTGCCGCCGCCGAGCGCGGCCGCAACGCGGCGTGGTCCGCGCTCAATCGAAGCGGATCGTCGACCGCGGGTGGGGCTGCCGGCGCGAGCGGCGACGGAACCCCCAGCTGGGCGAGGGCAATGCGCGCCCAGCAGACCGCCCGCCACCATCGTCAGGTCGCGCTGCACACGCTGCAGCAGGGCGATCGCGGCGGCGCGTCCGCTCATCCCGACATCAAGGAAAAGGAGTAGTCCCCATGCGATTCAAACGCGCCGTCCAGCGCTATGGACGAACCCCCGAGCCCGAGACGCCATATCAGCGCGCCGGCCAGCTCTGGGACGACCGGATCGGCTCGGCTCGAGCCCAGGCCCGCAACTGGCGGCTGATGGCGTTCGGCGGACTGTTCCTGACCACCGGCCTTTCCGCTGGGCTGGTCTGGCAGTCGATGCAGAGCCGGGTCGTTCCCTATGTGGTCGAGGTCGATGCGCTCGGCGAAGCGCGCGCGGTAACGCCGGCTGCCACCGACTATCGGCCTACCGACCCGCAGATCGCCTGGCATCTCGGCCGGTTCATCACGAACATCCGCGGAAAGTCGCTCGACCCCGTGCTCATGCGCGAGAACTGGCTGTCGGCGTACGACTTCGCGTCCCCGCGCGGCGCGATCTTCCTTGGCGAATATGCCCGTAGCGCCAATCCGTTCGCGGACGTTGGCGACAAGACCGTGTCGGTGCAGGTCACCAGCGTCGTGCGGGCGTCCGACACATCCTTCCAGGTGAAGTGGCTCGAGAATGCGTTCGAGCGCGGCAGCCTGGCCGGCAGGTCGCGCTGGACAGCGATTTTGACGGTGACGGTCAAGCCGCCGAGGAACGCTGACACGCTCCGCAAGAATCCGCTCGGCCTCTATGTCGATGCGATCGACTGGAGCCGCGAGCTCGACACGCCGGCGACCGCGCCGGTGTCGCCACGGACGCGAGCGCCGCTGCCATCGAACCTTCCGCTCGGCTCGCCGCTCGATCCCAATCTCGCTGCGCCCACACAGCCCCAACAGGAGAATAGTCAATGAAAGCCGTCCTGCTCGCGGCGACCATGCTAGTCGGCGCCACCTCAGCCTTCGCGCAGACGGCCGTGCCGATACCGGCCGGCCCGCTGCCGACACCGGCCGCCACCCCGACCCCGGCTCCCGTAACGGTCACGGTGCCGCCCTCGGTTCGAAGGCAGATCCACCATCGACCCAAAGCGCCGTCACCGGCGGTGGCGCGCGTCCGCTCCGCGAACCGCGACGCGACGCAGGAACCGCAGGCACGCGCATTCGTGAACGCGGTACAGGTCTATCCCTTCAGCGAGGGCGTGCTTTACCGACTCTACGCTGCGCCCGAACGGGTGACCGACATCGCCTTACAAGCGGGCGAGGCGGTGATTTCGGTCGCGGCCGGCGACACGGTGCGCTGGACCGTCGGCGATACGACCAGCGGCACTGGCGAGGCGAAGCGCGTTCATATCCTCGTGAAGCCGTTCGCGGCTGGCTTGAGCACCAACCTGATCATCACGACCGATCGTCGGGCCTATCATCTCCAGCTCGAAAGCACTTTGGCGACGGCGATGGCGGCGTTGTCCTGGACCTATCCGCAGGACGAGCTGATCGCGATCCGGCGTGCGACCGAACAGGAGAAGGCCGCCGCTCCGGTGGCGAGCGGCCTTGCGGTCGACCAGCTCTACTTTGGCTACACAATCAGCGGGGACAAGCCGCCGTGGCGACCGCTCCGCGCCTTCGACGATGGCCGCCAGACCTATATCGAATTTCCGCCAAGCATCGCGGTCGGCGAGGCACCGCCGCTATTCGTGCTCGGGCCGACGGGCGAAGCGCAACTCGTCAACTACCGTGTCGCCGGGCGCTTTTATGTCGTCGATCGGCTGTTCGACGCTGCCGAACTGCGGCTCGGCGCGAAAAAGCAAGCGATCGTCAGGATCAGCCGCGGCGGCAACGACCGCCACCAAATCGGCGGAGGGCGTCATGACTGGTGAGGTTCCCGAAACGCCCGCGCCTCCCAAGGCCGATCCAGAAACACTGGTGCTGCGCGGCGCGCCAGGTCGGGTTGTGCGGTTCCGGCGCGGTGCGGTCATTGCCATCGCCGCGCTCGGTTCCACCGCAATTGTCGGCGCCGCCTGGGTCGCGCTCAAGCCCACGACGTTCCGCGTAGTCGCGGGCAGCGATGACCGCGGCGACAGCAGCGCAAAGGCGCCGGCCGATGCCCTCGCCGATGCGCCGAAAAGTTACGGCGACGTGCCGAAGCTTGGGATCCCGTTGCCCGGCGATCTCGGACGCCCCATCCTCGATCATCAGCGCTCGCTTGGTATCTCCACCCCGCCCGCTGGCGTGGATCAGGCCGCGCAAGCCGCCGAAGCCGAGCGGCAACGTATCGCGGCCGAGCGCAAGGCCGCTCGGGAATCCGGCGTGATGATGCAGGTATCGGGTGCAAACCGGCCTGCCGCCGCAGCATCGGCGGAGACTGCGACTGTGCCGACGGCGGCGGCAGCCGACCCGGCGAGCCATCGGCTCGCGCTCGATCCCGATCGCGATCCGAACGGCCAGCAGCGCAAGGCCGACTTCCTCGCTGGCAAGGACGGTACTGGCGACATCAATCCGCACGCTCTTGTACCAGCGGCATCGCCGTGGACGGTCAGCGCCGGCAGCGTGATCGCGGCCAGCCTGATCACGGGGCTCAATTCCGACCTGCCTGGGTTGGTGACGGCACAGGTGACCGAGAACGTCTATGATACGGTCACCGGGCGGACGCTTCTGATCCCGCAAGGGTCGCGCCTGATCGGCAGCTATGACAGCGTCGTGGCATTCGGCCAGAAACGTGCGCTTGTCGCCTGGCAGCGCATCATCCTGCCCGACGGATCGTCGGTTCGGATCGATAATGTGCCCGCGACGGATACCGCCGGCTATGCAGGGCTCGCCGACAAAGTCGATATGCACACTTGGCAGCTTCTTAAAGGCGTGGTGCTGTCGACGCTGCTTGGGGTCGGAACTCAGCTCAGCATCGGCGGCGACAGCGATCTTGTCCGCGCCATCCGCGAATCCACCCAGCAAAGCGCATCACGCGCCGGCGATCAGCTCGTATCTCGCAATCTCGGCATTCAGCCGACCATCCGAGTCCGGCCCGGATGGCCGCTCCGAGTCGTGGCACACAAAGATATCGTACTTCGCCCATGGCGCGGGAACGGAGGCTGACATGGCTGACCTGAAACTCACGAAGCTGCCCGATCGCACGCCCGTCAAGCTGACGATCACGGTGACGCCGGAGTTGCATCACGCGCTTGCTGACTACGCCGCCGTCTACAACCAAGCCTATGGCCAGTCCGAACCTCTCGCCGAGCTCGTGCCCCATATGCTGTCCGCCTTCCTGGCCAGTGACCGAGGGTTTGCGAAAGCACGCGCCTCCCTTCCAAATGCCAAGCGCAAAGATGCCTGAGACGTGGGAACAGCCCGAGCGCTTCATCAGACTTCCCGAGGTTTGCCGGCGGGTCGGCTTGGGAAAGTCGATGATCTACGAGATGATACGGAAGGGGCGCTTTCCAAAACCCTACAAACTCACGCCCTTTACGTCCTGCTGGAGTGAGCGCGAGGTCGTCGCCTGGATCGCCGATGTGAAGGATGGGTTCGAGGGCAAGCGCCGAAAGGTCTAGAAGGCGAAATTCACGGGCACCTTTTCTTAGCGGGGCATCAAATAGGTCAATCTGATGCCACGGTTAGCCTTACCGCATTCACGAAGGCATCGAAACTTACCCGATCTTGCTGGAGAGCCCGCCGCAATCCGCTTCATGCGCGCGCCTCTGGAGGGAAGAATGTTGCGGCACGCAAGCGCACATCGTCCACCGTTCGACCCGGCGCGTAGAGTGCCGATCCGAGGCCAAAACCGCTAGCGCCGGCGTCCTGCCAGAGTTGCATGGTGCCGGAGGTGATGCCGCCGACGACCAGGATCGGGGTCTCCTTGGGGAGGACCGCGCGCTGAGCCGCCAGCACGCTCGGCGACGCGGCCTCGGCGGGGAACAGCTTCAACGCATGCGCGCCAGCCGAGAGCGCCAGAAACGCTTCGCTGGGCGTAAAATAGCCAGGCATGGAGATCAGCCCCGCCGCAACGGTCGCGTGAATCACGTCCGGGCAGACATTAGGCGAGACGATCAGTCGGCCACCCGCTGCCTTGACGGCATCGACCTCATGGACCTCGAGCACGGTCCCGGCCCCGACAAGCGCACGGCCCCTCAGCGCTTCGGCCAGCCGGGCGATGCTGAGCAGAGGTTGGGGCGAATTAAGGGGCACTTCGATCAGTGTGAAACCGGCCTCGACCAGCGCTTCGCCGACGGCAACGGCCTCGTCAGGCGTGATTCCGCGCAGGATTGCCACAAGCGGGCAACGCGCGAAAGCAGCGCTGAAATCCTCAGGCGGATTCATCGATAAGCCTCCATAATGCCGTGATCCCAGCCGTAAACGCCGTATGGCTGTCGATCAGATGAACTTTTCCGCCGAGCGCTGTGATGGCAGCGGCGTAAAGCGCGCCGAGCTGGGCATCGGCGAGGAGAAATACGTCGATCCCAGGCTTCACTCTGGCCCCGACATCGCTGCCGATCAGCAACCCGCTTACATAGGCGGGGATATCCTGTTCGGGCCTTCGGCCAAGAATACTTGCCGCTCGCGCGCTGAACAAGGATGCGAGCAGGTCGTGCCGCGACGCGGCTGCCACTCCCTCAAGAAATGCAGCCCCGTCGTCGACCGGACCGTCCAGATGCGCGCCGAGCAGGCTGTGATCCTTCAGAAGCGCGAATAGTTCGCCGGTCATCGCCGTGGTGAATTCGTGCAATGTGCCACAGGAAATCCGCGCCCATTTGCAGTGCGTGCCCGGCTGGCACAGCAAGGCCGCAGGCGGCACGAGACGCGCCGCGACGGCGCCCAGAAATTGCACTTCCTCGCCGCGCATGACATCGACGCGATCTGCGGTGATGAGGCTGACGCCGGGCAGGATCGCGACACCTGGCGCCACCCAGACCGCGCGCGAGGCGATGGCCGGCAGATCCGCCGGCGCTTCCACATAAGGTATCTCATGCCAGCCGCGGTTCGACCCGACCATGCCTGCGCAGAGGAGCGGCAGGTCGCCAAACCGCGCCCGGATTACACGCACCTCTTGTTCGTAATCATTGACCGAAAGGCGCAAAATACCGCGCTCGTCGCGTTCAGAGCCCATCACCCGATCATCGCTCTCGATCAGGTAGCAACGCCGGTTGGTGGTCCCCCAATCGACCGCGATGAAGGGCCCTTTCACCACCTCACCAGAAGCTGGCGTAGAGCGCGATCAGGATGATCACCACGCCGACGCTCGCGATGTTGAACCCGCGCGAGGTCGCGTAGCTGACCTCGCGGGTCTCGATGAGATTGCGCGCAGCCGGCGCTGGCGCGAAGAGCGAGATCGCCAGGGCCAGCACCAGCGACAGCGCGAAGGTGATCGCCATCCGGTCCATGAACGGCACTTGGGGAAACAACTGCTTGATCGCGAGCGAAAAGACGAACGAGCCGATCGCCGCCGCAATCGCACCGGGCTCGGTCGCGCGCTTCCAGAATAGCCCGAGCAGGAAGATGACGACGATGCCGGGTGTGAAGAAGCCGGTATATTCCTGGATGAACTGGAACGCCTGATCTGAATGCCCGAGCAACGGTCGTGCGGTCAGAATGGCGATCAGGATCGCGGCCACTGCCGTGATCCGACCGGTGCGCACCAGCGTCCTTTCGCTCTTGGGGGCGCCGTGCTTGGCGAAAATATCGAGCGTGAACACGGTCGCGATCGAGTTGATCTTCGAGGCGGTGGACGCGATGATCGCGGCGATCAAGGCCGCAAAGACCAACCCGAGCAGGCCGCTCGGCAGCAGCCGCATCATGGTCGGATAAGCTTGGTCGGGCCGCTGCAGGCCGGGCGCAAGCAGGACGGCCGCAATGCCGGGTACCACGATCACAAGCGGCATCAGCAGCTTGAGAAAAGCAGCGAACACGACGCCGCGCTGCGCCTCATGGATGTCCTTGGCGGCGAGCGCGCGCTGGATGATATACTGATTGAAGCCCCAATAGCTCAGGTTCGCGATCCACATTCCGCCAACCAGCACCGAGATGCCGGGCAAATCCTTGTAGAAGGGATTGGCGGGCGAGAGGATCATGTCGAAATGATCCGGAATCCGGGTGGTCAGTGTCGAGAACCCGGCCAGGACGCCGGCCCCGGCTCCGAGCTTGTCGAGCGTGAGCCAGGTAACGCACAGCCCGCCGAATACGAGCAGGGTCACCTGGACGATGTCGGTCAGCGCCACCGCCTTCAATCCCCCGCGCAACTGATAGAGCAAGGCGAATGCGCCTAGCCCGACCAATGCTATATCCTGATCGACGCCGGCGACTTCATGGACCGCGATCGACCCGAGCCAAATGATCGAGGTCAGGTTCACGAAGATATAGAGGCCGAGCCAGAACACCGCCATCAGCGTGCGGATCGACGGGCCGTACCGCCGCTCCAGGAATTGGGGCATCGTGTAGATATTGTTGGCAAGGAAGATCGGCAGGAACCATTTGCCGACAATCAGCAGCGTCGCCGCCGCCATCCATTCATAGGATGCGATCGCGAGGCCGATCGCATAGCCCGAGCCCGACATGCCGACGATCTGCTCGGCCGAGATGTTGGCCGCGATCAGCGAGGCGCCCACCGCCCACCAGGGCAACGCCTTGGACGCGAGAAAATAGTCGGTCGAATCCTTCGGCGCATCGCCCGGCCTGTCGCGTGAAACCCATTGCGCGAGGCCGAAGATGCCGACGGCATAGGCCGCGACCACGATCAGGTCGATGGTTGCCAGGTTCATCTTCTATCCTCCCCTAAGCCGGCGGCCCAAACCGTCTGTTCTTTGTTCTTTCGACCCGCCCTTGGCGTGGCGCTCCGCGCCCATTTCGGTGTGTGTCGGGTGGGTCCCGGCACACCTGTCACCGGTTCGGCCCGCCGGTGCGCAGTTTGTAGATCATGATGTTGCGGTAGATCTGTCCGGGCTCGAGCCTGACGCTGCCGAGCGCGGGTTGATTGACGGTGTCGGGGAATTTCTGCGGCTCCAACGCGATCGCATCGCCTTCGCGGTAGATCCGCTTCGCCTTGCCGAGGCTGGTCCCGTCGAGGAAATTGCCGGAATAGAATTGCAGTCCCGGCTGGTTGGACCAGAGTTCAAAGTTTCGACCCGATACCCGGTCCACGACTTTGGCCATCAAATGCGTGTCGGTCGTGACCGTACGGCCGATCACCCAATTGTGATCATAGCCGCGCCCAAAGACGATCTGTTTGTCGGTTGCAACGCGCACGCGGTCGCCGATCGCTCTGCCTTTGCGAAAATCGAACACGGTCCCGGCAACCGAACGGAACTCGCCGGTCGGGATGAGGGTCGCGTCGACCGGCAAATAGGTCTCGGCCGGAATGGTGAGGACATGGCCCATAGCACCGCGCGCGGACCCCTCGCCGCCAAGATTCCAGTAAGCGTGATTGGAGATGTTCACGACCGTCGTCCGGTCGGTGGTCGCGCGATACTCGATGGTGAGCGCGTTGCTTTCGTCCAGCGTGTAGGTCGCGGTCACCGTCAGCGTGCCCGGATAGCCCTGGTCGCCATCGGGGCTGACGAGGCGCAATGTCACATGCGCCGCTGTCGCATCCGCCTTGGTTTCGACAATCTCCCATAGAAGCTTGTCGAAGCCGATCGTCCCGCCGTGCAGGGAATTGGGCGTGTTGTTGATGCCGGTTTGATAGCTTTTACCGTCGAGTGTGAAGCGGCCCTTGGCGATGCGGTTGGCAACACGCCCGACCGTCGCCCCGAAATATTGCGGCTTGGCGAGATAGTCGTCGATCGTCGCATAGCCGAGCGTGATATCGGCGCGCTTGCCGGCCTTGTCGGGCATGACCAGCGACTGCAACGTCGCGCCGTAGGCGATCACTGTCGCAGAGACGCCCGCCTTGTTGGTGAGCGTAACCGCGGGCACCGCGCGCCCGTCCGGCAAGGTGCCGAACGTTGACGATCGCGCCTCAGCAGCCAAAGCCGGCGGCGCGGCGGCAATCAGCGCGGCGGCGAGCCCAGCGATCCTCAAACGATCAAGCATATGTGTCTCCCTCTTTGCAATTCTGTCTGGCCCGGTAGCGGTCGCGGAGGCATTCATCCGCCGAACGTGCAGGTTGGAAGACCCGTGCAGCCGGGATCGACCTCGAACAGCGCCCCGCCATGCTGCTCGTCGATGCCGTCGGCAGCGGACGTTACGAACATCCGGTCGAGCCCGACGCCGGCGAAGGTGCAACTCGTGATCTGACTGGCGGGCAAATCGATCCAGCGTTCGCGCCGGCCTTGCTCATCGAACCGGCTGACGCAGCCGGCGCCCCAATGCGCGACCCACAGCCCCCCTTCGATATCGAAGGTCATGCCGTCGGGATGACCCCAATGCGGCTCGAACTGGATGAAGTCGGTGCGAGGCCCCAGCGACCCATCATCGTGGACGGGCAGACGGTAGATAGTCCGGAGCGCGCTGTCGGTGTGCAGCAGCCAGGCGCAGTCGGGACTGATCGCCGGGCCATTGGGGATGTGATAGCCATCATCCACCCGGGCGACGCTCAGATTAGGATCGAACCGGTAGAATCCGCCCGTCGGACCGGACATATCCATCGGCATCGTGCCTGCCCAGATACGGCCCCGCGGATCGGCTTTGGCATCGTTCATCCGATTCATTGGCCGATCAGTTTCGAGCGCCTTCAGCAAGGTTAGGCGGCAGGGTGTTTGATCGAGCTCAAGTAAGTGGAAACCGCTTTGCAGGCCCACCACCAAGCCTGGCGCGGCCTCGCGTTCGATCGCCCAGCCGATCGGTTCGGCCATATCCCAGTGAGCGATTGTGTCGTCGGCTAGCGACAGTCGATTCAGCCGCTGGCCGATGATATCAACCCAGTAAAGTGCGTGCGCGCGCGCCGACCAGTGTGGGCCTTCGCCCAGGCCATCGCGCTGTGCGCGCGGAACGATCCGAACCTCGTCCGTCAATGCACGTTCATTTTCAACGCGAGTTCGGCCAATATCCCTCCCGGCGGGGAGACCTGCGGATCGGCGCGCGGTGTGATTTCGCTCCGCATGCGGACGGGCTCCTCGTCACCAAATGGCCCGAGCCTGCATCGCTGTATGAATTTCTCGGTTTCGCACCTATCCATCAATCCCTCTTGTCGCTTGCCGACGTGACGTGCCCTGCGCACACTTTTGATTCAGTGGCTGTCGCGCGGAAGTTGCCCGGCAATCCGCTGATATTTGACAGCCGGCTCGAGCACGGCGCCACCGGCGAACTGCCCGACCATGCCGCGCTGGATCTCCTGCCAAGGCGTCTGAGACGGTGGCGCAAATGCGCACGCGGACTCTGCGCGACGGCGGGCCAGTTCGGCATCGTCGATCAGCAGATCAACACGGCGGCGCCCCAGATCGATGCGGATGCGGTCACCCGTTTCAATTAGCGCGAGCCCGCCACCGATCGCGGCTTCAGGCGAGGCATTGAGGATCGAAGGCGAACCCGAGGTCCCCGATTGCCGTCCGTCGCCAAGGCAGGGGAGCATGTGCACGCCCTCGCGGATGAGCGTCGCGGGCGGCCGCATGTTCATGACCTCGGCGCCGCCCGGATAACCGACCGGGCCGGCGCCGCGCATCACAAGAACCGAGCGGGCATCGATGGCGAGTGCCGGATCGTCGATCCGCATATGGTAATCCTCCGGGCCATCGAACACGACGGCCGTGCCTTCGAACGCCAGCGGATCGGCTGGGTCCGACAGATAGCGCGCTCGGAATTCGTCCGAGATGACGCTCAGCTTCATGACCGCTGAGTCGAACAGATTACCGGTCAGCACCGTGAGACCCGCACCGGTCTTGAGCGGGCGGTCGAACGGTCGGATCACGTCCAGATCGAGGCTGCGCGCACTTCCGACATTATCGGCGACGGTCTTGCCATTGGCGGTGAGCGCGTCGCCAAACAGAAGGCCGTGAGCGAGAAGTTCGCCCATGACCGCCGGCACGCCGCCCGCGCGGTAGAAATCCTCGCCGAGATATTCTCCTGCGGGCTGCAGGTTGACGAGCAAGGGAATATCCGCCCCGTGGCTTTCCCAATCGTCCAAAGTCAGCTCCACCCCGACATGGCGCGCGATGGCGTTCAGATGGATCGGCGCGTTGGTCGAGCCGCCAAGGGCCGAGTTCACGCGAATTGCGTTGAGGAATGCCTCTCGCGTGAGGATATCCGAGGGTTTGCGGTCGGCGTGCACCATCTCAACGATCTGGCGGCCAGCTGCCCATGCGGCTTCTTGACGATCGCGATACGGCGCAGGGATCGCTGCCGAGCCGGTGAGCGATAGGCCGAGCGCCTCGGTCAGACCGTTCATGGTCGATGCAGTGCCCATCGTGTTGCAGAAGCCGGTCGAAGGCGAAGAGGTCGCGACCAGCTTGATGAAGCCGGCGTAATCGATCTCACCCGCCGCGAGCAGTTCGCGCGCCTTCCAGATGATCGTGCCCGACCCGGTGCGCTCGCCATTGTGCCAGCCGTTGAGCATCGGGCCGACCGACAAGGCGATCGCCGGAATATCGACTGTGGCCGCAGCCATTAGCGCGGCCGGCGTCGTCTTGTCGCAACCGATCGTCAGCACCACGCCGTCGAGTGGGTAGCCGTGGAGAATCTCGACCAGGCCAAGATAGGCAAGGTTCCGGTCGAGCATCGCGGTCGGACGCTTGCCAGTTTCCTGCAAGGGATGCGTCGGGAATTCGATCGGAATCCCCCCCGCGTCGCGGATGCCTGCCTTCACGCGTTCGGCAAGCACGATATGGTGCCGGTTGCAGGGTACGAGATCGCTGCCCGACTGGGCGATGCCGATGATCGGGCGGCCGGTCTGCAACTCTTCGATGCTGAGACCGTAATTGAGATACCGCTCAAGATAGAGCGCCGTCATATCCGGGTGCGCTGGATTGTCGAACCAGGCGCGTGAGCGAAACCGGTCTGTCATATTTCGGCCTGCACAATGTTGAACATTGGAGTTTCTGCGGCCGCGTCGGTCACTGTTGCGGCAGCACGGACCGGTCCGAATCCGGTTCGCGAAGATTGACGCGCCGCTGCGTTTTTAGTCTGCGCGGGCAGGTCGCAACGCCTTCGAAGGCTGCCGGAAAGGGTACCGAGAATCCGGACTGCTTTCACCGTCCGCTGGGTCATTTCGTCAGATCTTTGCTCGACAGGATGGCTCCGGTATCCACGTCGTAGCGGTAATCCATCGAAGGACGCTGATTTAGGAAGAGCCGAATTCGACCGGCAATGGGGTCGTCGGTTGCCCTAATGCGCAGCGTCGGCTGCCCATTGTCACACGACAGCCTTACGCCGGAGTCGAAACCTCCCTTGATGGGGGTCAGCAGGCAGGATCCCTTGTCAGATGCGAGCCTGAAAAATCCTTCCAGCGTAATGGTCTGGGCGTAGACAAGCCGGCCATCAGGCGTTCGGGTTTCCTCGGCTTGCCCGTGCTGCAGCCAACGGTTGTTGCGTGTATCGATTGTACCAGAGACGTATTCGCTCAGCATATGCTGGGTCAGAAGTCCGCTGGTCGAAAGATAGAAGTGTCCGACGTTCCGTACTTTCGGTACCGAATTCCACCAAAGATGCATGTGCCAGTGCGGCGGCCAGTCGTCGTGCGCCCTGAACTCATCGAGAGTGGGGTAATTGGTGTCGAAATTCATCAGCATGATCGTGCTGACGCCGAGCGCCGGGAGATCCTTGTCGATGCCGAGCGCGTAAATGGCTTCTCGCGCCGCAAACTCGAGGTTTAGAGCGGCCTGCGCTTCCAATGCCGGCCACCTGCCCGTGGCATAGGGGCCGCGCCGCCGGGTTATGTCGGCATGACCGATCCGGATGTAGACCCCGGGTGTTTCGATGAACGTGTATTGCTGAGAAACTTCCCCCAGATCGTCGGGAGGCAAATCGATCCCCTTGGGCTCGGCTGGCATGGTGAAGACGATACCGCCAGCTTCCTTGCGGAACTCGACCGGCGCCATTCCGACAACGCGCGGCGCGCGATTGGCGAAACCGCGCTTGCCCAAAGTCGTGTCCGTGAAACTGGCGAGAACGCCGCGAACCTTGGTGGGCTCGATTTTCACCCGAATGGGGATCGACGCCGCCTTTGATCGAGGAACCCAAAGATGGAAATATAGCTCTTTCGAATTCTGCCCGCTGGTAAATCCATTCACGGCAACCCGGCACCCGGCACAATCGGCCGGCAGTTCGGCAGCCCAGTCCAGGGTGCCGGCATTGGCAGCCTTCAGGATCCGGACTCCTAGGAATCCCATCTCTTCGGTTTGATTTTGCGGCGCATCGGCCGCGGCTGGCGAAGCGCTTTGAGCAGACAGGGAAAGTCCCAACGCCATGGCCATGAGCAAGCGTAGCGGCACAAGCATCTTCGCGGGCCGGGCACTTCGCCGCGAGCTCCATGCAGATATGCTGTATCTCATTGCTGCTCCTTGGCGGCGAAAACGCTGCCCGACAATTGCTCTGAAATCGGGCAGAGAAAATCGGGGGTCATGCTTGCGTGAAGCAGCATGACCCCCGCCCTCATCAGAACTTAGGAGTAATCCGCACTCCCACCCAGAAGGTAGTTGGCACGGTATAGGTGTTGCGAAGCAGATCAGCCTGAGGGCCGGTATAGCTTGTCCGTGCACTATGCGTAACGTTCGCCGCCTGGGCATAGAAGGCTACACCATTGTCGAGCGTGTAGGTGGCCGACAGATCGAGCTGGCTGCGCGGCGCCCAATACAGATCCTGCCAGTAGATGCTATCGAGCGTGGCGCGAAGTGCCTTGCCCTGGTGGTTGTATGCAGCGCGCAGTTCCAATCCGTCCTTCTGATAGAACAGGCTGGCATTGATCGTGTGGCTTGGCTGTCCGATGAGATAGCCCACCGAACGGCCCGTGAAGGCGCCAGCGGCTGGAATCTCCAAGTGCCCCTTGAGGATCGAGACGTTGCCGGTCGCGCCAAATCCGCTCAGAATCGGACTGATGAAGCCAAACGAGTTGACGGATGCACCGAACTCCACGCCTTTGATATTGGCACTCGATGCATTGACCGGCTTCGCGACAGCAGCATTGACGTAGTTGATGCCATTGTAGGAGTAGCCGATTGACGACGACGTGAAGATTTCGTCGGCAATGTCCTTGTAGAAGCCTGCTACCGACAGGAACACGCCATATTTCCTCGACGCGGACCATTCAAGCGAGACGTCGTAGTTTGTCGATAAACGAGGCTTGAGATCGGGATTGCCAAGGGTCACGGATACAGCGGTGTTTGGGTTGGCAATATCGCCGGGATTCCCGAACACGACCGAACTGCGCGCCGCGAAGCTGTCGTAGCTTGGTCGTCCCAGGGTCTTGCTGAACGCACCGCGCAGATCAACCGACGGCGTGGCATGCCACGTCACAATTGCCGACGGCAGCCACTTGTGGTAGCTCGAACTTGTCGTCGCCAACCGGAATACCCCGTTCTCACGGATGTTGTTTTGGGTCGTCTGGCTCGTGTCATCCAAATGGAGTCCCGCTTCCGCGACGATCGCATCGCTTCGGTAGCCGGCCAGGGCATAGGCACCGTAGATATGTTCACGGTGACTGAAGTCGTCCTGCAAGTTGAAGGCGGTCTGGTCGGTGCTATTCCAGGCCGAAGCGGGCAGCGAATTGTAGAGCGCCAGAGCCTTGGCCGGATCGATCGTCAGCAGATTGAGCGGGCTGTTGAACCCGAGCGGAACCGTTGGTCCGGCGGCCGTATCGAGGGTCATCAGGGGACCGGAGGTATTCGGCACAAAGTTATTGCGATCGATGCCGTAGACCGGTTTGTCATCGATATAGCTGGCGCCAGCAGCGAAGTTGAAACCGCGATCATCCGGGCCTCGATTGTAATCGTAGTCTGCCCGGAGCGTAAGAATCCGATCGCTCGACTGCCTGCTAACTTCTGGCCGATAGTAAAGAACCGCATAATTTGTGAGATTGTAGAAGGCAGTTTCAGGCACGCGGAACGCTTGGTTGAATTTCGACGTGTCGTAAGTGATCGGGAAGTTCGTGCTGGCAAAATCGGCAATGCCGCCGCCGCCTGGCGCAGGGCGACTTCCGATCGTCGCGTATTTGAACATCGGGTATTTTTCGTCATAGGTCGCGTAAGACAGGCCGCCACGCAACTGAAGCACGTGCTTCTCACCCGGACGCCAATCAACACCGACTTGACCCATGCGCGTTTTGTTGATGGTATTGTCGTCGATGAACCCGATCTGGATATTTGCCTGATTATAGGTGCCGCTCGTATCGGTCTGGTTCTGGACCGTGTTGTAGTTGAGCGGATCGATCACCAGTTCGTTGCGCTGGTAATGATCCTTGAAGTAGAAATAGCCGCCCGAAATATAGGCCCGGAAGGCGTCGCTTGGCCGCGCTTCGAACTTGCCGACAACCCCCCAGCGTGTGCGGTCATTCTGCGCAAACCAATAGGTGTCGCGGCGAGGTACCGGGCGTCCATTGCCAAGATTGAGCGGGTTGGCGATCGACGTCGCTGCACCAGCATTATCGTAGAAGGTGTAATAATTGACGTCGTGCGTGGCGTGCTCTTCGGTGAAGCTGCTCAGCGTTTGATAGTTGCCCGAGAGCGTCAGGCCGAAAATATGGTCGGGACCAAAGGTGGTGCTCGCCGTAGCCGAGATACGGTAGCCTGGGTCCTTCTGCTTGCGAGGTTCGCCAACGTCGTTGTTGTGACCAAGGGCTGCATCCATCGTCATGAAAGTCCTGCCGCCATCTTCGAACGCGCTCCGCGTCACGATGTTGATGGCACCGCCGACTGCATTGGGATCGAGATCGGCGGTAAAGGATTTCACGACCTGGATCTGCGAGACCATCGACGCTGGCAGAATGTCGAGACGTGCACCGCGCGCCAGCGAGCCAAGGATGGTGTTCGGCGTACCGGGCGAGGCGATCTGCAGACCGTCGATGGTGACGTTGTTGTAGGCTGGCCCGAGGCCTCGCACGACCGGCGTGACCGCTTCATCCTGCGGATGCTCATTGTCCGTCGTCGGGATGATCGAAAGGCCCGGAATGCGGCGGATCGCTTCAACGATGGTCGTATCGGGCAGGGCCTTGACGTCGGAGGTTCCTACTGCATCGAGAATGTTGACGGCGCTCCGCTTCGCTTCGATCGCGGCGTTGTTTGCGCGCCGGATTCCGGTGACCACGATATCACCAGTCGACTCCTCAGCTTGTCCGCTCGACGCGGCCTGCGCCGCACCCGTAGGTGTCCCGGAGCTTTCGGCAGTCTGCGCTGAAGCACTACCTGCTACCAATAATGCACAAGTAGAAATCCCATAAAATAGGACATTCTTTCTATTTTGATAAGTCATAACTAATCCCCTCCATACTATTCCACAGGTAATACGACAATTTCACCACGAATTGGCGAAGAGTCGCTGTTATTGTCTTTATGTTACCAGCATGTGTAACCGCCATCGGCGAGAACGATACTTCCAGTCATCAAACTTGATGCGTCAGATGCCAGAAACAGGACCACAGATGCGATTTCGTCGACTTCACCCATTCTGGCCATGGGCGTACTGTCCAGCCATCGGCCGTACATCTCGGGTTTCGCCTTCGCGAATTCGTTGAGCGGCGTGTTGATGTAGGTCGGCGCAACCGCGTTCACGCGCACGCCGCGCGACGCCCATTCGGCCGCGAGGGACCGTGTCAAATGGTGCACCGCCGCCTTCGACGCGTTGTAAAAGCTCTGTTCCTGCGGCCGATTGACGATGAAGCCGCTCATCGAACCCACATTGACGATGACACCGCTGCCCAGGCGCAACATGTGCTGCCCGGCGGCGCGCGAGCACCAGAAAGTACCGTTCAGGTTGACGTCGATGACATTGCGCCAATGCTCGTCGGTCACCGTCTCCGCCGGAGTTTCGCTGCGCGCGATGCCGGCATTGTTGACGAGGAGGTCGATGCGCCCGTGGCATGCCACGATGCCGTCGATTGCCGCTGTGACGGCATCGGGGTCAGTGACGTCGAACGCGACCGTTTCGACCGTAGCCCCTGGCCACCGGCCCGTCGTCGTTTCAAGCTGCTCTCCGGGCCGATCGGCCACGATCACCTTTGCGCCAGCTTCCAGCAGCGCGTCCGCGATCGCAAGGCCAATGGCACCGGCGCCTCCCGTCACGAGCGCGACCCGATCGGTGAGACGGAAGCGTTCTAGATACATGCCGCCGCCTTCGTTCGGATGGACGCGACCCCGACGGGAAGGGCCTGGCCCTCGGCGTCGAAACGGTGGACGAACCTGTCGTCGGTGAGCAGGCCCACTGCGGCGCCTGGACTAAGCTCGAGTTCGGGCGCGCAGCGGGCGACCAGATGCTCACCGCTTTCGAGCCGCACATGCGCGAAGCTCTCGCTGCCGAGATGTTCGATCGTCTCGACCGTCGCCTTCAAGGCTCCACGCGGATCGAGCGAGAGATGCTGGGGGCGAATTCCAATCGTCGCCGCGTGATGCTCGAGGGCGAACGGCCCGCCGAGGAAGTTCATGCGGGGCGAACCGATGAAGCCCGCCACAAACTGGTTGGCAGGCGCGCGATAAATCTCGAGCGGAGTTCCGACCTGTTCGATGCGGCCGTCGCGGAAGACAACGATCTGGTCGGCCATGGTCATGGCTTCCGCTTGATCATGCGTCACATAGACCGCAGTGATCCCGAGCTCCTGCTGCAGGCGCCGGATCTCGAACCGCATCTGCGCCCTGAGTTCGGCATCGAGGTTCGACAATGGCTCGTCGAACAGGAACGCTCGCGGCTCGCGAACGAGCGCCCGTCCGATCGCGACTCGCTGGCGCTGGCCCCCGGACAAGGCGGCGGGGCGCCGGTCGAGCAGCAGGTTGAGGTTGAGCATGAGCGCAACGCGCTCGACCCGCTCGGCGATCTCGGCCTTCGGCCGCCCGGCAACCCTGAGCGCGAAACCCAGGTTCGCGCGGACGGTCATGTGCGGGTAGAGCGCGTAGGACTGGAATACCATCGCGAGCCCGCGCGCGGCCGGCGAGGTGTGCGCCATATCGACGCCGTCAATCAGCAGCCGCCCGGTATCAATATCCTCGAGACCCGCGATCAGCCGCAAGAGGGTGGTCTTGCCGCATCCCGACGGGCCGACGAACACGGTGAATCCGCGATTCGGTATCACGAGATCGATCTTGTCCGACGCGAGATGGTCGCCGAAGCGCTTTGTCACGCCTTCAAGGACGATGGTGCTCACGGGCGATAGCTCCCGACACTCATTTGACTGCTCCAAAAGTGAGCCCGCGAACCAGCTGCCGCTGACAGAACCAGCCGATCACGAGGACCGGGGCGATCGACAGCATCGAGGCGGCGGACAGGCGCGCCCAGAACAGTCCCTGCGGACTTGAGAAGGCGGCGATGAACGCCGTCAGCGGCGCGGCATCGACGCTCGTCAGGTTGAGCGTCCAGAAGGCTTCGTTCCATGCCAGGGTGAAGATGAGAAAGAAGGTGGAGGCGAGACCGGGGAGCGCCATCGGCGCGAGAACGATGACCAACTCCTGCAGCATCGACGCGCCGTCGATGCGCGCGGCTTCGAGGATCTCGGCTGGCACATCCCTGAAGTTGGAAAACAGCATCCAGACGGCGATCGGCAGATTGCCGGCTGCCAGGAGCAGGGCAACGCCGAACGCGCTGTCGAGCAGTCCCCAGTCGCGATAGAAGAGATAGACCGGGATGAGCACGCCGACCGGCGGCAGCATCTTCGTCGACAGCATCCACAAAAGCGTGCCGCGGGTTCGCGCCGTCGGTGCGAACGCCATCGCCCAGGCGGCGGGTACGCCGAGCAGGAGCGCCAGCGCCGACGACCCTCCAGCGATGACAAGCGAGTTGCGCAGCGATGCAAAATAGTCGCCGTCAGCCATGACCACCCGATAGTTGTCGAGCGTCCAGGCAAAGCGGAGGAACTGCGGCGGGAAGGACGCTGCCTCCAACTCCGTCTTGAAGCTGGTGAGCAATGCCCACAGCAGCGGAAACGCGACCGTAAGCGCAGCGCACCAAGCGAGGGCCGTGACGACGATCGACGAAGTGTTGCGAGCCCTCATCATACGTCCAGCGAGCGGCCGACCGCTCGAACGAGGAAGAACGCCAGGAGATTTGCGAAGAGGACTGCGACAACACCGGCAGCGGAAGCGGCGCCGACATCGTAACGGAGCATGGCTTCGGAGTAGACGAGGAAGGCAAGGTTGCTGCTCGCAGGCCCGCCCCCGGTCGTAACGAAGATTTCAGCGAACAGGCTGAGCAGGAATATGGTCTCCATCATCACGACGATCGCGATCGGGCGCGCCAGATGCGGCAGCACGAGGTGCCGGAAGATTGCGAAGGCCGACGCGCCATCGAGCTGGGCTGCCTCACGCTGCTCGCGATCGAAGGATTGCAACGACGTCAGAAGGATCAGACAGGCGAATGGCAGCCACTGCCACGCGACGATGATCGAGATCGAGACGAGCGGGATCCGGGCGAACCAGTCGAGCGGAGCCATCCCGAAAATGGCGGCAATCCAGGCAAAGAATCCGGCCACGGGTTGCATCAGCAGGTTCTTCCACAGCAGCGCGCTGACGGGCGGCATCACGAAGAATGGCGAGATGACCAGCAGGCGTAGTGCCCCCCGCCCGACTTTCGCCCCCTCGATGAGCAGTGCGAGCGCCAGCCCGCCCAGGATGCTGATCGCGAGGACCAGCACGACCAGAATGATCGAGTTGAGAAGGGCGGGCAGGAACGCCGCGTCGGTGAACAGCCGTCCGTAATTTGCCAGGCCAACAAATCGCGAAGAGCCCGGGGTGAGCAGGCGATAGTCGATCACGGAAAACCACAAAGTCGCCGTCAGCGGCAGGATCGATATGGCCAGCAGCAATCCGACCGCGGGCGCGATCATCAGACGCGCGCGCAGCGTCAGATAGGTGCGCCCCGAGCCTGTCGAGATCGCCGCGGCGGTCATTTGTGATACCCGGCTGCGGTCATCTGCCGGCCCGTCGCGGCCTGCGCCTCTGCAAGGGCGTCGGCGGGTGAAACCTGGCCGGCCACCGCCGCCGCGAATTGCTGCCCGACCTCAGTGCCTATTCCCTGAAATTCGGGAATGGCCGCATATTGCACCCCGACATAAGGGACCGGCCGAACCGATGGCGACGCGGGGTCCGCCGCATTGATCGCTTTCAGCGTGATCGCCGCAAAGGGCGCCGCGCGGCGATAGGCAGGATTGTCGTAGAGAGACTTGCGGGTACCCGGCGGCACCGCAAGCCAGCCATAGCGCCGGGCCACCAGCTGCGCATAGTCGGGGCCCGCCGCCCAGCGGATGAACTCTTTAGCCGCTGCCGTCTTGTGAGAGCTGGCGGGGACCGCCAGCGCCCAGGTCCACAGCCAATTGGCGCTCCGGCCCAGACCCTCGTCCGGCGCCGCCGCAAAGCCGGTGTCGCTCGCGACCTTCGACGTCTTCGGATCGCTCAAAAAGGGTGCAGCGACCGTCGAGTCAAACCAGATCGCACATTTGCCCTGCGCGAACATCGCCAGATTCTCATTGAAACCATTGCCGACCGCGCCCGGCGGGCCCCATTTGCGCAAACCGTCGACATAAGTGGCGATCGTCTTTTGCCATTCGGGCTTGTCGAACTGCGGGTGCCACTGCTCGTCGAACAATCGGCCGCCGTAAGAATGGGCCATTGTTAGGATCACGGCCATGTTCTCACCCCAGCCCGCCTTGCCGCGAAGGCAAAGTCCGTAGACGCCCTCTTGCGGGTGGTGGAGCTTGGCGGCGGCCTGCAGCAGGAACGACCAACTTGGCTTTTCAGGCATCGTCAGCCCGGCCTTGCGAAACAGGTCGGTGCGATACATCGTAATGGTGCCTTCGCCATTGAAGGGCGCGGCATATTGATGACCATCATAGCTGACGGCGGCGCGCACGGGCGCGAGAAGGTCGTCGACCTTGTAGCTCGGATCCATGTCGTCGAGCGACGCCAGCCATTTCTGCCGGGCCCAGACCGGCACCTCATAGGGGCCGATCGTTACGACGTCATATTGGCCACCACGGATCGCGATGTCGGTCGTCACCCGCTGGCGAAGCACATTCTCTTCGAGAACGACCCATTTCAGCCGGATCGTCGGGTGGCTTTTTTCAAACTCATTGGAGATCTCTCTCAGCCGCACCATGTCGCCGTTGTTCACGGTTGCAACCGTCAGGGTGGTGCGGTCGCTGTCCTTCGACGAGCATGCGCTCAGCGCCACTGCCGACAAGATGATCCACGCTGATCGCATGCCCTGAACAACCCTCTCGATTCGGCTGACGGTTTTTTCCGTCTGGATGGAGGAAATGGCGCCGCAAACTGACTCTATCCTGACAGCGGCAGTCAGGTTTCTGTCAGGATAGCGGCCTAGCCCGAGGCCCGGGCGCGGTGGGGCAGCTTGGGTGCCCTCGTTGCGATACTGCGGATGAAACCAGAGCGAGGCGGCCAAGACCGGCCCGCAAGGAGTGGTAGATGCATCTGGTCTGCGGTGAGGCCCTTTTCGACATCTTCGTCGATGAAAAGCAAAGCGGCTGTGACGTGGCGCTGCGTGGCGTCGCTGGCGGCTCGCCTTACAATGTCGCGATCGGACTGGCGCGGCTGGGGACAGAGGTCGCGCTTGGCAGTGATATCGCACAAGATGCTTTCGGCGGGCTCCTGATCGACCAACTGGCGCGAGCAGGGGTGGATCAACGGTTCCTGCACCGGGCAGTCGCCGCGACGCCCTTGGCGATTGTCTCGCTGAGCGAGGCGGGCGCCCCCAGCTACAGCTTCCATGGGCTAAGGCGCGGCGCCTTTTATCCGGAAACGACCGCTCTGAAAGCGCATGAGGGTGCAATCAGTGGGATTCACTTGGCGTCGATCGCGCTGGTTCTGGCGCAATCGGGCGACCAGCTTTTTGCGCTGGCGCAGGGCATGAACAAGCATGCCCTGGTCAGTCTCGACCCGAATGTGCGGCTCTCGGTCGAGCCCGATGTCCGGATCTGGCACCGCGCCATTGAGCGTGTCCGGCCCTTCGTTCATCTCATCAAGATCAGCGAAGAGGATATACGCGCCCTCTATGGGCGGACGCTTCAGCCCGAGGAACTCTGCGAGAGCTGGGTGTCGGACAAAACGCCGCTCGTCATCCTGACCAAAGGAGACGCCGGCGCTGTTATCTTCTCGGGTCTTGCAGGCCGTATTGACTTGGACCCCATCAATGTCGAACTCGTCGATACCGTCGGGGCGGGCGACAGTTTCATGGCCGCGTTTCTTTCGGAGCTGGTGCGCGAAGGCGGCCTGGCGCAATCGTCGACCGCTGTGCAGGAACGCGATTTGCTATCTCGCGTCGGTGCCTTTGCTGTCGCAGCGGCGGCGCTGACATGTGTCGCACATGGACCGGCGATGCCGTCGCGTGCAGACGTGGAGACAATGCTGGTTCACAATTCTGCGCACGCCCAGCGGTAGATCGCGGAAGGGTGGAGGTGAAATGCGTATCCTTGTGGTCGAAGACACGGTGGATGTGGGTGAAGGCATCGTCCAGTCGCTTTCGAGCATGGGCCACGCTGTGGATTGGGCACATGACGGCGAACGCGGTGACGAACTTCTCCAATCAACGCCGTACGAGCTCGTCGTGCTCGATCTCATGCTCCCGGGGATGGACGGTCTCACCCTCCTGCGCCGCTTCCGGGAAAGGCGGGTCGATACCCCGGTCCTGATCCTCACCGCCCGATCGGCCATCGACGATCGCATCGATACGCTCGACCTGGGAGCGGATGACTATCTGGTCAAACCATTCGATTTTCGCGAGTTGCAGGCGCGAGTCCGCTCGCTCCTGCGCCGCCATTCAGGCGAGCGCGCCAACGAGCTGAAATTGGGTCAGCTGACGCTCGACCGCGCGGCACGTGTCGCGCGCATCAGGAGCAGGATCATCGCTCTGACCCGTCGTGAGCTGTCCTTGCTCGAGATATTCATGGCGCGCCCTTCGATGATCTTCAGTAAATCGCAGCTCCTCGACCAGATGTTCGGCTACAATTCCGAGCCGACCGAAAACAGCGTTGAGGTGCTGATCGTGAGGCTGCGGCGCAAGTTGGTCGGCGCCGGAGTCGAGATTACGACCCAGCGTGGGCTGGGCTACCAAATCGTCGAGATATGAACTGGTTGGACAGAGTCTCGGCCTGGCTGCCCAATTCGATATTCGATCGACTGCGATTGCTGCTCGCAACCGTGTTTACGGTCGGTGCGGCCGCCGCACTGGCCGCTGCATGGTTGTTCTCGACCTCCGCCGCCACCGATTCCTACGACCGTCTCCTGATCAGCGCGGCGGCGCAGATCAGCGAGGCAATCGCTGTCGAGCAGGGCCGCTTTACCGTTCTCCCGCCCGACTCCGCTTTCGAGACGCTCGCGCAATCACAGGGCGACAGGTTCTTCTTTGCGGTCCGTGCGCCCGATGGGCGGCTACTGACCGGTGAGCCTGCGTTGCGCCCGCATGCGACGGATCGCCGGGACGTCACCCCATCGCTCGGCTATACCGAGTTTGCGGGCACGACCATGCGGACGGTTTCGCTCACCCGGCTGATTGCCACACCGGCGGCCAAGGGCTGGTGCACCGTCGTCGTCGCCCAAAGCCTTGAAGCACGCCACCTCATGGTCGCGCGCCTGATGCTCAAAATCGGTGCCAGCATCGTCTTTGTCTCCCTACTGGGTTTTGCCGCCTCGCTCGAAGCAGTGCGGCGCGCGCTGCGCCCATTTGGCCGTATCGGCCGCGCGCTTGCCGAACGGCGGGCGCAGGATCTCGATCCACTCGACGTCGAGAGCCCGCGCGAGACGCAGGCGCTGGTTGAAGCGATCAACTCAGCGTTCAGCCGTCTCGATGAGCGGCTCAATTACCTGCAGGACTTCGCAACCGTAGCGGCCCATCAAATTCGCACACCCCTGGCGGCGTTGGGCGCACAGTCGGAACTACTCTTGTCCGACCACACGGCGAGCGACCGCAAGGCGCGGGTCGAGCGCCTCAGGATCCATATCGCAAAGCTCAGCCGACTGACAAATCAGCTGCTTGGACAGGCGATGGTCAGCTACCGGGTGGAGCGTGTTCCGCAACGACGTATAGAGCTTGTCGAGCTGGTCCGCCACGTATTGCGGGATGCCATTCCGGAATCCCTCGATCGCGATATTGCGGTTGAGTTCGAGGCGCAGCCCGCAGCTATTTACATCGACGGCGACGCAATGAGCTTGCGCGAAGCGCTGACCAACCTGCTCGACAATGCCGTTACGCATGGCGCAACCTCGCTGCTGCGGGTGCAGCTGTCCATCGGTGACGAGTGCGCCATCGTCAGCGTCGCCGACGATGGGCCCGGCATTCCAGCCAGTCTGTGGGACGCCGCTTCGCGGCCCTTCCAGATACCGCGACCGGATGGCAATGGAGCCGGCCTCGGCCTGTCCATCGCCGCGAACGTCGTCAAGGCCCATGGCGGCGAGCTGTCCTTTGCGACGTCGAGCGACGGGATCTTCGAGATCGTCGTAACGCTTGCCGGCGCTTCATCGAGCGGAGAGGCCCGATGAGGTGCAAACTCGTGATCGCAGGGTTGGTCGCGCTTGTCGCGGCAGCGTTGCTCATGGCGTGGTTCAGCCGCAGCGCTCGCCAACCTGGCGATTACGTACCCCCCGACGGCGCACTCGTGACCTATTTCGCAGCGCCCAATGACAATGACACGGTGCCGCTCGTACTTGCCGGGACTCTCGATCCGGGTTTCGTGCGACCCTTCCTGCTAGCCTTTCAAAAGGGCCATCCCTCAATTCCCATCGCCTATATCCAGGCCAAAGGGGACGCCTTCCTGTCGCGCGCGCTCGATAGTTGTCACCGTGGCGAACCTGCAGCGGATTTGTATCTCGCATCCTCGACCGATCATCTCGTTCGGCTGGCGAATGAGAATTGCGCCGAGATTCTGCCCTCCGCTGTCGGCGCAGCGGCTCCCGCGCACGCGGTCTGGCGGAACCAGGTCGTGGCCTTCACCGTCGAGCCCGCGGCCTTCGTGTTCGCGCGACCTCAGAACGGGGACAGCCGCACCTTGCCCTCGAGCCATATGGCGTTGCTCAGTTGGCTGCGCGGCCTCGAGAAAGGCCATGATCGCATCGGCACTTATGACATCGAGGCGTCGGCGGACGGCTATGATTTTGCGGCCTCCGATTCCCGGCAAGCCGCGCTCTACGGGCGGATCCTGGAAAGCCTCAGCCGCACCGACACCAGACTCTATTGCTGCTCCAACGTCATGGTCGACGCCGTCGATCGCGGGGAGATCCTCTTCGCCTACAATATCCAGCTGTCGTACGCCTATGCGGCGCAGCGGGCGGGAAGCCGGATCATCGTCGTCGTTCCCGACGACTATCAAGCGTTGCAGACGCTGTCCTTCATGGTCCCCAGACATGCGCGCTCACCTGCGACGGCGGAGCAGCTAGGCGCCTTTCTGGTCTCGGAGGAGGCTCGAGAGCTTGCGAGAAAGCGCCTCTCTCCGCCGGGCACTAAGCCATCCGTGGCAACCGCCTATGCCGATCAGTTGCTCAGCCAGGCATCGGTTACACCACTCCTGTTGAGCCTTCAGGATCGCTCACGCCGAGAGCATCTGATCGCAGAGTGGCGTCAGGCTATCCGGCCCTTGGCAGCGCGGGTCCCAGCTGCCGGGGACGGTGGACCCGTTCCCAATTCAACCATATCCGAGGAAAGAAGGCGATGAAGAGAGCTTGGTTATCGGCGCTTGTGGCCTGGTCGCTCCCATTGTCCGGGCAGGCGGCGGCCCCGGTCAAGCCGAAGTTGATCGTCGTCATTTCGGTCGATCAATTTTCAGCCGATCTATTTGCCGAATATCGTCAGACCTATGTCGCCGGTATGAAGCGGCTGGCGAATGGGGTGGTCTTCCCATCCGGTTATCAGAGTCATGCTGCGACCGAGACCTGCCCCGGTCACTCAACCATCCTCACCGGATCGCACCCGGCGCGCACCGGCATCATCGCCAACGAATGGATCGATTACGGCGTGGTGCGCGGCAAGGCCGGCGGCCATACCGTCTATTGCGCGGAGGACGAGCGCCAGCCGGGCACAACGTCCTCCTCCGCCGACTATGTCGTATCGCCCATCCATCTGCGTGTGCCGACCATGGGTGATCGGATGAAGCGCGCCGACCCGCGATCGCGCGTCGTTTCCGTGGCCGGCAAGGATCGCGCTGCGGTGATGATGGGCGGGCATATGACCGATGCCATCTGGTACCTCGATCCCAAAAAGGGCGCGAGCTACGTCACGCTGTCTGACCGCGACCAGGCGCTGCCGCCAATCGTGCAGCAGGTGAATGATCGCGTTGCGGGCCTGATAGCCAAGCCGGTCACGTCAGCGCTCCCGCCCTCCTGTGCGGCAAAATCCGTGCCGCTGAAGGTCGGCGCGGACGGCCCAATAGTGGGTGTGCTGACCAACCCAAAAGATAGTTTCCGGACCACGCCCGATTTCGATCGCGCGACAGCCGACATCGCTATTGGCCTGCTCCGTTCGATGCAACTCGGGCGAGGACCGGCACCGGACTTGCTCGCGATCGGCCTGTCCGCCAACGATTATATCGGTCACGCCTTCGGCACCGAGGGTGCGGAGATGTGCACGCAACAGGCCGCACTCGACCAGACGGTTGGGCGTATCCTGGCGGCGCTCGACGCGACCGGCGTGCCCTACGCAGTGGTTCTTACGGCAGACCATGGCGGTTACGACGTGCCGGAGCGCCACGCGCAGCGCGGCGTGCCCGAGGCCGGGCGGCTCGATCCCAAATTTAACCTCGACGAGATCGGCCGCGAGCTCGTTGCCGAATTCAAGCTCGACCTTGACGGCAAGACACTGCTGGAAGGCGCGCCGCAGGGCGATGTCTACCTCTCTCACGCCGTCCCGATTGAGCTTCGCCCCCAACTGCTCGCGGCGGCGAAGGCCAAGATACTGGCATTCCCCCAGATAGAGGCAGTGCTGACCGCCGACGAGATCGCCAACACGGCAGCGCCGCGGCCGCCAGTGGATGACTGGACATTATTTGAGAAGGCACGCGCTTCCTACGATCGCACGCGCTCGGGCGATCTTCTCGTTTTCCTTCGACCGCGCGTGCTAGCGGACCTGCCCCGCCCTGGGCGCACCACGACCCATGGTTCGCCCTGGAACTATGATCGGCGTGTGCCGATGCTATTCGCCTATCCGGGCATGATCCCGCACGAGGAGCCCCTGTCGGTGGAGACCGTCGACATCCTGCCGACGCTCGCCGCACTAATCGACCTCAAGATCCCAAAGGAAGAGATCGACGGGCGCTGCCTCGATCTTGACGCGGGTCCTGGTGATACCTGCCCGTAAGTGCCGATCACTGGGGTCTTGCAGGAACTGGTACCGGCTGTCCGAATTGCAGTCGGCTTCGCCGCTCATGGACGGAATCCAGACACGGCAACGTGGCGTGCTATAAGGAAAGCGTCGGCGACAAGGTCGAGGGGCGTCGTATCGACATTGGACGTACCGCCATCGATCAGCGAAGCGAACCGTCGATACAGCCCGTCATATTCCGCATTCTCGCCAACCACTGGCGGCGCGTCATTGAGCCTCAGGGTTTGCCCTCCTTCCGAGAGTTCGAGGCGTCCGCCATCGGCTGTTTCCAGCGCAATCGTCCAGCAGGGCTCGCCCACGGCACGAAAATCCAGATCCATCGCGATGAGCGCGTCCCTGCACATCATCTCCACCTCCGCTGCAATCGGCACCTGCTGATTGATCGGGACCTGGAAGACTGCCTTGGAAACGACGAACGGTTCTGTGGTGATCGCGGTCAAAATGGAAAATGCGTTGATCGCCGGATCGAACACGCCGAAGCCGCCGGGCTCCCAAAGCCAGAATTGTCCGGGATGCCAGACTCGCGCATCCTCGCGCCACGTCACGCGGCCGGAGCTGATAGTGCGATGCTTCAGCCAGGCGGCGGCGCGCTGGACCATCGCGGCCTCGCGCGAATGCCAGGAGGTGAACAGGGTTCGGCCGTTGGGACATTCGGCGAGGAGCCGGCGCGCTCCCCCCGAGGTCAGGCTTGGCGGCTTTTCGAGCATGACATGGCATCCGGCCTTCAGCGCCGCGAGGGCCAGGCATTCGCGCATCTGCGGCGGCGTCGCGACGATAACGGCGTCCACTCCGAGGTCCGCAGCGAGCATCTCGTCCAAGGTCGCGAAGCGCGTCGCGGCGAGATCGACCGGCCGAGGATCGACCAGCGCGACCAACTCGAAGCGGCTGGAACGGGCCAGGGCGGGAATGTGCTGATCCGCCGTGATCTTGCCGGCTCCGACGATCGCCGTTCGATACCTGTCTTTCACGCTACTTCCCCATCCTGTTAGCTTTTCCGCAATCGCGCTCTTGCGGGGCGCAACTACGCCATGGGCTAGACCGCTAAGCTGACAGAAACCTGTCGGACGGACGGGATAAGGCGCAAGGTTGATTGCTCAGAGTGCCGATGGGGCCTGAGCGCGAGCAACCGGTTCAGCGATGGGTGCGGTGAGGAGCTGGGACCACGTTGCTTCATTCCATAGAACATTGATTTTGCGCCATCTCCCAACTACCATTGTACCGCACCGACGAGTTGGTGCCCAAGCGATCGGTCGGTCCGTGAAGGGCAGTTTTCAATCGCGTGGCTTCAAGCGTGGCGCCTTGAGGAAATCGAACTGAAAGACATAGAGAAATCAAAGCTTAAACGTCGCAGTTCGAATCCCTCCCGCTCCGCCATTTACGCCCGTCCCGGGCTCGCCTGAAGCCTCATTGGTTCGCCAGCAGATAGTTTGGTGACATCGTCTGCGAACCGGTGAAAGTGAGCCGCGGATCGGGTTGAGGGGACGCGGGCGATCAGTTCGGGCGCTCCACCCATTTCCCTTTCATCGCGACGCAGCTCTTCCTGGTGTCGGCCAGCGATTGGGGACTGCGAAGATAATAATAGGCCTTGTTGGAGACACCATAAGCATCGACGCACATGGCCTGCGCCTTTGCCGGACAGGTCTTCATTACCGTCGCCCTGAGCGGCCCATTCGTATTGGTTGCGCATTGCGAGGCATATTCGGCTGGCGGAATTGCAAGGCTGGTCTCCGTGCAATCCCGAACCGGCTCGTTGTAGATCTGGCCTTCGATCAGGCAGGCATTCTGCACCAGCGCAGCACCGGTGCTGGTGCTGGTGCTGGTGCCGTCAGTCGTCTCCTTGCCGGCGCCGACAAGCATGCCAAAAGTCAGCAGTAACAATGCTCCCTTCATCATCTTTACAACCTTTCCGAAAATATACCCACGACGCTATCCCGGAGTGACTGGTTATTCCCGGCTCAAAATCGGAAACCGATGCCGACTACGCCTTGATGGCGGCTATAGCCTCCCGCATAGTTCGAATAACGGTATTCAGCCTTTAAAAGCACGTTCCTGCCGATGGCCTTTTCAATGCCGGCGCCGACGCGAACGCCGTCGAGAGTGTCACTGCCGCTGAAGTTGC